>Ga0335398_10004714_pt1 | contig 18667 bp, 23 predicted proteins | sample BON03_FD_205742 | JGI IMG/M metagenome (GOLD analysis project Ga0335398, IMG submission 205742) | Freshwater microbial communities from Lake Bonney liftoff mats and glacier meltwater in Antarctica - BON-03 (spades assembly) (version 2) | ecosystem: Environmental > Aquatic > Freshwater > Ice >... | reverse complement strand
AGATAATACGAGCCACTTACGCAGCACATAGTACCTAAACAAAATAATCGGTCCAACCGCCTCATTGTTAAATAACAATCGCACAGATGGTGAAAATTGTGCAAGAGCAAATCTCCAATCCATTTCAAAAAATACAATACGCTATTTCATATGATACTGAGCACGCAATGGCACGTCCTCAAGCATTCCTTGCGCTTTTATTTACTGCAACAAGTACTGCTATATTGACCATTCAACGCAATTAACGCGCTCCGATCGGACACCACTCAGACCCCTACTAGCAACGCTCGTATCTTTTCCAGAGACCTCAAACAACAACTCTGCCCCGCAGCTCCATTCATTTGAATCTTGGCGCTCAATCTGACACAATACAGCACATATGCAACTTGCAGATCCATCACAGGCGCAACTTACAAGAACACCCTATTCAGCGGTGCTCGTGTCTCCGGAAATCCCAGGCAATATAGGCGCAATCATGAGAACATGCGCGTGCTTTGGGGTTTCTTTGCACATTGTCGGTCCATTGCCATTTATATGGGATGTTAAACGCGTTAAACGGGAAGTTATGGATTATTTCGACCTGTTAGATCTTCATCTGCACGATAATTTCGATTCATTTTACACTTCCGAGAAAAGATTGATCACCACATGCCCTAGAGCCACTATGCATTATAATGATTTCCAATACCAAGAAAACGATTATATATTGTTTGGATGTGAATCACGCGGTTTACCTGCAAGTGTTATGGCTCTTGCGCCTGCTAGCATTAAGATTCCAATGATTCAAGGTCGATCTTTAAATCTTTCAGTTAGCGTTGGTATTGTGATGGCGGAGGTTACAACACGATTCAATGTGAAGAGACCTGGTTGATTGCGCGTGTCTATATGCTCAGTAAGGAGCCTTCGTGCGATTCAATCAAGCATAGAATGTATTTGTAGAATGAAAAATACCATTCGAAGGAGTATATGAATTTATGTAAAAATCATCGATTAGATTTGATTTGATTATATATACCAGTAGAAAAATGTTAAGCAAGAATGCTGCAGGAAAATATTTGAGATAATTATATGAAAAGCTGCACGAACAATAACAATGTTAAACAAAAGCACTTCATGACAATCAATTAATATAATAGAATGTGAAAATTATCCATCGAGCTTGATATATAAATGACGGAAGACTCAGGTATCTGCGTGTACAGGATTCGATACGCGTGGACCTTATCCGTTACTGGGCAGTAGCAAGTCTCAAACTTGAGACCAGCATTCAAGAATATTACTAGATACTTATTTCGGCCTTACTTATGTCGCAGCAACATACAAAGAAACCGAAGAATTTGTTATCCGTTACTGGGCAGCAGAAACTCCTAAACTGGAGACCAGCATTCAAGCATGTTACTAGATCACTACCCAAGCCTTGCCCCTACCACAACAACATACAAAGAAACCGAAGAATCTGTTATCATAATATACATGAATTTGCCTTTTGGTGACCTTGAAGCGTTAAAACAATTACGCGATCAATTTAGTCAAGTCCTTGTCTCTGGATCGGATAATAGCTCGAATGTAGTTATTACCATCAATGCGACAGGTAAAATTACTAATTTGCAAATAGACCCATCATTGCTACACCCGTCTGAAAAGGAAGTGTTGCAGAATTCTATTATCGCTGCATTTCACAATGCGTGTGGTAAATTGCAAGAGGAAATGTTTAAGTCGCTTCAAGACAAAGCGTAAATCATCATGAGCGAGATTAAATCACATCAACAACATGAATCTCAGGACGATGCAGTACTCAATCAACACAAAATCACCCAGGTTCATTCGTTCTTTTTTATCGGTATTCAGTCTGAAATTCATTATCATGAGGCTCAAAATAATATCACAGCACTTTGGGATCGTTTCACCGCAGAACGTGTCTTTCACCGTATTAAAAACAAAACTCACAGCCACGCAAAGGTAGTTTATACAAAATTTCAACCAGATCGTTATATGATGACGATTGGTTATCCTGTTGCAGACTGCAATTCAGTGCCCGAGGGTATGGTTGCGGAAGAATTACCTGATGAGTTGTTTATGAGGTTTGTCGTGAAAAACAATACTGAGCATATTCATTTGGTGCAATTATACAACGACTTAAGTGGCATACACCCTGAATACTGGAACAGCGAGACATATCATTTCGAAGAATGGTCACCTGAAGCATTGGCATATGACGACGACTCTGTAGTACATGTGTATATTAGCGGTAGTGAAAATCGCTTGACAGAAGCTTTGAGTGAATAGATCTAAGCTGTAATATGAATTACATGCAAACATGCATTTTGAAATGCCGTGCTATTATCACTGTTTGCTTAACTTAATTCCTGTATGATCGTTCGAAGCAGCGTAGTGTAAATGCGTACGTTCACAGTGGTCGTGTGCTGTAATACCGTGCCATGTGTCTTGAGTAATAATTTTTAATGGCGAAAATCGCTTTACACTACAGCCTTAAGCAGATAGATCTGATCTGTAATATGAATTACATGCAAACATGCATTTTGAAATGCCGTGCTATTATCACTGTTTTCTCAATCTAATAATTTTTAATGGCGAAAATCGCTTGACAGAAGCTTTGAGTGAATAGATCAGGTATATATAAAATATGATAATAGCGCCTTCTCTTACTGATTAGCGCGACAACCGACAGTGCAACCTAATTCTTTTTAATCTTCATTTGATTTGCAAATACCTCAAGCCAACTCTCGAATTTATTTTTATTTTTAATGCTGGATTGCGCGTATATAGCGTTTCCGCCTCCATTACCACCATCGCAATACTCTGCGCACTGATGCAAAATCTCCTTTGCATTGCCGTATTCTGATGATTTCACTATACAAACCACAATAAATACCCCATTACCTTGCGTTGTGTATATTGCAAGATTTGTATCAATCAGTAATTTTTCTCCGATCTTTTTCAGCTTTGCATTGTACTCGCAAGTAGCATATACAAAATTATCGTAACGTTTAACGGACAAAGGTTCATTCAGAACTTGATCGATCGATTTGCCCACTAAAAGCGCAATCTTTTTCCTCGCCTGCATCGGAGCCACGCCTAAATCTTGACCAATCTGATTCAAATGCTCTTGAGTTAATTTTAGCATTACTTCCAGATACTGTATTAACATGGGCCCTGCCACAGCTGTAAATCGCATTACTTTTGCACCAATGCTTTTGACTTCTGTGATTTTTATTTGAGCCAATTCCGATGTGCGCTTTACATGTGTACCGCAGCATAATTCGATATCAATATTCCCGATACTGACGACACGCACAGTGTCTGGATATTGAGCTCCAGGTAATACTGCAGCTCCGAGGTCTTGGGCGTTTTTAAAACTCATATATTCTGCCTTGCATTCTAAATCCTCTGCGATCCATTCATTAATTGTGGATTCGATCTTTTTCACCTCTATACTTTCACGATTATAAGAAATATCCATTTTAAACTGCGCCACGCCTACATTTGAACTGCATACTGTCATTGCAGGCAAGTGTTTTTTTAACGACGCGTATAGTAGGTGCGTTGCAGTATGGTGTATCGTTAACTGATTGCGGGTTGCTCTATCGATTGCACACTTAACCTCCTGGTCTATACCAAACACTCCTCTCTCAACTTGATGCAACCAAACATTTCCGACACATACAACATTGATGACACTCATATTATCGATAAAACCTGTATCCGACGCCTGACCGCCGGACTCAGCGTAAAAAGGAGTTTGATTTAATGCTATCCATCCGCCTCCAGATATCGACGCTTCAGCGCTACCGTCATTGTTAAACAATCCAACCACACTTGCGTTGCATGCGTATTGTGCGTATCCGATAAATTGCGTGTCTTGAATGTTTTCTAAATTCTCAAACACAACTTTATTGTTTAATTTCTTTTTAGACCTGGTCTTTTGAACTTGCATTTCCTTTTCAAACTCCTCGAAATCAATCGCAATGCCCCTTTCTTGACAAATCGACTCTGTTAAATCCACAGGAAATCCATGCGTATCATACAGATTAAACACAATCGCTCCAGGCAGAACTTTATTGGCTTCCAGTTTTTTGATTGCATTCTCTAGTATCTCAGATCCAGTCTTCCATCCTTCCGTGAATTTCTGACTTTCCATTTGAATGATATCAATAATATTTTCTGACGCATGCAACAAGCGCGGATATTGATTTTGTAATAACTCAACAGCTCTAGATGTGATTGTGACCAATAGATCTGGTTTTTTTAATAATATCTGATGCCTTAACGCGCGCCTTAACAATCTGCGCAACACATAATTTCTTCCGCAGGGACCTGGTTGCAAACCGTCTGCTATTAAAAACGCAATTGCTCTGGCATGGTCCGCCAAAATACGAGCAGAGACCCCTCCTCCACCAAGCGCAACTAGCTCTTTCATAATCGGGGATTCGTAGCTATCATGAGAACCGCTCAGCACCGCTTCCATTCGTTCCAGACCCATACCCGTGTCAATACATGGTGCTGGTAATTTTTCTACACTTCCGTCTTTTGTAACACATTCGTCCATTAACACGATGTTCCAGATCTCAATATAACGCTCTCCTGTGTCTCCGATATCAGGCTTGTCACCAACAAGACCTGGTCCGAAATCATAAAAAATTTCAGTACAAAATCCTCTAGGACCAACATCGCCCGCTGCCCAGATATTATCATCAACAAACAGTATACGTTCCGCAGATGCTCCGATTTTCAACCATACATTCTTTGACTCCATGTCTTTCGGATGCACGGTGATAAATAATCGCGCTGGGTCAATTTGTAATTCTTTAGTGATAAATTCCCAAGCCATTGAAAGAGCTTCGTCGCGTCCATAGTCTCCAAAGGAGAAATTACCAAGCATTTCAAATAAAGTATGATGGCGAGTGGTTTTACCAACCATTTCAAGATCGTTATGCTTGCCACCAACGCGCAAACATGGCTGAGCAGTGGTAATTCTTGTAGCTGGAGGTTTTGCAGTACCGGCAAAAAACGCTTTCATTGTCGACATACCAGAATTGACAAATAATAATGTAGGATCCTGCTTAGGTAAGACTGAAGGAAAATACAATTCCAAGTGATCGTGTTTTTTAAAAAAATCAATAAATTTCCTGCGTAAATCCATTTTCTATATTTTATCTGAAATGCATCAAAATATTAAGATGCTTGATGATATAAGCTTGCGTGCTGCGTAATTACGCTTTCTTTGCACGACGTACGAAGCTTAAATCGCTTAAATTGATTGTAATCAGTTCTTGCAATTCTATGTATGATGGAACTGCAATTTTGTTACCCTTAATTTCTACAACTTTAGTTCCACCGCTAGATGGCACAATGCTTTCTACGACACAATCAACTTTAGCCGGCAATTCAATTGCAAGTAATGTTTCGTCGTATATTAACAACATGATATTTGATTCAGAGTCTACCAAGTTAAACCTGAGCTCCATATCTGATTTAGAGAGCCCATCCGAGTCCTTTCCAATAGACATGTGAATCGATGATTTATCAGCTGCAATAATCTCTGTTGTGTCGAGATCCATAAAATGATATTCATTCCCTTGAGCATATAAAAACCGACCATTCGATTCTTTTAAAATTGCCAGCTCCACCGATTCGTCAGTGCGAAAACGATACTCCTTGCTGATGTCTTTGATTGATTTAGTCGATGTTTGCATAAATGCACCTCCCTTCCCTGGTTTTTGTCTTTCTAGCTTCAATACACGCCATAATTGATTGTCAATAGATAAGAATTGTCCTGGGCGAATTTCAGATGCAGAAATTTTCGACATGTACTATATTGTATCTAAGATTCACTAGATTGTGTTATGCAAAAGATAGAAATACACGCAGTTAAAGACAGGTTAACAGATATTGATGGCGCGCGCGGTAGTAAATAGAACGTTCAGAATTAAGTGATAAATGCGCGTGTAGCTGTGTGGTATTGTTGCTTGATGAAAGTTGGTGATTTTAAGACGCACAGACCAGAGCGTTAAGATCAAAAACGCGTATTACAGCTAAGTAAATTGATGCACATCCATAGTTGTGTTTAGACGGGTATCGCAAACCCCAGATAGTCTGAGAGGGCAAGAATTACGATAAAGGCGCTTGTTGTGTTGTCAATGCGAAGCGGATTACGCAAGGTGCATAATTGATCAAGGTATTAGCGCTGGCTTGCGGATGGGTATGCAGTGCGACTAAGGCAGCAGTACTGGCTTGTAGGGGGTGATCAGTAACTGCGCAAAAGTTATACTTTGAAGGCGCAATACAGATTGATTTGTTATGATGTGGCCAAGGCAAAGAGAACGGCTCAAGGTGCGGAATTGATCACGGCAGTAGGGCTGGTTTGCGGATGGGTATGCAGGACGACTAGTAGCGCTGGTTTGTGTAGGGTGATCATAGGTATGGAATCAAGGCACCTGGGGCGCACTGATAAACCTGTACAGAGTTACTCTGAGTTACAGCGCTCATATAATTGCACAAGACCACTCTAAGATGCGCGAAATTGGAGCGCATGGATAATCAATCGCGAGTAATTGCAGCATTAACTGCAGGAGTAAGGAATTTTCAGCGAGCAGAGAATTGCACAAGACCACTCTAAGATGCGCGAAATTGCAGGAGTAAGAAATTTTCAGCGAGCAGAGAATTGCACAAGACCACTCTAAGATGTGTGAAACTGCAGGAGTAAGGAATTTTCAGCGAGCAGAGAATTGCACAAGACCACTCTAAGATGCGTGAAATTGGAGCGCATGGATAATCAATCGCGAGGAATTGCAGCATTAACTGCAGGAGTAAGGATATATACAAGGTCAATCTCTGCTCGGCACAGACCCTTCCATTTAAAATTATGAATACATCTCGATTTCTGTTTTCGACGCAGCCCCTTCCATTCGATTTCTGCGGATCGGCACAGACCCATTCAAAGTGACGAATACATATCGATTTCTGTTTTCGACGCAGCCCCTTCCATTCGATTTCTGCGGCTCGGCACAGACCCCATTCAGAGTGACGAACAATCTCATCGAGAGCACTCACAAGATCTTGCATTGCCCAATTATCAGTTGTGTGCAGTTGGTCAATAGACAAGATTTGCAGTTGCCCAGAAAGCTCCTGGGTCAAGTTACTGTTGTAATGCAACAGAAGAATTACCCAGGATCTGCAATATTAGAACTCACCACCTTTCATGGTTAGCACGATTGTTCATTGCCCAATTACCAATTGCGTTCAGTTAGTCGATAGATTCATCCCTGCTCAGTACAGACCCATTTAAAATTATGAATACAATCGATTTCTGCGGATCGGTACAGACCCTTTCATTCGATTTCTGCGACTCGGCACAGACCCATTTAAAATTACGAATACATATCGATTTCTGTTTTCGACGCAGCCCTTTCCATTCGATTTCTGCGACTCGACGCAGCCCCTTCCATTTAAAATTATGAATACATATCGATTTCTTCTCGGTACAGATCCCATTCAAAGTGACGAATAAATATCATTTAGTACTAACAAGATTCTTCTTTGTTCTATTATCAGTGGTTTTTAGTGGATCAATACATCGTTCTCTGCTCTATGCAAAAGCAGCGCCTGCAACGCTCTGCCATTAGCAATTCGTAAAGGGACGCGTTGTATATATTGAGAACCTCTGTGCTTTCGTCTAATTTCAACGGACACCCGTTTCACTCTGCCAGGTGCAAATCCAGAAGCACGACTCACTTTTTGATACTCATAAAGCTCTGGCGCGAGATTTTTACTTTCGTTATCATCCAGCTCAAGCTCCAAACGGACGTTACTTGTAGCTGTCGGAGGGCCCTGGCGCACGATTTTGATATAGTCGGTCTTGTAATATTTGCGCACGACCGGAGTCCAATTTAACGACGTCAGATACCATAAAAATGCCATTGACACTAAATATAACAAACTAAATACATTATAATATGGACCCAGCGGGAATTGAACCCGCGACTACACCGTTATAAGCGGTGCGTTCTACCACTGAACTACAGGTCCAATACAATCAGTATATGAATTTTATCATTTACACGCAAGTGCGCATATTGCATTACGATGTAAAAGCGACATTTTTTCCGGGAAAACGGGTGGATATTGGAGTGTGGTGGAGCAATAATACCAGGAATGTAAAGCGACGCTGTTGCTGAGATAGAGTGGATATTGGAGTGCGGTGAAGAGATAATGCCAGGAATGCAAAGCGATACTGTTGCTGAGATAGAGTGGATATTGGAGTGTGATGGAGAGATAATGCCAGGAATGTAAAGCGGTTGCTGAGAGCGTAGATATTTGAGCGTGATGGAGCGATAATACCAGGAATGTCAAACGACACTGTTGCTGAGATAGAGTGGATATTTGAGCGTGATTAAGAGATAACGCCAGGAATGTAAAGCGGTTGCTGAGAGCGTGGATATTGGAGCGTGGTGGAGCTATACGATTACTGCAAGGGTGTGGTTGCCAAGACCTGCTGTGGATAGAGACAAGACAGAATCGAGTGACAGCGCTAGTTGTGCAAATGACGAGGCAGAATCAGATGATTAATATCATGATGGTAGTCACGAATTCAAACAGTAGAAGTGCTGGTAAGTCACATATGGTGAGAATTACCTGCTTTGATCAGAGGCGAGACAGGGCAAAATTATAACGACAATCACGGACTCGAACGGCCGAAACGCTGATGTTCAGCGAGAATCATGGCAGGCAAGAAAGAATGATCGTGGCGCGTCGTGCGATACGATCTCTGCAATGACATGGTCACTAAGACTCGTGTTAGACGGAGGTAAGACAGGCAAAATTATAACGACAATCACGGACTCGAACGGCCGAAATGCTGATGTTCAGCGAGAATCATGGCAGGCAAGAAAGAATGATCGTGGCGCGTGCTGAAGATGACGGGGCTAGCTGAGCAAGTGGCGAGATACCTCAGATTACGCTATTTCTCGAGACCGCCCGATCACATGTATTGCGCAGCTCACGCTACCAGACAATGCGAAAACATCATCATTGTCACACGCATTAATAATGCGATGCAAATTGCGTTCTGATTTATTCGATATATCATGAATCTTGGCGTTTGATTAATTTAATGGAGTCTTTGTGAGTTTATATCGCAACATACCCGTAAACCAACACTTGCGCGACACCGTGCTAGCCTAGATATGATCAAATGCTGATCGCGATACCACTTCGTCCAAGGATAGATTGATTTTGTAATATTGTGTGGCGGCGTGTCGTGAAAGACGCGCGTGTGTATCTATTATGCGTTTTGTGATTGGTGGATTGATTTGCAAAGTGCTTTTTGCATAGATCGGTGAATGATTTTGCAATATTGCGTGGCGGCGTGTAGTGAAAAATGCGCGTGTGTATCTATTATGCGTTTTGTGATTGGTGGATTGATTTGCAAAGTGCTTTTTGCATAGATCGGTGAATGAGCGTGGCGGCGTGTAGCGAAAGATGCGCGTGTGTATCTATTATGCGTTTTGTGATTGGTGGATTGATTTGCAAAGTGCTTTTTGCATAGATCGGTGAATGATTTTGCAGTCTTACTGAATGATTAGAGATGTGTATTGCGCAATCACGTCGCGCCTAGAATGGTGAATTATTTTGCAGTTTTGTATGGTAGCGCGTAGTGAAAGACGCGTGTGTATCTATTATGCGTTTTGTGATTGGTGGATTGATTTGCAAAGCGCTTTTTGCCTAGATCGGTGAATGATTTTGCAGTCTTACTGAATGATTAGAGGTGTGTGCGTATTGCGCAATCACGTTGCGCCTAGAATGGTGAATTATTTTGCAGTTTTGTATGATAGCGCATAGTGAAATACTCTTGTGCATTAATGTGTCAACAAAATCATTAGTATATATACGCCTTACGCAATCCCACTGCACCTAAACAGTAATTTATTTACCAGCCTTGCTGAATGACTTATACATATGTGCGCCTTACGCAATACCACTACATCTAGATCGCAACAAATGCTTTTTACCACCCCCCTAAAAATGCACGAGACGCTTGTGTATTGATGTGTCAACAAAATCACTAATATATATTTACTTGATCTATTGCGGATTTTAGTGTTTGAGCATTATATATACATACTGCAACTATATAATTATTCAGGTTAATAGCATCGCTGCTAAATTTACAGGGATTCAAAGATCAAAATGCCGAAACCATCAGTTTACCACCGATGCCTTTTTCAGTCGCTTCAGCTCCAGTCATCATACCGCTAGAAGTAGATATAACAATCAACCCCAAATGGTTTTTGTACACTGGTATTTTCTTTTTGTTCACATGCATGATGCGACCAGGAGTTGATAGTACTTTTAGCGCATGTAATTTACCACGGCGAAGATGTACCATTAATTCCGGTTCAATCAATTTCTTACCTTCTTTGTCTAAACTTACAACCTCTAAGCGATCAACAGCGATTCCGTTTTCTTTTAAAACAGAAAGAACTGCAAAATTCTTTTGAGACCAAAGCACTTTTACACACGGATAATCATTTCTCTTTGCATTTTTAATGCGAGTTATTGCATCCGACAATCTACAATTCATATTCATAATTTATTTTCCTTTTACAAACCCAGGCAAGCACCCGTTAGAAACCAAATCTCTAAAGACCATTCGACATACTCCGGCGATTTTTCCAACCACACCTTTGCTTCTGCCGTTAACGCTGCATCGTGAAACTACTCGTACAGCTGAGCTGTTTTTAGGTAGCTTGTCTAATGCACGCACCAATTTCACTTTTTCATGAATGTCATCAGTTGCGAGAATTTGACTCTTCAATTGCTTACGCCTGTCCTTATATTTTTCAACCAACTTCTTTTTACGCTCGTTGCTTAAAATTAAACCTAATCTTGCCATGTTACTCCTTGAATGGCATTCCTAATGCCTCTAATAATCTTTTCGAACCAGCTTTGCTTGTTGCTGTAGTCGCTACACATACATCAAAACCAAAGTTTTCCTCTGAATCCACTCCTTCAAAAATAGAATGATCAGCAATACCAAAGTTAAAGTTATTTTGCGCATCAATACCTTGTGTATCAAATGAGTCAAAATTACGAGATCTAGGTAATGAAATCCACAATCTTGTCAAAAATTCGTATGCATTGTCTTTTCTAAGGGTTACTTTGCAACCACAAATCATTCCAGCGCGAACTTTATATTGTGCAATAGATCTTCTAGCTTTAATTTCAACAGCTAATTGACCTGCGATTGTTGTTAAATTCGTCAGTACAAAGCGTTTTTTATTGCTATTTTGCAAAAACTTACCATAACGAGCATGTAGAGTGACGCTTTTTAATTTCGGCACCTCATGATTATTAGTAACATTTAACTCCTTTGCAATTGAATCCACACTTTCAAGATAACGACGCTTCATGTACGGGACATGCTTTGTTATACTTGATGTATCTTTCGATACTTGATTTATCTTTTCCATACTCCTCCGATTTGTTTTTGTGTTTTCGCAGAACATCTAATCTTCTTACCGTCTGCAATTTTAAATTGAACACGTACTGGTCGTTCCTTGCTGTCGATAATTTCCACTATCATCACATTAGAAATGTGTACAGGACGATCAATACGATCAATTGCTCCTTCTGTGCGCTTAGCAGACGGACCGAAGTGTCTAACTATTTTTGGCGCACCTTCTACTACAACGCGAGTGTCATTTAATACAGAATTAACTACACCCACTGTGCCTTTGCCAAAACCACGCATGATTTTGACTCGATCTCCTCTTTGAATTTTCCGCATTAGTACCTCGTTGACGCCATTGACGCTACCGCTTTGCTGACCTTTTCAACCTTTCTTGATACGGGACCAGCTATGCTTGTACCCATTGGTTCCCGCTTTTCAGTTAATAGAACCGCTGCATTATCAGAGAAAGAATTATATATACCATTACTGTCACGATCGCGACCCACGGTACGTACAACCAGTGCAAGAAATGTTTTCTTAAAAAACTTATCTCTAACATCTGGCCTAACTTTCTTGATACACACACGAATGATATCACCTACTCCGCAGGCTTGCCCTTTGTATACTTGAATACATTGCGCAATTTTAGCACCGCTATTGTCTGCGATAATTAATCTAGTGTTTTTATATATCACTTTACTCATTTTTTAACTCCTCAAGAAATTCAAAATGCTTAGTTTTGGATATTGGTCTACAAGACGCGATACGCACTGTAGCTCCTAGCACGCACTGATTCTGTGGATCGTGCACTTGATATACCTTTCTCGGACGCTCTATACGACCATAAAAAGAATTCAATACTCGCCTTCTGACCAAAACCTTGGCAGTTTGCGCGCTATTTAATCCAACGACTGTTCCTGTAAGTACTAATTTAGGCATTTTGTCTCCTTTGTGTATTTAATTCTGTCATAATTCTTGCAATTTCTCTACGTATTGTTTTTCCAAGCATCGGCTTTTCAGCTTTGCGCATTTTTACCTTAAGCATTTGCTCATATAATGCAGCACGACGCTCTTTAAGTTGTATAAATAATTCTTTCATAGTAATTCTCTCGTTAGACACTCATCACCACCCTACCGCGTTGTGCGATAAATTCGGTTCTGCAAGGTAATTTAGCCGACGCTAAAGCAAAAGCTTCACGAGCCTGTTCTTCAGAAACTCCCTGAACTTCAAATATCACGCGACCTGGTCGCATTCTAAATATTTTAAATTCCGGAGATCCTTTACCAGAACCCATTCGTACTTCTGCAGGCTTGCGTGTGACTGGAATGGTTGCAAAAACCCTTTGCCACATTTTACAAATGCTTTTTATTGGTCGTAATGCAGAAGTCCACGCTGCTTTTAATTGGTTTTCTGTTACACGCTCGTAAGTGATTGCTCGCAAACCGAATGTTCCATATACCAAACCGCAACCGCGGCATTCAGTATTCTTGTTACGTCCCTTATGTTCTTTTCTATATTGTTTGGATGCCATTACTTTCTACCTCCCTTATAACGAATTTGTTGTCCCCTCTGAGGGTACTGTGGTTTGATAGGTGTCGTTATTTTCGCTTTATCACTGTAACTCATTGTTACGCGAACACCGATCACTCCAGATCTTGTAACCGCTGGCACTGTAGCTTGTTTAATGTTTGCACGGAATGTACTCAGAGGTACTCGTCCTTCTGATTTCTTTTCTGTACGTGCAATTGCAGATAATCTTCCACTACACTCAACAGACATTCCATTTAATCCAGACTTCATTCCAAAATTTAATGCAGTCTTCATTAATTTACGCCACGAACCACGAGCAACTAATTGTTGAGCAATTCTATTCGCAACACACAACGCGTGAGCGTCAGGATGGCGAATTTCTTGCACATTAATGTTGAAATCACTATTGTACGCTGCCTTTAATTCGTCCCGAAGAGCATCTACATCTCTACCTCTTGGACCAATCATTACACCTGGCTTTGTAGACTCAACGTCCACTATCACCCTGTTTGAACCAGCTCTTTTAAGAGTAATTAAACCAACACCTGCGTTACTTAATTTCTTATTCAATCTTTCACGAATGCTATAGTCTTCCTTAACAAACTTTCTATATTCCTTATGATTTTTTGCAAACCAACAAGAAGCATATTGAGCATTAGTACTAAGTCTTAAGACTAACGGATTCTGCTTATTCCCCATTTTTTCTCCCTAGAACGATTCTAATTCCAGCATATGGCTTTCTGATTGGCATTGCGCGACCATGGGAACCAGGTCTTGATCTTTTCAGAGAACCCTTACTACCCACGGTTGCAAGCAACACTGTCATGCTTTCTTCTATACCGCAATTATGCGTTGCATTAGCTATTGCAGATTGTAAGACCTTTGCAACGATTGGTGCAGATCTTACTTTCATAAACTTTAACTGACCCAATGCGAACTGCGCGTCTTTATTTCTAATTGCTTCAGCAACTAAATTTAACTTACGCGGACTGATTTGTGCAGTTGTTGATGCCTCGGTACAATATATGTAACCTGGCTGAACTGCTCGGCTGTTTGTATTCATTTCTTTTTCAACTGAGTTTTTTTAGCATCAGCTGCTCCACCAGAGTGACCACCAAATCTTTTAGTAGGCACAAATTCACCAAATTTTCTCCCGATTTTTCCTTCAGTAACTAGTAATGGAATAAAGCTCTTGCCGTTATGTACAAGAAAATTCAATGCTACGTCGTCAGGGACAATCATTGATGCTCTCGACATCACCTTTATGGGAGATTTAGAATTCTTCGCAAGTGCAACCTGTACTTTTCGATGTACAGATTCCGCTCGAAAATACCCCTTTTTTCTTGATCTAGGCATAGTTTCTTAAATAAATTTTACCATTCATGTATAAATTGCGCTAGTGCGAATAACGACAGATACTAGCTTAGTTCAAGGTAATTTAAAATAATCGCAGTGAATCGTAAATATATCCGAAAAAGAACACCAAAGCACAGATCAGAGCAATGCGATTGCATTTAGAATATGATTATCGAGCAACGAGCGGCAGGTTAATTGCGTTGAATGAGAGCATTAAAGTGCAACTGGCAGATATATATTGAATTACGAGCTTGTTGATATATGAGTTGGATGGTGCTGGGCAGGAATATTCGAGTACAACTAGCAGATATATATTGAATTACGAGCGTGCGATATATGAGTTGGATGGTGTTGGGCAGGAATATTCGAGTAAAGGATGCAAATTACCACAGAGTGTTGAATAAAGATATCCGATGAAAGATTTAGACGATTTTATTATAGTAAAGGATCAAGTGTGTGATATATGAGTTGGATGGTGTTGTGCAGGAATATTCGAGTACAACTAGCAGATATATATTGAATTACGAGCATGTGATATATGAGTTGGATGGTGTTGAGCTTAATAGTATCGCGTGAATTCATCCCCGCGCTCTTCTTAAGGCATCATCACACTTATTAAATGCATCGTAATAAAAGTGAGCAATTCTCTTGAAATCTTTGCTCTTGCTGGGATTGACGTGTGTGTCCGAAAATATTGGCCCTTGCCTGGGCTGACGTGTGTGTCCGAAAATATTGACTCTTGCCTGGACTGATATATGCGCTTCAAAAATCTTTGCTCTTGCCTGGACTGATATATGCGCTTCGAAAATATTGGCTCTTGCCTGGACTGGCGCACACGCTTCGAAAATCTTTGCTCTTGCCTGGGATTGACGTGTGTGTCCGAAAATATTGGCTGTTGCCTGGACTGATATATGCGCTTCGAAAATATTTGCTGTTGCCTGGACTGGCACATGCGCTTCAAAAATCTTTGCTCTTGCCTGGACTGATATATACATTCCGAACGGTGATAAATTCATCCTTCATACAAGCGAATACATATAAGTTGCGCTTTTGTCATCTGCCGCAATAAACTCTTCAATTGCAGTATTATATATTTACCCACCCACCTAAGTGATTATTCGCTTCTTCGCAATAAACTCTTCAATTGCAGCGTTATATATTTACCCGTCCACCTAAGCGTTATACAATTCACGTATCGCTTAATCTGATACACATGCGTGTGCTTTTGTAACCTCATATACTCTAGAATCTGCACTGCAACCCGCTCTGAAATGTATATTTGATTGCAGTTTAATTCTTGCGTCGTATTCTGTATTATTATCACAACTAACATCACCTCACTCGTCCTGAATGCCATCAACTCCGCTACAGACCAATCGGCCTTATTTCGCAATAGAACTAGTAAAGATCAATACATTCGATCTTGATCCGCTCAATCCTGAAATACCATCAAATCCGCTACAGACAGACCAACCGATCTTCTTTAGTAGTAATCAACAATTTCCAATCATAACAACACAGAATCACGTAATTCATGAAGATAAATTAATCTTAAAAACGTTTGAATGAAAATCACTCTCGCAGAGTGACAATCTATATTTAAGCCAATTCTCTTGGTCTTTTGTTTCTTCTGGTCTTGAATCCTTTCGCAAGAATACCTTTTGCACTTGCAGAACAACGACCTTTGACGTGTCCTCGTCCACCACCCATCTTGTGCTCGGAACGGTTCATCGCCATACCACGAACATGAGGTCTGCGTCCTTTCCATCTCGAACGACCTGCTTTTGCATCGCATTTATTCATGTGGTCGTGATTTGACACAACTCCAATAATCGCAGTGCATTTTTTCGATAGTTTTTTGATTTGTCCAGACGTTAATCTGACCAGAACTTGATCGCCGTCCTGACCCAAAACCTGAGCGAACACACCAGCAGAACGCACAAGTTTTGCGCCCGAACCAGGTCTCATTTCGATGTTGTGAATCCTGGTACCTGTTGGAATTTCAGATAACATTAAACACGAACCAGACCGAACTTCGTCTCCACCAATTTTATCACCAGGCTTCGCATCTTCTGTAGCAACAACATATTGCTTTTTATTTTCACGCTCAACTAAAGCGATAAATGCGCTGCGATTTGGATCGTACTCAATACGAGAAATTGTACCCTCTATATCATGTGCCTTTCTTTTAAAATCAACACGTCGATACATTCTAATAGAACCACCACCACGATGTTTTGCAGTGTTGCGTCCTTGGTTGTTTCTACCACCGCTACGCTTGATTCTTTCTATTAAACTTTTTTCTGGTCCGCCTTTCCACAAGTGCCTGCGATCAATATTAACTAATCCACGCATCGAGGAGGTAACCGGCTTGTAAACTTTCATAATACTATATACTTATTTTGTGACATTATTTGCAATTGATCAATGCATCACGCAATTTATATGTTTTATGTAAATATTCACGGTTTGCAGAATCAAAACCGGGCTTGCAATGCGCAATATCACGACCGCAGACAGTCAAGTAATTGAGCGCCTCACGCCATCATATGAACTCGACTGTGACAAATCAAGAAATACATCTGTGCGTCAGAATTTGTGAGTGTGAAAATCAAGATACTAGTGGCATTTTAATCGACCAGCGATTGCAATCTTTTACACCGTCAAAGCGCCAATGTTTTACTTGTTGCATAAGAAAATTCATGGTAAAAATCAGAAATTTCACTTATAATTAAGTCGCTGGTAATACTAGCTATGGCAATAAATATGGAACAGAATAGGCATTACGGACCCGGGGGCGGAACCCGGCACCTCCAAAAATATGGGGGTGAATTAGACTCGACGAGTGTAATAAAAGTTTTGTGTTTGCTCGATATGGTAGATCGTAAAAAACCGAAAAAATTAAATGCAAATAATATTGCTGACAACAGCGCAGTAAACTGTACAACTTCTCATAACGAGAATTATGCAGTTTTAGCGGCCTGAAGTTATAAGCGGAAGACCCCCTACTTCCGATCAACAGAATCAAATGGGGGATGCATCCTTAATATAATTATTAATTTGTTGATCAGATATATTTTATTGATGCCGGAATGCAATCTTAGGCATGCGCATCACCTTGTATACTCATGGCAATCCCGCACATACAACCAACACTCGCCTTCAATCTCGTTCAGAATGAGTCCAATCCTGTATATCCGATCCTGTCTGTATATTTGCTCGGTTCTCTAATTAATCATATTGCTCCAAATACACCAGGCATTTACATACGACACATCCTTCCACCTGATTTAATTTTTATGATAATATGAAAACATAACTATGTCTTGGACGCTTAATGCGGTTGCGCGCGAACACGAAAGAGCAAATAACACTATACCTGGAGTTATTTATGGCGGTGGTCAAAAAGCTATTTCAATTTCTCTCGATCAATATGAAGCTGTGAAATTATTGCAATCAGAGAAATCTTGGCAAGTGGGATACGTGATATTGGATTCTCAAGAATTCATGTGCACGATTAAAGATGTTGCTCAGATTGCTGGTCGCGGTCCCGAGCATATCGATTTTCTTGACATAAAAAAGGCAAAAACATTTAATGCGTTTATTCCAATCGCAACAACCGGTACTTCTGTAGGCGTGAAGCGTGGTGGAATCTTGTCACTTAAAACTTCTAGATTAGAGGTTAAGTTAAATTATGCTTGCTTAGCTGCTTTACCAGAAGTGATCAATGTAGATATTTCGCAATTACAAATTAAGCACGTAATTCACTTAGACGCGATAAAACTTCCGAGCGGTATTGTACCAGCTCATCCAGCTCGTGACGGTACAATTGTCACAGTAACGCCACCAGCAGGTGGTATGGCAAAAGTTGCCACCGAAGCAAAATAAATAATTAACGAGCAGCACAAGCTGTGTCTTGCTCTGATATATTATAACAAATCACTTTATCACAGATAATAACAGACTTTATAGCGCAATTTAATAACAATCATTTGACCAGTTAATGCGGTGCTGAGCTCGTATATTCGACCAGTCCTAGCTCTAATGCGGTGCTGAGCTCGTATATTCGACCAGTTCTAACGAGACACCAGATCTATTGATTGCGAGTATATCAATTGCAGTTACAACTCGATTCTTGCAATGTATAATTTATCGCCAACATTTTAGTCCAAACATCATCTTCCCGTTTGGTTGTAATCAACCAACAACACAGCGTTTAATCTATCACTTGTCGTCAATTTTTAGCCCAAACATCATTTGCCTCTTACTATTGCGGTCGGTCTTTCACGATCGCCAGACCTCGCATTACG
>Ga0335398_10004713_pt1 | contig 18680 bp, 19 predicted proteins | sample BON03_FD_205742 | JGI IMG/M metagenome (GOLD analysis project Ga0335398, IMG submission 205742) | Freshwater microbial communities from Lake Bonney liftoff mats and glacier meltwater in Antarctica - BON-03 (spades assembly) (version 2) | ecosystem: Environmental > Aquatic > Freshwater > Ice >... | reverse complement strand
CATCCTGCCTCCCGGACTCCAACCCCTACGGCCGTGACGGTCTAGCACACAGTCGCTCTCTCTCCACCGCGCGGCGCGCTTTGCGTGTTGCCTAAGTCGGTGTCGCTTCTTCTATTAACCATTTAAATCGCGCTCGACCCCCACCCACCCTCATCCACCCTGATGTACCCTGACCCTGGGTCCAGAAGTACATAAATGGATTGTAGCTGTTTAATTAATGAAACGACAAGGGGGGCATCGTATAATAGGGGTAAACTTCATCATCACATCATGGGGTAGAGCTCTGCTCTAGAGCTAATAAGCATTTCGAAATTGATTATCATGTTGGCGGGTGGGAGGGACCCCCCTGTGTGCTGGTGCCCCCCGCGGTGTGGTGCCCCCCTGCGGCCCCCCCGCGGTGTTGTGTGCCCCCCTGTGATGGGCGCGTGCCCCGTGTGCTGCCCCCCCCTGCGGTGGGTTCTTGCCCCGTGTGCTGGTGCCCCCCTGCGGTGTTGTGGCCCCAACCGAGACCATTACCATTGCTATGACCGCCTAGAGGCTACTGCGCCACATCGCATTCATTCGCTCGCTCCATGGAGACACCAGGGGAGCGGCCACCCACACGCCTACGGGTCGTGTGTCAGTCAGGAGGGCTGGGACGGCGCACGCCATCATCCACAGCCCGCAGCAGGCGTTCAGCCAGCAGAGCAGTGGTGCAGCAGCCAGTCGCAGCCGCAGCCACAGCTCCGCTACCAACATGGTAGCGGCACCGGTCATGCTGCCTTGAGCAGCTGGCCGGTGGCCGATCAGAACCGCCGATCCAGAGACTTCCAACAGAATCAACAGCTAGTCGCATGGCAGACGGACAGTCAGCCACAGCAACGCAACGGGTTAACCCGAATAACCGCGAGAAAGAGCAGCCATGACGTCACGTCCATGGCAGGCAACGCGGCGACGGCTGCCCCCCAAAATAGCTGTTTAATTAATGAAACGAGAAATACCAATGGGAGGGGGCATCACATATCATGTGGGGGGGCCTGTACCGTCGTCGTAAGCACATATCATTTTGGCCCTTACAAGATATTGCTAATATTTTATTGCAATAAAGGGGGTCGTGGGGAAAATATATATTGCGCAATATTGTAGGCAATAAAGGGGGGCTGGGAGGGAGGAAGTGCACAATAAATGTGAAATAATACCCCTTTTCCGTGTCGAGAACGGATTTTTTTTCAGACGCTTCGACCCATCCGAAATCCGACTCCTAAAAACAAACAACTCCTCGAAACGCCTCAAAAATACCTCAAAACTGGGCGGGGGGGTGCAACAAGTAGTAATATGTAATATCGTGCAATGTATTGCACAATAAAGGGGGCGGTGTTTGCAAAGACTCCTTTCAAAGAGCAAGAGCAAAGAATATTTTATTATTGTGCAATAAAGCCTCGAGAAGTAAAGCAATATCTTGTAAAGGTAAAGGCCAAATATCGTTTATCATCATCTGTACTCTTTACTTGGTACCGTAGAGCACTCTCTACTCCAACGACATCCCGGTATAGATAGTATAAGTAGAGTGTACTCTTCTTCTCCCTTCTTCTCGTACCTTGTACCCAGCTGCAGCTGGGAGCTGGGCGGGGAGATTTGTGAGGCCGCAGTAGTGCTGGCTGGCTGTCTGTATGCTGTATGCTGCTGTGTGCACGTGTGCACTGTGGTAAGGGTAAGGGGATGTCGTTCCCCTTAGCTGTGGGTTGTCGTGCTGGCTGACTTGGCGGCTGCGTTGGGGGAGGGCGAGGGGGGCCATCATGTACCCTGTGGGTGGGGGGGTAAGCATAAGCATAAATCCATATAGAATAATATATAGAGATATAATAAAAATATTATCATTATCATCACATATCCATCAGACCTCAAATCAGACTAGGATCAGGATCATCATCTAGACCTAGACCTAGACCTAGAGGCTAGAGGTGGGGTAGAGGTAGAATGTAAGTCCTTTCGTCCTTTCGACAGGGACAGGGGCAGATACATAGATATATAATGGATTATAGTTTGTTAGTATAGGTATAGGTATAGGAGTAGGATACGTATACGTAGAGTTAGAGTTAAGAAAGTTAGAGGTAGGTTAAGGTTAGAGTGCATGAGCCATGAATTATGAATTGCTGACGACTGACGACTGCTGTGACGGCGCGCGTAAGTAAGCACGACTCGCTGGGCGATTCAAACGTGTGCCTTATATGGTTTGAGCTTAAGCGCTTACGTTGAGTCGTCTGTCGTCTGATCCATGTCCATGATCCATGAACCATATTTGAGTATGAAAATGAATATGAATGATGAATAGGCTTGTCTGCAGCATCAGCATCAGCATCAGCCTAAAATAAAAATGACCAGCCAGCACCAGCAGCAGACACACAGGCACACACCACACACCACCTAAAACGTGCTTCATTGCGCACCATAGTCCAGATGATACAGCCCACATCCACACGACTTTCGCGGGCGAGAGCCTCCACCTCCACCTCGAGGGCGCCTGCTACCCCTACGACACGTCGGCTCGCGACGCTCGGAAACTCGAAATGTTCCTCGAAACGCCTAAATGCTGGCGCGCAGCTCCTACCCCACGCGGGACACTCGTGCCTCCCAACCTCTCCAACTCTGTCAATGCAGGTGTGCGGCTGGGCTAACGCGCGTGCCCACCGCTCAGCGCACGACAGCCCACTGCGGCAGCAAACGCCGAACCGACGCCAACCGCGCCGACGTACCGGTAAGGAAACCGCCCTATGTATCTGACCCAGCCACTGGCATCAAAGACCGTGCTGGGCGGGTCGGGCATCGCAGGCGAAAAGCGCCAGCCTGCAACGGCGCTGGTGCCAACGATGAGCGGCACCGTGAGGAAGCCGACGAGGTGAGCATTCTCGTCGCGCTTGGCCGGAACCGGGATCACGTACTTTGTTAACCCGAGCGCCACCTCGAAAACTCCGAACCACGCCGCAGACCCGAACGCGGTGCCCAGAACCAAAATGGGCCACGTGACGCGCCTCGCCATGAAGGCCGCCCCAGCCACGAAGGCACCCTTCGTGCCGGCCACCTTGGCCACGCCCATCGCAGCTGCCTTGGCCTTGGCCGCAGCGCTGCCCGCCTGCGCCGTGCCCGCCGCCGCCTTGGCCTTGCCCGCCTGCGCTGGCGTGCTGGTGGCCGCGCCCATTGACCTTTTCGCTCTGCAGAGAGCTTTGTTGCGTCTAGTCTGTGGCGCGGCGTGTGCGAGTTCACATGAACAACTCATTTTTCTACATGATTACGTGAGTTGTGTGTGTGATGTGTCGTGTTCCTCTTTGAACAGGATTTGTTCATGCCTGAAGGACCGTAAGGTAAGGCGACTCCACCGTCATCCCCTTACATAACGAGCTCTCTACAGAAAGACAGTCTATTTTTTCGACACACCGGCCCCCGACCCCTCTGCCCATCTGCAATCTGCTTGCCCATCTCCATCTCCGTCTCCATCTGCCACACATCTTTGATCTCGACTTCGCGGCTGGTCAACATCCAACATCAGCTACCTCCCTACCAAGCTCGGCTGCTCGTCGGCTCAGCCCCGCCGACCGCGGCCCCCTGCCCCTGCGACATTCGATCTCTGCCTGCCTGACTGCGACTGCAGGAGCCGCTACCCCTACTCCGTCAGTTGACGACGAGGGGGTTAGTTGGTTAGTCCCCTACCAATAAACTCTACTCGGGCCCAGCCCAAGCCCCTACTCCGTTCACGAGGGGAGGCGTCGCTTCGGCGGACCTGGTGCGAGCGCTACGCTCTTCTGACAGCCTGCGCCCCCCGTTCCTTCCCTGTGTGGTCTCTCTAGAATGAGCTCTATCTTATAGGCTCTGTTGCGGCAGGCAGGCGGCAACGCGCGCGGCAGCGCTGTTTGGGGCGCGTCGACAAGGGCGGCGCACGTCCCGGCACGGCGTCCTCAGCGCCGCTTTCGCTCTCCGGAGCGCTTGTGCCTGCGCTCCTTGGATGTCGACGAGTGGGAGGAGCTCGACCTCGAGCGCTTGCTCTGCCGCGGGCTCTTGTCCCTGCCCCTACCGCCGCGCTCGCCCCGCGCGCGCCCCCGCCCGCGCCCCATCTCGTTCCCTTCTCCGTTGAAGCGCGCGCCAGGGCCAGGGGTGCCTACGAAGCCGCCGCCGCCGACGCGCCACGTCTTGTACGTGTCTTGAACCTCCACCCCATGCTCCCGGCGTAGCACCTGAGGGGATGGGCGAAGCGGGTCGGGCAGACACGCGAGACGAATTGCGACTGGGAGCACCTGCCTCGGGCCTAGGGGCTGCTGAGACAGTGAGGCAGCGGCCTGACCTAGTGAGCCTTACCTCACGGAGCGTGTCTGCCTTCTCAAAGTCGCGGTTGAACTTGGCCGACATTCGCTCCAGCAGAAGCGCGTCCACCGCCATCAGGTCGACCCACGCGCTGTCGCCTGCGTCCCGCGTGTACGGGTTGCGCGACTTGTCGCCTCCTCGGCTCTCGAACTGTGGGGGCGCGTCCCTGCTACGACCGGGCGGGGGCGCGACGGGCGGGAGGACGCGCCAGATCTTCTCGCGGTCAAACACCTCGACGCCCAGCGCGTTCAGCGTCCCGCGCAGCTGGTCCGAGAGCTCGAAGTGCCCCCTCTTCTTGGCGGCGAGCCTCTGCGCCAGCACCGCGTGCACCGCGCCCAGGTCGACGCGACGCAGCTCCACCGTATCCGAGCCGCACACGTAGTCGTGCTGTTCCGACGGCGAGACGCCGGGCACGAGCGACGGGCCACCCGAAGCCACGCGCGTGGCGCCGCTACCGCGGGCGGGGCGTGGCGGCGGGCCTGGCGGCGGCCTCGGGGCGTGGCGTGCCGAGGGGAGGTCGTTCGCTCGGGAGACGAACCACGTCTTTTCGCGGTCGATGATATCGACGCCCAGGCCGCGCAGATCCTCCCGAAGCTGAGGCGCAAACGACACCGGGGGTGGGTCGCGGGGGGCCTGCAGAGCGAGGCACGCGGGGCTGGCGCGGGCGCGGGGCGTGCGCCCTAGACCGGGCGCGCAGGGCGTGCCTCACCGCGTCGGCCAGGCTGAAGTCGTGCGCCATCTTAGCCGCGAGCCGCCTCGAGATGAGCTCGTGGATGGCTGCCTCGTCCGCGCGGCTCAAGCGGACCGAGTCGGAGGCAGAACGCGCGTAGTCGTGGCGCTCGGGAGGGGGCGCTCCGCCACTGCCGGCGCCAACGCTGACCGGCCCGGGCGCAGGCCCCGCGGCTCCTGCGTCCGACGCCGCCCCGTAGGGCTTGATGCACCACGTCTTGTTCCGGTCGTCCATCCGAACGTTGAGAGCAAACAGCTCCTCCTTCAGATGGTCCGCCTCGGCCCACTCGCGACGCGCGCGGAGATCGTCGCGCTGCTCGAGCAGCTCGAGGATGCGGGGCAGGTCGGGGTTCGAAGCGTCGTCGCCAGCGTGAGCCTGGGGTGCTACGGCGCCGTAGTGTTGAGCGGCTGGCGGCGAGCGGGGCGCGCGCGAATGCAGGGCCAGCGTCCCACCCGCGGCGGAGGGAAAGCCCGGCGCGGGGCCATTGGGGGGCGGGGCGCCACGCCCGGGACCGCCGTGCTGCTGGCCGGGTCCGCCTTGCTGCTGGTGATGCGCAAAAGGCGCCCCGGCTCCACCAAAGCCCGGCCCACCACAGCGCGACCCGCCAAAGGAACCTGGCGCAACCCCACGGGGCTGCTGCGGGACCGGGGGGGCGCGGGAGTCTACGGACGGCATTGGTGCGCCCTGCCGTGCCTCCGACCTCGCCTCTCCTGCAAACTTTTGGAGGCACGCGCGGTAGAAGTCAGCGCCCTCGCCACCAAACAGGAACGCAAACTGCGGGTTGCCCCGCTGTCGCTCGCGCACGGCGGTCTCCATGTCTCCGTTGGCCTGCGCCACATACTTGGCCAGCTTCTCCACAACGCTCCGATCGTACATCGCACGCGGCCAGGAAATACGTCGGGGTTTGGTGGCGCGTCCAATAATAGCCGACCAGCTCCGCTCCGGGACGCGTCCAAGGGGGTTGTTGGTCGCCAACTTTGGGTCGTCGAAGCCGGCCGAAGGCGAAGCCCTCCGCCGCGCCCGCTCGTCGTCCGTGTGCACCACGCCCACGCGAGGCGAAGGCCCTCCGCCGCGCCCGCGGCCGCTGCAATGGGCAAGGCCGGCTCGCTCGTCGACGGTTGGGCGGGGCCGTGCAAGCTGAGCGAGGCCACGCGGAAACGGGTGCTGCTGCGGTACGACGACACGCACTTTGGCCTGGCTGCGGCAGCGCGAGCGGCTATTGGGAGGCCGTCGGACGCGGCGCTGTCTCCGCCGCTCCACCGCGCGCTGGTCCAGGCGCAGCCACGCCGCGACGCGTCGGGCAGCACTTCGGAAACGCCAATCCAGCCGCCTGTGAGCTCGCGCGAGTGGAGACTCGGCGATGGCTGGCGCCAATTGAGCAGGGCGTACGACGCCCTGATCCAGCAGTGGGTGCTGCCGCAGTTTGGGTGCGACCTGCTCGTCCAGTCGGAACCCGTGCTGCGCCTCGTCCTCCCCGGATCGGTCGCGCCGTGCAACCCGCACTGCGACGCGGACTACTACCACGATGCGTCGGAGCTCAACTATTGGCTGCCGCTCACGCACGCGTTTGGGGCCTGCTCGCTCTGGGTCGAGTCGGAGCCCGGCCGCTCGGACTTTGTGCCGCTGGAGGGAGGCGCGGGCCACGCGTTCCGCTTCTACGGCAACCGCTGCCGCCACTTCACCGTCTCCAACACGAGCGAGCACGCGCGCCTATCGCTCGACTTCCGCGTGCTGCCGGCGCACCTCGCCCACCGCGACGGCGCGACAGAGCAACTCCGGACTCGGGTCAAGTTAGATGGGGCGGGCGGGTACTACCGTCTATTTAAATGGGGGCTGGGTGTGAATCTGCCATCAGCATGGATCGATGTGGATTCCCTGTCGGAGGGCGCGCTGCGCGGGTGCAAGCTGTGCGGTTGCGAGAGGGGCTTGGGGTGCTACGCTCGTCGCCAATGGCGTAAGCTCGATCCAACCTGCTTCGAGTGCCAGCAGCGCTTGGAACTCTTGGACGACGAGCGAGGCGTGGCCGGCGTGGCGATTGGGGCGGCGGAGAGGCATAGGCCGCGTTGCAGAGGCCCGGCGGGCCCGGCGGGTAGTATCTCATGACGAGGCAGAGAGGGACGAGGCGCGCGCAGACAGTACACAGTTAACACAAGTTACTAGTGGCAGGGGAGAGAGACACTTTTTTCCTCGCGCCTGGTACGCGGCGAGTCGCGATCGCCCGGGACCGCTCGATCTGAGCTGTCTCTATCTATCTCTATCTCTTAGATCTCTATATCTTAATATCTTGCTATATTGCATCTATTATATTGCACTGCTTACTATACTAAGATAACGAGAAGGAGAAGAGACGCGCATTCTATCTATACGGATACGGCACTGCGCACTGCTGTTTGTTTGTGTAACGAACGACACGTCGCACTTCGAACTTTTATAAATATAATATAATATATATGTATATGTGTTGCGATTACGGCCATCTTCTTTATATTAAATTAAAGTATTCATATTCCTATTCCTTTATTATTATATATATATATATATATATATTTATATACATAATAGCATAATATATAATAATATAAATATAATAATAAAAACAGAAAACAGTATATACATATTATAATTATATATGATATCGTGTATGCGTATGTGCACTAGCACTAGGCACTAGCACTAGTGTACTAGTGCACACATATCTATAGGTCCCTGTAGCTGTGCGTCTAGGAGTCTCTAGCTATCTCGATGCAATTGCAATGTTGCTCAGATCATCGCCGAGCTCTTGTGCCTGCGCGGCAGTTCCGCGCAGCGTAGTGTGTGACGTGTACGCGTGTGGCCTGCGCTGCGCGCCCAGCTCTCTGCTCTCTCACCCCAAAGAACAAAAGTCGGGACGACGCTTGCGAGAAGGCCCCTAACGGGCTGACGACGATGAGCTCGCCGTCCAACTGCGCAATAAGGGGGCGAGCGGTGGTAGCCCCGCAGCGCAGTGTTGGTACCAGCACCGCTCCGTCCCTACTTGCTCTTCTTGACCACTTTGCGCCACTCGCGGAAGGCCTCCGGCGCGAGGCGCGCCTTGGCTTCCTTGCGCCCCCACGCGAGCTCCTCGGTGCTGAAGCCATCTGCGGAAGACGACCCACCAGACTCGTCGTCGTCCTCCTCTTCCCCGTCAGCGCCGCGCTCAAGCCGCGCGCCTAACGCTTCCAGAGCGCCGGGCGCCGCGCTCTCGATGGCCAGCTGGGCCTCTGCCGCGTCCCTCGCGATGCGCCGCAGCGCCTGCGCCCGCGCGCGCGCCTCTGGCAGCAGCCGCTGCCTCAGCCCGGCCGCCTGCTGCGGAGGCAGAAAGAGGTGCCCCCTCGCTCCGTCGATGGCACAGGCGTGGCCCACCATCTCCGCCGCCGCCTCGAGCGCCGCCGCCGCCAGCGAGCGAGCGTCCTCCCGCAGAGTCTCGTCACACCCAGCACCGGACGCCCCCACGGCGCGCGCGCGGATTGAGGCGAGCAGGAACGTTAGCTGTGCGGCGCCGCCCTCGGGCAGCAGCTCGTCCTCGAGCCACGCCGCGAGCGCCGGCGCGTCGTCGGGCGAGGCCCAGAGCACGTGCGGCAGCACCGCGGCCGCGTCCACCACCGTGACGCTCGCGCGGCCGTGCGCCGCCGCCGAGGCGCGAAGCAGCTCGGCCGACCGCAGCAGCCTTCGGTCCGAGAGACCGCCGCCCGACTCGCGCACGAAGCTGCGCGCGTCGCGCAGCAAAAGCGCAGAGTGGCGCGACAGGACCACGCGCGGTGCGGCGGCGCGGACGGCGTCGAGTGCGGCGCCGAGCTCAGCGGCGAGGGCGCCGTCTAAAGAAGCTTCGGACGTGCCCTGTCCGAGGAGCATGGTGAGCACGCCCTCGTCCGAGAGGGGCGCGACCACCTTGCGCAGCAGGAATCGGTCGAAGAGCGCGTCGAGGTCGTCCGACTCGGGCCCCTCGTTGGAGGCGGCCACGGCGGTGCGCAGCGGCACGCGCACTCGCGCGGCGCCGTTGTCGAAGAGGCGCTCGTTCAGCAGCGCGAGCAAAGTGTTGAGGATGGCGGACGAGGCCTTGAAGATCTCGTCGATGAAGATGAGCTGTGGTTGCATGCGAAAGGGGTGTGGTTGCGTTGGAGTGGGGGGGAGGGGGGTAGATCGCGCCTGTGGGTAAAGAATGGCGCAGTTATTACCTCCGCCTCGGGCGCGTAGCCGGCCGTGTTGCGCCGGAACTCGTCTCTCTCTAGCGCCGCGAGCGAGAGCGGGCCGAAGAGCTCCTCGGGAGTCGAGAAGCGCGTCAGCGTGCGCTCGAAATAGCTCAGCCGGCAGACGGCAGAGAGGCGGCGGCAGAGCTCCGACTTGGCGGTCCCGGGCGGACCGAGCAGCAGCAGGTGCTCGGCGCCCGCCAGCGCGAGCAGCAGCAGCCGCGCCTCCGCCTCGCGCTCCACGAGCCCCGACTCGATCGCGAGCGCCGCGCGGCTCAGCGCGCCGAACGGAGGGAAATCGCGCGTGCCGGCCTCGCGCGCGTCGGCCGCCGCCTCCGCCTCTGCCAGCGCGCCCACCACTTTCTCCTCGGCCTCGGAGCGCAGCCGCGCAGCCTCGTCGACGTCCTCCTCCGCCACAGCGGACATGCGGAGCGCGCCCGCGCGGCGGGCAGGCTCGAAGCTACGCATGCTCGGGTTGGGGTGAACCCGGGCGGGGTCAGTGGTGGATACGAAAGGCAGACACGAGTGGTCAGCATTGATATTCGCCACCACTGAAGGGCACGAGGGTGCGATGCGAATGCTGCTCGAGGCCGGCTCGGCGCTCCGCATGCTGACCGCTCCCGAGCGGGCGGCGGAGGGAGCCCCGCGACGCAGCGCAGAGCGCCGCGCGGCCTCGGCGGCGAGCGACGCGAGGACGCGCGCCTCGGAGGCTTCGCGCAGCAGAGCGAGCGGGTCGAAGCGAGAGAGGCACGTGTGGACCGTGTCGCACATCTGGTCGAGGGGCGTCGGCCGCGGCTTGCCCACGAGCAGGCCGTGCACCTCAAAGCCCTGCGAGGCCTGCAGTGCGCGCAGCCGCGCGAAGGTGGCGGCGTCGAGCGGCGGGTCGGGCAGCTCGCCGTCCGAGACTAGCAGCAGGTCGGCGCCCGAGAAAAGCTCCTCGTCCTGCTGGGGCGCCTCGAGCACGTCCAGCGCGCGCCGCAGCGGCCCAGCCACGTCGGTGCCGCCGCCGAAGGAGCAGGCCAGAAAGTCGAGCAGCAGCGACAACGACTGTCGGTCCGTCGCACCCGCCCTGGCGCCTCCGCCCTTGCGTCTTGGCGGCGTAAGCCTGAGCTCTGCCAGGTCCGACTCGCCAGAGAAGGCGAAGAGCAGGCAGGGCCGCCCCTCCTGGTGCGCGGTGCGCACCGCCTCGAGCACGACCGCCTTGGCCAGCCGCTCGCGCCCCCCCGTCATCGAGTGGGACGTGTCCAGGCAGACCACCAGCGGGCCACCGCGCGTGCGGGGCAGGCGCGCGCGCCGTTTGGGCTTCGGCCTGGCTGACGCGTCGGCCCAGCCCTCGAGCGAGTAGCCGAGGAGGCGGCGCTCCACCAGGCGAGAGAGAAAGAGTCGACGGCGCGCACCGCGTCCGTCGGCAGCCCCTGCTGTCGCAGCAGAGGCAGCAGCTGGGGTCCGAGCGAGGAGCACGAGCTCTGACGGAGCGACGCGAGCGAGGTCTCCCGTCCTGCAGAGCCCCGCGATCTCGCGAGGCGCGAGATCGCTCAGCGCGGCCGAGGGCGCGGCGCGCGGGTCGGCGAGCACGGCGGGTCCGCGCTCAGGCGCGCCCTCTGCTGCGGCGCGCTGGCCGAGCGACGCGAAGAGTTCCGAGAGCTCGTCTAGCTCGCGCAGCTTGGCCTGCACCGACTCCATCGCCGTCCAGCCCCGGTGCGACCAGAGTCCGTCGTGCGGCGAAAAGGACGCTCCCGGCGCGGAGGTTGCGGCGCCGGCGTCGGCCCGGCCGGCGGCGAGGCTTTCGATCGCGCACACACCGCGCAGCGGAGCGCCCCATTCCTGCGCGAGCGCCTCGGCGATCTGCTGCGCCGCCTCGGACAATTCAGCGGCAGCGGTATCGGCCGACCCGTCGCCAGACGCGCCGCCGGCGTCTTCTCGCGCCATCAGATCGTCCGCCGCGTCCTCTGCGTCGCCCGGAGACTCGTCGTATTCGTCGCCGCCCCACCCGCCGTCGGCCTCGTCGCCCACCACGTCGCCCGCCGCGTCGGGAGGCTTCAGCGCATCGTCCGCCAGCGCCGCCGCATCCTTCTCGAACCGCACAGCTGCAGCCAGCACCGCGGCGAGTGCGGTTGGGATTAAAGAAGGATGCCGTGAGGTCGTCCGCGGCATATCCAGACGGCGCATCGCGCTGCCCAGCGCACCGAGCAGCGGCTCGGGCGGCCACGGGGCCGAGTCAGCGTCGACGCCCGCATAGTCGGGTACACGGCCCGAGCCCAGCGCGCGGCGCCATACAGCAAGGCCGTCAGCGGCGGCAGAGATGTCGGATAGCGACGTCAGCCTCAGCTCCGGGGACGCCCGAAGCAAACGGCCGATGAGCGGATCCGCCTGCATCGCAGTGAGCGCAGTCGGGGACGCCGGAACGCGACCGATGAGCGGGTCCGTCTGCATCGCAGTGAGCGCAGTCGGGGACGCCGGAACGCGACCGATGAGCGGGTCCGTCTGCATCGCAATGAGCAGTGTTACCCGTGGCAACGTCGACAGCGCCACACACTTAGCCGCCAGGAACAGCAGCAACGCGACGGGTATCATTTGCGCTTTGCTCGCTAGCTCGCTCGCTCGCTCGGTCGAGTGCTCGCTCGCTCGCTCGACGCAAGCTCGTTGTTGTAGCGCTTTTCCGAAGAAATTCCTCCGAAATAATTCCCGCGTTCACAGCAAGCAGTTGTTTATTTAGGAATGATTTCCTATTAGTGAAATTGCACTGTGAACTACATTTCAAAAAAAGCGCCAGCGTCCAGTGGGGTCTCTGAGTGTCGTGTGTGTTTGGGACGGGCGGGTGCGGGTGCGAGAGCGCCTCCCCGAAAGCCGAAAGCCGCAGTTTTGTGTATTTTTTTATCCCCAAAAAACGGGGAGAGTTGCACAGAGTTGCGAGTTGCGAGTTGTGCACCCGCCGAGCCGCCGGTTCTCCCGTTCTCTCCCGCACACAGCAGGGCAACGGGTACACGGGTAGGAGGGTGGGCCCGCGGATGCTAGGGTGGCCACGACGCGGGCGCGTGCCTCACACACACCATCAACCATCGACGAGGCGCCGCGCCCTCTGCACACGATGCATCCTTCTACGAAGGGGCCCCTAACGACTAACGAGCCAACTAACGAGCGATCAAAAGCTAAACACCGCCATGGTGAGTAGGATGAGTACGATGCTCAGGACGAGGATGGCGCAGAACTTGCCCCGGTCTTTGCTCTTGAGCATCTTCTTCATCACCACCATCGCCGAGCGCATCTGCGAGCCGGCGTCGTCCACCTGTACGAAAAGGGATCAGGGCTGAAAAGGCCAAACGAGTGCTCGGCGGCTGTGTGCTGGTCTGCACGACCGACAACTGCTCCAACTGTCCAGGAACATGGTGAGTGTGGTGCTGATCTGCTGCCCTTTATAGTACCGCCCTGCGACTACCCTTGCACAGGCTGGCTCGTCGCACACCTCTCTGTCTAGATCGTCGATGATGGCGCCCTGCTGCCGCAACTCCTGGTTGATGGTGCGGCCTGCGCGCGGGAGCAACAGGCGAGAGGGTGGAAGGGCGAGCCAGAGGAGGGCTCGGCGTGCTCGCTCCGTTGCGTCTGGCGGCGCACGCTCTCACCCATTTGCCCCAGCCGAACGACGGCGCCCGATAGCTGACCCAGCTCCACGTCTTGTTGTCGCACCTATCGCGTGGATGTGGCAAAGCGCTGGGTGTCAGCGCCACGCGCGGGGCATCCGGCAGCTCGCACTTCCGGGTGGAGGAGCATGCGGCGCACCTCATCTCGCTGCGTCAGCATCTCCTGCTGCAGGACCGACTCAATCGGCGCGTCGCGCCGTGAGGGTGCCGCAGCCGAAGGGGCGTGCGCGCTCGCCCCATCGCTTCGCAACAGCTCCGCCCGGTCCCTAAGCCCTTTGGGCGCGACGGCCGAGGCCGCTCCAACATCACTTCGCCCCTCAACCTCGTCGCGGAGCCCGCTGCACGTGCGCTGAGACTCACGCAGAAAGGTGGCGCGGGCGCGTGAGTCTGCTGCGCTCGCAGCAATCTCGACCATCTCCTCTAGGTCGCGAAGGTCCACGCCGACCTCGTCAAGAAGGCGCAGCACGTCCGCGCCCGCACCCGGCCGCTCCGCCTTGCCAGCCTGGCGCCACTTGAGGATTGCGGTCCCGGCGTCGGCGAGCTGCCGCTGTACCTCCGCGTGCACAACGGCGTAAGGGTCGGTCATTGCCAGTTAGCGCGGTTCGGCTTCGTACTACCAGCCGCCCGGCGCGTCCGTTCTGGTTCTGGTCAATGAAGTCGGCCGCGACAGCTTGCGCTAAAAATAGCTTTTGTGTGTGGCGGTTACAAAATGGCGGACGAAGAATCCGAGCCCAAACTTGACGCGGGGACCGCAGGTGACGCACCAGCAGAGGATGCTGCGCCAGCTGCCGAGCCCGCAGATGCGGCGGCCATACAGGAGGCCGACGCACCCGCCGAGCCCGAAGAGGTGGCGGCCGCACAGGAGGCCGACGCACCTGCCGAGGATGCTGCGCCAGCTGACGAGCCTGAAGAGGCGGCCGCACAGGAGGCCGACGCACCCGCCGATGATGCTGCGCCAGCTGACGAGCCCGAAGAGGTGGATTCAACACAGGAGGCCGAGGATGCTGCACCAGCCGCCGAGCCCGAAGAGGCGGCGGCCCAGGCACCCGCCGAGGATGCTGTGCCGGCCACACATGAGGCCGATACACCCGCCGAGGACGCTGCGCCGGCTGCAGATGAAGCGGACGCACCGGATGTTGCGCCGGCCGCACGTGAGGCCGATCTACCTGCAGCTGAGCCCGACGCACCCGTCGAGGATGCTGCACCAGCTGCCGAGCCCGAAGAGGCGGCGGATGCCGTGCCGCTAGCTGTTGCGCAAAATCCCAAGCCCGAGGTGACGCTAGCAGCGCCCACGTCAGATGCGCCAGAGGCAGTCGAGGCTGCGGCCGACCCGCAGGTCTTCTTCGGCGAAGGCCTTCCGTCGCCAGAGGAGAAGCCGGTGGGTAGCAGCACGTTGAAGGCAAGGACAAGAGAAGCAACGCCCGCGGCCAAGGTGGCGCCGCCAGCCAAGCGCAAGAACAAGGGCCCGCTGCTTCCCAAGGCGGGAGTGACATTCCTCGGCAGCGGGCCGGCGATCCACGTCTCTGCGCAAGCCGAGACTCCGTATCAGCAGTATTTGGAGGCGTACGGCGAGTACGCCAAGCGCGAGTCGATCGAGAAGGAGAAGCGAGAGGCGGCGGCGGTGGAGAAGGCGGCGGCAGTAGAAGCGGCGGCGGCCAAGGCCAAGGAGGAGAGGGAGGCAAAGAGGGCGGCGGCGGAGGAGGCCAAGAGGGCCGCTGGGGAGGAGAAGGCCGCGGCGGCCGCGGCCAAGAAGGCGGAGGTGGAGGCGGCGGCAGCCAGCGCGAAGGAGGAGGCAGAGGTCAAGGAGGCGGAGGCCGCGGCAGCAGCAGCCAGTGCGAAGGAGGCGAAGGAGGCGGAGGCGGCGGCGGCAGCAGCCAGTGCGAAGGAGGCGGAGGAGGCGGCGGCAGCTCGTGCGCAGGAGGCTGCGGACGCAGTTTCCGAGCCGGCGGTGGAGGAGCTTGCCGAGGCGGAGGAGGCGCCGCCGCCCGCCGAACCAGAGGAGGCGGCTGTACCAGAGAAAGAGGAGCCTGTCGAAGAGGCTGCCTCGCCTGCAGCGGAGGAGGAGGCGCCTGCCGCTGCAGAGGAAGCAGCAGAGGAGGAGGAGACTGTAGCAGATGCACCGGCTGACACTGACACGCCAGCGGCACCGCCGGAAGAGTCGTAATGTTCGCGTCGGTCGGGGGGGGTGTCGTGCGGCGGGTACATGTGGACCTGGGGGGAGGGCGGGGGCGGAGGCAATAGTTCGTGTGCGCTGCACACACTGCTGTGCTCTGGCTCTGAGCTATGTCGTCAGTACCAAACTTACAAACTACTGACTACCGACTACTGCTACTGCTACTGCGCTAGTTGGATGGTGGATGGCGGCGCGCAAGCAAGCGCAAGACCATTTATATATTATAGAAAAAAGATCGGGTTAAAGGTGCTCTGTGTGCCTAAGTACTAAGTAATTCGAAACATCTTTTTCATAATCAAAATGTACTAATGACTTCTCATTACTTTGACTTTGATGCTGTGACTCATAGCATAAAAGACGTTTCAGTTTCGACCATCCATCAATCGCTTGCTTCTTCCGAATTGTTCCGGATTTATATGGGTAAATCGCGGATAAATTGCTGTCAGAACTTGAACCCGAATTTTGCTCAGGTACCTGAGCAAAGCGAATTTACTTAGAGCGGTTACTTAGTAGCTGCAGAGCACCTTTAACCCGCTCTTTCCAGTAGTAGTCGTAGTGGCCGCTGTGGCCGCGACTAGACAAGTAGACTAGACCAAGACCAGAGCTACGTAGTACCTCTCGGCTGGGTTTGAAAAAGTTTGATTTATACACACCTTTCTTGTGTGGTGGCCTGGTACGGTTTATGGTGTTGTGTGATGTTGTGTTTTCTTTGTGAATGGTTCGGATCAGTTCCCTGTGTGTGTGCTCGTGTCCCCTTTGTATTATAAACCGTCTGTGAATGCACCGTCGTGAATCGCGCTTGGCGCCTTAGCGAGCCACCCTCTCTCTGGTGCCCGACTACGCCGCCTTCAACGCCGATGTTGCCGCCAAAGTATGTTTGCGCCATTCTGCGCTGCGCAAGCACGGGGTGCCTGCTTTTGGAGGAGCGCCCGCCCAACGCGAAGACGGCGGCAGGGAAGCTGACGTGCTTCGGCGGGAAGCTCGAGGCTGGGGAGGCAGCGCTCGACGGACTGATGCGCGAGCTGCACGAAGAGCTGGACTGGCAACCGTCCCATCCGCCATCCCGCGCCGTGGACCTCTATGTGGACGGTGAGTGCATAGCGTGGTTTTATGAGGCGCTTGCTCCACCACGCGACCTGGCGCTGAGGTTCGAGGAGGGGCGGCGTGGAGTGTGGCTGCCATTGGAAGAGCTGTTGGCACTGCCGTGCCTTTCTTCGTGGCACGAGGTGGTCTTGCAGGCGTGGCGAGCCGGGAAGGCGCGTGCCGACTTTGTGACGCCCAGGGCTGGCCCAGGGCCAACACAATTGTCATCGAAGTGAGCTAAGGGAGCAACAAGACCCAATTTTTGGTGTACTGTCGTTCCCCCACACTCACACCCACAACACAAGAGTCCCATGACGGACCTATGCGACTGTGACAGACTGTGAGGAGATACCGGCGATACTGGCCGAGGTACGACACACCACACACTAGGTCAGTCACAGTATAATATAATCAGTATCGGGTTAACCCCGAATCAGTAATCATAATCAGTCGTATATACATATACGCGTTGAGCAGAGGAGCAGAGGTGTTTCCGACGACGGTGGACCCGGAGCTGGAGACGTGGCGACGTGTGCTGAGGAGCCACGGCAGCTAAGCGACCCGCTCGCTGACGCTGTGCACACACCTGCTCTGAAGCGGCGCCTGTCCTTCTGCCTGTATGGTGTAGCGGAGCAGGCTCGCATTGACATAACGGCTAGCCTTCCACTTATAATACAACCCCCTTGAGCCCCTTGCTTACGGTATCTCGCCGTCGCCATAACCATAAAACACGCAAAGCCGGGGCAGCAGAAGACACGGGAAGGGGCTGAGCTGAGACGAGTGTACATATGAATCGCTCTGGCTCGCACACGACAATACACAAAACCCCCAGGATCACAGCAGAAGATGCAGAAGAAGATATGCAAAACCGACACACGACACACGACAAGACGCAATATACACAATACTAACAATACACATCTGACTCCAAATCCAAAGACATCCCCACACATGCAGGACATGCGCCACACCCCTTCAACATCGATGCACACACGACACGAATAATCGCACATCAATCAGCAATGCGCAACGCAGAGATGCACCACAACAGACACTAGTCTATGCATTCACATAAATAGAGCAGAAAAGGAGCGCCGCAGGCTCTCTGGTCTCTCACTTCCGCATACGTGTGCGGTTGGCGAGCTGGGGGGTAGCCCGTGCCTAGCCGGGTGTCGTGGAAAAGGAGCAGAGAGGCGAGTGCCCTGGCCGTGGAGAGGCTCAGCTCGTCCCTCGCTCTCCACCGACGACCGACAAGACTCGCACATCGACCAATACAGCAGCGGATGCGCACACCGCAACCATACAAACGTACTTTGGACGCTGTGTCTAGTTGAAGAACACAGGAAAATAGTCGTCCAAAATCCACAGCGACGCGCGCCGTCTAAAACGCGCGTGTGAGTGGAACAGGGCTTGTCTCCGGGGTGTGTGTGGAGGGGGGAGAAACATATCATCATCATCATCATGGCCTCTCACCCCTCGGCGGCAACGCCCCCGCAAACGGCGCCGTGTAAAGCCAGCGCCGCGACTCCATATATGATCTACTTTGGCGCGTACACGCTCTAAAGGGAACTCGGAAAGGGACTGGGGAGGGGACTCGGCATGTAATAGGTGAGTCCGGGAAAGGAAAAGACCCGAGTCGGAAAGGGAGTCGGAAGAGGGTCGCGACAGGAATAGACAGCCCCTTCATCGGCTGGCTGCCGTGGCTAGTCCCATGGCTAGTTGCCAAGGTGGCTGGGCTAGTCAGCTCTGATTATACAAGGCTGGAGCTAGGCTCCGTTAGTAGGCTGCAATAGGAGCGAGTCACTCGCCTAGCAAGTGACTGGCGTGTTCACACGACTGCTAGCCGGGTGGCCGGACTAGTCCTAGTGACAGGGACACGAGCCTAGTCACCGGCGAATTCGCCTAGTGACTTGAGCGGCTGCAACACAAGGTCACCATTCGCCGGGTGCTCGTTACTAGCCTAGTTCAATAGGTCTCACCCACCCGGTCCTCAGCCCAGTCGGGGCTACTGTGGCACGTAGTAGCCTGGCTGCATGCCTTGCTGCGCCTGCTGTACTTGGTACTGCTGCGCCATCTGCTGCTGCCACATCACCATACTGGCCTGCGCCTCGTCGCTAGCCTGAAAGGAGCAAGCATACAGGGGGGGGAGATCAATACAGGGGGGGGGGCTGCGCCGCGTCGCCGCCCGGAGGGAGAATACCGGTGGGGAGGGGTGGGCTGGATACCGGTGGGGAGGGCCAGGCGTGGGGCGCCGGCGTGATGGGGCTGTGGGGCGCCATCTCGATCTGTTTGTTCGAGAGGGTGCTTGGCATGTGTTCGGCGGGGGTTAATCCGTAAGAAAGACGGCGACGCGTCTGTGGCTGCTTGTTCGTAGTATTGCTCGGTGTTCGGTGGAGGTATATAGAATATATATATATATATTTGAATGTGGAGGAGTACCAGGAAGACCCGGAGGCTGACCAAGAGGTGTCGCAATGATGTTTATATATATATATATATATATATGTATGTTTATATAT
>Ga0335398_10004711_pt1 | contig 18686 bp, 8 predicted proteins | sample BON03_FD_205742 | JGI IMG/M metagenome (GOLD analysis project Ga0335398, IMG submission 205742) | Freshwater microbial communities from Lake Bonney liftoff mats and glacier meltwater in Antarctica - BON-03 (spades assembly) (version 2) | ecosystem: Environmental > Aquatic > Freshwater > Ice >... | reverse complement strand
AGGGTTTCGTCAACCCTAGCCTAGCGGCGGCGGTTGGGAGGCGGCTGTCGCCGCGCCAGAGGCGGGCGCTTTGCCCATTCTTTCTGTATTCTATATATGTGTCCCTGCACTCTCGTGAGGCACGTCCAACGTGCGGGGGGGGGCTGTTGCAGAGCGACTAGAGAGGCGAGCAGAAAGTCGAGTTGAGAAGAGAGTATAGAGGCGAGTAGACAGGTGAGTAGATAGAGAGTCGAGTAGAGAGAGTCGAGTACAGATTCGAGTAGAGAGTCGAGCAGAGAGGCGAGCAGAGAGGCGAGCAGAGAGTCGAGTAGAGAGGCGAGTCGAGAGTCGAGTGGAGAGGCGAGTCGAGAGGCGAGTAGAGAGGCGAGTAGAGAGTCGAGTAGAGAGTCGAGAAGAGAGTCGAGTAGAGAGTCGAGTAGAAAGTCGAGCAAAGAGGCGAGCAGAAAGTCGAGTAGAGAGTCGAGTAGGGAGTCGAGTAGAGAGGCGAGTAGAGAGGCGACTAGAAAGTCGAGAGTCGAGTAGAGAGGCGAGCAGAGAGTTCGAGTAGGGAGTCGAGTCGAGAGTCGATCAGAGAGGCGACTAGAGAGGCGAGCAGAGCGTCGAGTATAGAGAGTCGAGTATAGAGGCGAATAGAGAGGCGAGCAGAGAGCAGAGAGTCGAGTAGAGAGGCGAGGCGAGAGTCGAATAGAGAGTCGAGTAGAGAGGTGAGTAGAGAGGCGAGTAGGAGTAGAAGTTCGAGTAGAGAGTCGAGTAGAGACTCTGTAGAGAGTCGAGTAGAGAGTCGAATAGAGATGAGAGCAGAGAGGCGAGTAGAGGGTCGAGTAGAAAGGCGAGTAGAGAGGCGAGTAGAGAAGCGAGCAGACAGGCGAGTAGAGAGGCGAGTAGAGAGTCGAGCAGAGAGGCAAGTAGAGCACGAAGCAGAGAGTACTTCTACTACTGCTGCTACCAATACTTCTTCTTCTAATGCCACTGCTACTTCCACTACTTCTACTACCACATCCGCCACTACTACTACTGCTACTACTCTACTACTACTACTACTACTACTACTACTACTACTACTACTACTACTACTACTACTACTACTACTACTACTACTACTACTACTACTACTGCTACTACTACTTCTACTACTACTACTACTACTACTGGTACTATTACTTAGGCTAACAACGAACGTGAGCCTGTTTACAGCCACCTTGAGAGCCCGCCCCGCCTCTCTAGCCTTGCCGCGCGCGCCACGCGAGCCCGTTCACAGCTACTTTCATATAGCTATGCCTCTACTCTGGGTTAGGGTTAGGGGTTAACCCTGACGGCATCTAACCAGCTAGGGGAGGGGGGAGGGGTTGAATGGAGCATGGGCGGCGCCACGCCCGCCGGGGAAGACTGCTGGCTGCTGGGGAAGGGGATGGACGCGGGGGGGGGGTGGGGCGGAGGTGTGGTGACTGATGTCTGTGACTGTGGTGCGAGGAGGCGGGCGGGGCTAGGTGGTTGGATATGAAGGAAATGACGGTGCACTGTCAGGGGCAGGGGATATACCAGCACTTAGAGTGAGAGACAGTACAGCAGCCTCAGCTACGACATGGTTAGATACGGCTAGATACAGCGTATACAGTCGGGATATCCCAAAGATATACGCCAGGGGCCAGGGGGGGACTGCCCTCCCCTGGTGGAGTGTATTTTTGGCCATATCCTGTTTTCGAGGCGGTGGTATATGGTGATTGTTGAGATACAGATACTGCGGAATACAGCTAGATACAGCTAGATACGTACGAATAGCACAGGTTACACAGCTGGATACAGTGGGATACAGTGGGATACACAGTGGACAGTGGATATGCTGGATGCTGCATGCTGCAAAATGGATAGATGTAGAATCGATACAGGGATATACATGATCCAAAGGATACGGTGAGATACAAAGCGGGATACACAGGTGAAATACAGGCGGGACATCCCAAAAATTCACGCCAGGTGAGGGCTATGTTGCGCGCGGCTAATGGCTAATGGGTAGGGTTGCGGCTGTGATAATTGGGCTATTGGGGTGTTGGGGTATTGTCGTACTAGACGGCAATCCCAGTAGTTAGGGAAGCTGATGCATGTGATGGCAGCGGGAGGGGGGGTGGCCTTGCGCCTTGCGAGGGGTCATGAGAAACGAGAGGGTGGGTGATACTGGTAGAGTCGGTAGAGATGGGCGGCATGCGCGATGCTGCGCGCCAGTGTTTTACAACTACACAACCCACATATCTATATCTACATTATAAGCATTATATATATACATATATTTATATACATACATTAACATTATTATAACATTAACACACCGCCTGCCCAGGTCCTGCTGCCGGCGCGCTCCGCCGCCCAGCACGTGGCACGTGGCCAGACGGCGCACGCACAACCCCCGCCCACGCAAGCCACGAGCTCTCGCGAGTCATGAGCACGCGCGCGGCGGGGATCGATCATACACGCGAGACACGACACGCACCGCGGGTGCTACGCCGTGGCCATTGGCGCGAGCCTTGCTAGAAGAGCCCAAAGCATGCTGTGCTGCCAGCGACACGCGGGCGCGAGGGCGCCGCCCCGCGGGGCAAAGGCCCCATCACCACCACGGCGCGGGTGAAGGGTCTAACCCCATGTGCTCCCGGCTGCTGCTGCTGCCGCTGGCCCGCCTTACAGAGATACAAAAAGCCACAGAAACGCGCTGGGGGGGCGGGCCGGCATATGTCACCGTCGCCCCGCACTGTCGGCCTGCGATTATACCTAGCAGAGCCCGCCTTCTTGGGATACAAACGCATCGATGATGTCCTCATCTGCCATATCATGCTGCAACACAGGGGGTACAAACACACAAGGGCATCGGTCGGTGCATGGCGTGTGCGTGTGATGCGGCCGGGCAGGGCAGGGCGTACCTCAGCCGGAGTCTCGGTATTCCGGAGACGTGTTCCATCGACCATGAAGCGGATCGCATCGGCGGGGATCCCCACGCGCTGGCTGTAGGCTTCCATCAGCTTGCCTAAAGGTGTGGTCATCTTGACCCTGAAGCAAACCTCGGCGCCATCCTGGTTGCGGACCTTCAGGTTGATCACTCGCACCCCTGGCTTGGCCTCGTCGGCCATGTGGTCAAGTTGGTATGCTGTAAAAAGATCAACAGGTCAATCACACACACACCGACAGAGAACAACACCCCCGACAACGACACACACGCACGCACACGACGAGGGTGTGACGGGTGAATGGATATGGGTCAACCACGCCCTGACCAGTCGACATTTCACCCAAGCAGGGTGGACAGCCCTGCGAGGTCAGGCGGCGCCCGCAACTGATAGGGCGGCCGAGCTAGCTTGTTTGGCTGAGAGGTCGCTGAGTGGCTCGCGTCGTGCGAAGTGGCCAATTCTGCGTGCACGCACCGTATATCGTAAGCTGCGACGCTCTGGGGCAACGAGCGCCTGCTAAAGAAAATATGTTTCACAACAGTTTCTTTTCACAGACGGTTTATAATTTATAATACAAAGGGGACAGATGCACACACGACGCAGAGGGAACTGATCTCTAGAGCTAGAGGGGGGCTATAAGCTGGTTCCACGATGAATTTCATTGCTCCGTGCGGCGATTTCTCACTCAGTGTGCGGCTCTGCGGCAAAACTGAGACGGCAGATCGTCTTAGAATGATGTCTATTAGTGCACTGGTGCCCGCTCCCCGCGATATCGTTTCATGGTGGTCACGGGACCCCACCGGTATTGGTATTGTCAAAAAAAAAAAAAAAACGCCAAGTTCACCCGGAAGACGTCCGAAACGCGTGAGAAGCGGGCAACCAGTGGCTTCGCAGTGGCCGATTTACTCTAGTACGATCCTCTCAGAACTGCCCCCGAGGCTCAAACGCTCAAACTGAGAGTGAGAAAATCGCCCTCAGCAAACACACTGCGCACTGAAAACTGAAAACTGAAAACGCCAGTTTCGCGCCGTTCGCTTCAAAAACGGAAAACACTCTAGCCACTGAAACTCAGCTGGCCAGCGCTCGACATCCGCTGACCGCATCGCAACAAGAGTGGTGACAAAGTGGACGGTATACGTTGGGAGAGGATGCGTTCGTCGTCTGATTGATCGGCAGTCCGATCGCCCAAATTCAAGTGCTGGGTCCTTTGCGCCTGACGTCGCCGACAAGGCAACGACAAGGTGCTGCCACAGCCGCAGGTCGGTCGAGCGGCGCAGAATCGCTCAACCGCACCTGGACAGTGCGTCATGGCAGGTCATGATGCTGCCGATGACGATGACGCCTCGCCTCGAGCCGAGCCGGCTCGTCGCCAGCGATGCTAAGCCGCACGGAGCAAGGACATTCTTCGCGAAATCAGCCCGTACCCGTAGTCGAGCGAGTAAGGAGCATAAATTTATTTTTAAACACACAACGCGGTCGACGAGCAACTGAATCTGATCCCCTGTGTTGAATAAGTAGAAACAGGTCGTCACACTTCGTCACGTCGTCACACCCACCCACACGAGAGTGCTCATTTGTATTATGTATTATATAAACTGAAACTGTCTGTGAATTATTTTTTATTCATACTCATACTCAGAAGACCCCTTATCCCATATTGTTATTGTATATTGTTATTGTTAATTATAATTAGCCTCGAGAGTCGAGAGTGGCAGTCGAGCCCGTAACATCACCAGTACCAGTACGCTGGAGAAGTCAGGGTGCCCCCACAGGCAACTGGTTTTGTTGTTGTAATAGTGCGTATATAAGTATATAATTATAATAACTTCAATTATCAATTATTTAATAATAATAATAAGCGCGTACTGTAGTGTAGCAGAATAGTAACGGTAATAACGGCCACAACCTACAACTTGCGTACTGTATCGTGACATCTTCCCGCCGTACACGAGAAGACAGATCTACGACCAAGCGCCACAGGCAGTCGCGCTTTACATATTGGCCCAACTATAGCTCTATATACCTTCCAGCTTCCACGATACGACCGCCAACCGCCAACCGGCGACTGACTCCCCACTCCCCGGCGCGGCCGGCGACCGTCATAATTTATAGCTCTATCTACAGCTGCAAAAGGCAGAGCGAGCGAGCAGACGGCGCGCGCCTACCGCCGAGCCAGTAGGCATGTAGGCACCCTCAGATCTAGCTATAGCCCCCCCAGGGCGCGCCGCCAGCTCACCTTGTCGGCGCGCGGCCACGCACCGACGAGCCACTGGCCACGCCGCGCCCACCACGTGCGGTGCTGGAGCGCGACTCGTCCGGCGGGAGCAGGCTGCGGCGGGCGAGCGCAGAAATGCTCGAGACTGCGCCGGTCACGACGCCGTCCTGGCAGGAGGAGGCACTGCGCCGCTGCTTCCCCGCCGTCCCGCCCCGGTCTGACGCGGCTGTCGGCGCCTCGTGCGCCGACGGAGCCACTGACGCGGCCTTGTGGCTCCAGAGCTGCTCCTGCGCCTCGGACTCCACGGCGCACGCCTCCAGTCGACTAGCCGAGCCGCGAGAGCCGCCGGATGACGCCGCTCCACCAGCGGCAGAGACTGAAGGCGCCGAAGAGAGCGCCGATGCAGCCTGTGCTCGCGCCGCCGCCTCTCCACGCGCGGGTCCGGTTGACCACGCGTCGTGCAGGGCCTGCGCTGACGCGTCGGACTCGCCGCTCGCAACCTGACCCATGAGCGAGGTGACCGACGAGAGCAGCGACGACTGCAGGCGCGCGTGCTCGTGTTCCGCCGCGCGGTTGCGCTCGTCCACCGAGTTGGTCTCGGTCACCAGGCTCGCGCGGAGCGCTCGCATCTGCGCCAACATCTCGTTCATCTGCTGCACCGCCGACGGCTCGTCGTCCTCGTCGTCGTCGTAGTAGTATGGGTCGGCGTCCATCGCGCTGAGGCCGCTCGCAGGTCGGGTTGGTCGACGTTTGGACGAATGACAGACAGGCTGAAAAAAAAAAACGAACCAATTTGCTTTGGTTTTCGGGATACAAAAGGTTGTATCCCACAACCTCCTAGAGATGAACTCGTACGAGTGTGTAGCAGGAACTACTGCGTTATTATAATGTTCAGCACACAGAAAAGGCCTGCAGGTAAACTGTATACGTGTATGTTCCGACTCCCGTTTTAGACGCAAACTGAGGGAGACGACTGAACAACATATGCGGTCTTCGGAACGCACAGAGACCGCAGCAGCAGACGAAGACGTACGATGTACGTATAGGTATACGTACGATGTCCAGTGACAGTGAGTGCCGTCCGCCACTCAGTTTGCGTCTAACTAAATAAACGGGAACCGGAGAGTCGGAACTACACACAGACAGTCCTTCTCCTGTTCCGGTTTTCTGCTAACGTTCTAATGATAATGACTGCGCGTAGCGTGTAGCGTGTAGCGTGTAGCGTGTAGCAGCGCGTTTATATATTATATATTATATATTAGATGATAATATATAACCCCTTATTGGGTTTATATCATATATTATTATAATATGTATAGTATTGTATAGCTTATTTATATATAGCTATAAAAAATAAAAATAAAACGTTATTACATATATATTATATATATATATAAATATAAAGCCCCCCTCTGGCGTATATCTTTGGGATATGCCGGTTTTGATATGGTGGGCGGTGGTGGGATATGGTGGGATATGGTGGAAAAAATGGTGGGAAATGGTAGGATATTGTGGGGATATGATGGGATATGATGGGATATAGTCGGATACAGATCAGATATATAGTCGGATATATATATAGCTATAAAAAAAAAAACGTTATTATATGTATTATATATAAAAATAAAGCCCCCCTCTGGCGTATATCTTTGGGATATGCCGGTTTTGATATGGTGGGCGGTGGTGGGATATGGTGGGATATGGTGGAAAAAATGGTGGGAAATGGTAGGATATTGTGGGGATGTGATGGGATATGATGGGATATAGTCGGATACAGATCAGATATATAGTCGGATATAGATATAGTTGGATATAGCGATATAGCGGATATATATAACTTGTTATTGTTATTATTGTCTATAGCTTTCTCATTGTGTTTTACAGCAAAAATACATGAAATTTTCTCGGCCTGCGGCCTGCAGCGCGCGCATTGCTTTGTGCGACAGCAGTAGCAGTAGCAGGCGTCTACTTGGGCGGCTACGTACCCACCACCCCAGTACCAATACCACACACACACCACCCAGCCACCAGCCCACACCCAGACGACGACCACCCACCACGATCCGCCGCCTCACCACAGCCACACACACTCACACTCAGTCAATAATAACAGACTTATAATTATAATAATTGCTTAATATAGTATTATAATAGTAATAGTCACACATACAACATACAACAGCCAAGCATGCAAAGTACACACATACACACACCACCCGCCATGTCATCCATGTGGGTGTGGGTGCACTCTGCCCCCGACTCTCTCTTGTACTCCATCCTGTTCATTCACTCCTCCCCCGTCCAGTTCCTCCCTAACCAACTGGTTGATTGGCCTCGGGCTTAACCCAGAGGAGAAAAGAGAGGCGAGTAGAGAGACGAGTATAGTGGCGAGTAGAGAGTTGAGTAGAGAGGCGAGTAGAGAGTCGAGTAGAGAGGCGAGTAGAGAGGCGCGTAGAGAGTCAAGTAGAGAGTCGAGTAGGGAGTCGAGAAGAGAGTCGAGTAGAGAGTCGAGTAGAGAGTCGAGTAGAGAGTAGAGAGTCGAGTAGAGAAGAGGCGAATAGAGATGCGAGTAGAGAGTCAACTAGAGAGGCGAGTAGAGAGGCGAGTAGAGAGTTGAGGCGAGCAGAGAGTTGAGTAGAGAGTCGAGTAGAGAGGCGAGAAGAGAGGTGGGTAGTAGAAAGTCGAGTATAGAGATAGAGATGAGTAGATATGCTAGTAGAGAGTCGAGTGGAGATGCGAGTAGAGAGTGGAGTAGAGAGGCGAGTAGAGAGTCGAGCAGAGAGGTGAGCAGAGAGGCGAGTAGAGAGGCGAGCATGGAGTCGAGTAGCGAGGCGACGAGTAGAGAGTCAAGTAGAGAGGCGAGTAGAGAGTCGAGTAGAGAGGCGAGCAGAGAGTCGAGTAGAGAGCCGAGTAGGGAGTCGAGTAAAGAGGCGAGTAGCGAGTACGAGTAGAGAGGCGAGTAGAGAGTAGAGAGTCGAGTAGAGAGTCGAGTAGAGAGTCAAGAAGAGAGTAGAGAGTCGAGTAGAGAGTCGAACAGAGAGTCGAGTAGAGAGTCGAGTAGAGAGGCGAGTAAGTAGAGAGGCGAGTAGAGAGGCGAGTAGAGAGGCGAGTAGAGAGGCGAGTCGATAATAGGCGAGTCGAGAGGCGAGTGGAGAGGCGAGTAGTAGAGAGGCGAGTAGAGAGTCGAGTAGAGAGGCGAGTAAAGAGTCGAGTATAGGGAGGCGAGCAGAGAGGCGAGTAGAGAGTCAAGTAGAGAGGCGAGTAGAGAGGTGAGTAGAGAGTCGAGCAGACAGGCAAGTAGAGAGGCGAGTAGCGAGTCGAGCAGAGCCAGATAGGCGAGTAGAGCACAAAGCAGAGAGTACTACTACTACTACTGCTACCACTACAACAACAACAACAACTACTGCTGCTGCTGCTGCTGCTGCTACTACTACTACTATCACTACTACTACTACTACTACTACTACTACTACTACTACTACTACTACTACTTGTACTTTGGCTAACTACGAACGTGAGCCTGTTTACAGCCACCTTCACCTTCAGCCTTCAGAGTCAAAGTCCCGCCTCTCAAGCCTCGCCGCGCGCACCACGCGAGCCTGTTCACAGCCACCACTTTCACAGCTATGCCTCTGCTCTGGGTTAGGGTAAGGGGTTAACCCTGACGGCGTCTAGCCGGCTAGGGGAGGGGAGGGGTTTAATAGAGCATGGGCGGCCCGCGCGCGCCGGGGGCCGGGGGAGACTGCTGGCCGCTGGGGAATGGGATGGACGCGGGGAAGGAAGGGTGGGGCGGAGGTGAGGTGACTGACGTCTGTGACTATGGTGCGAGGGGGAGGGGGCTAGGTGGTTGGATATGAAGGAAACGACGGCGCACACACACACAGGGGCGGGGGATACACCAGCACTTAGAGTAAGAAACAGTACAGCAGCCGTAGGTACATGGTTTATTAGATATAATATTAACTAGATACAGTGACAGTGATACAGTCCGGATATCCCAAAGATATACGATATACGCCAGGGGGGGCTAAAGCATATAATATAAGTACTAAGTAGAAGAGAGTAACCGAGTAACTCGTAAGTCTGAAGTTAAAGGAAGGGGGGAAGTAAAAAAAGAAGCTTACGTGAATGATGAGAAAGGGGTTCGTTCGTGTGTCGGGTTTGTTGGTGTGGGGTCGTTTGTGGTGTTGTTTTCATGTGTGTGTAGGTGTGTGACTCACGTGTGACCTGTCCCTGTTTCTCTTTGACGTGAATCCCTACTACGTGTTGACCCACACCTTTTTTAGTTTTGTTTTTGTTAGAAGCAAATAGCACTTAGACATAGAAGGGATTTTTATTATATAAAATGAAATATAATATCATTATATTATAAATTATACACATATATACATATGTTTATAATATATATATATATATATATATATATATATATATAATTTATAATCTATTATATTATAATTTATATATTATATAATTATATAATAATAAAGGGGAAGAAAAATTTAAGCGTTGCAACTGAGACTGCAACTGTTCAAGGTCAAAGTCAAAGGATTAAAGGAGATGCGCGACTCTCACTCTCAGGCTCAGGCTGCAGGCTTAGGTGCTCAGGTAGGTTCAGGTTTGAGACTCGTTGAGGAATAGTTTCAACAGTGACATGACGGTGGCAGTGGCAGTGGCAGTGGCACTGCGCAGTGGCAGTCGTTTGAAACCTGGTACCTCGTGGTTTGTGAATTGTAAACAGCAACAGCAGCCAATGTGGCCGCCACACCGTATTTTAACAGTTGAGACAGTTGACAGTTAGCCTTAGCCGATGTTTTCCCCTGGAATCTGGAAACTCCTTATTAGCATTATTAGTATTATTATTTGTATTAGAATCTCCAGACTCCAGCATAATTCAGAATTCTCATATAAATCAGAAATTCCAAAAATGCTATAACACACGACTGTTTTTCATATATATATATTATATATATAACTATATAACAGAGTGTTTGAACCGTTTTATATTGATATTGAATGACACTTGAGTCTTGAGTAATCTTAGTCTTGAACAGTGACAGTGTACGTGTACTGAGCACAGTGTTTATAACACTACCACACTGCTACACGATACACCTGCACACTACGCTAACACTAGTGCTAGTGTTGAGCTGTTGAGGCAACTGCAACGGCAACTGCAACTGTTCAAGTTCAAGAGTGTCAAGAGCAAGAGTTCGAGGCAGACCCCCACCTTTTAACACCTTGTCTGTGGGTTACTGTAAGCACCGGCCCCGGAAATTTCGTTTACCGTTATATTAATGTATAGGCCTTGCCGTCGCTGCTCGCTGCTCGGACTCGGACTATAGGACTACCGACGGGTAACTACCGACACAGTTGACAGCTGGCAGCGGTCATTCATAGTATCGTCGTAGAAGTGGAAGTTCTCCCCTCTCCACCTCTTGCTCCTCCATCTCTGCTCCCTGCCTCTGGAGGGGCCCACGACACCGAGCACCTAGAAAATACATACATTCTAAAGCCTGGTGCGTGATGTCACGGTTGGTTCGCCCTCCGCGCCCACCCCGCCAGGCCACTCTGAGACACCTGACTGCTGTCGGCTCGATCCCCGACCACGAGCAGCACACGCCCTGCGCAGCAATGCTCTACTGTGCATGTGCGGCGCCGCCCCATTACTAAATATAGGCTTTTGGCTTCTCGGTTTCTCGGGGCACCTCGGCTCGTCTACGTCTTCCATGCGGCGTCTGTGGGACGGTCGCTGTGCGCTGTGCGCTTCTACCACGCGCTCCGCGTGACGAAATCGGGCCCCGCCTCTGCGTCGCCGCGTCGCCGCCCCGCTGCGCCCCCGCCGTCTCCCTGAACTATGACGGCTCCCGCGCGCAGCATCGCGCCCATCTCTGCCAGTTGCGCCGCGTGCGCCCGCCGCAGCTCCTGCATCTCCGCCCGGTGCGCCTGCTCCCGCTGCGCCATCGCTTTGCGACACCCCTGCGCAGAGGAGAGCGAGAGACGTGGCAAAAACGCAGGGGCAGCCCGGGCGGACTTCTCCAGAGGAACGCCGCCTCGGGGCTGGGGCCGTCAGGGCTTATTGTGGCGCAGCGCTCACCTGCTCCGTGAGCCCAGCGGCGAGCTGCGCCGACTCCAGGTTGCACACGAGCACGGCGTTATCATCACTGAGTTCATTGAGCTGATCCCGCAGATCCAACGGCGAGCGCACCCAAGGCCGCCGGAGCATCTCGATCGGATCGGCCGCACACCCAAAGACGTCTGTCCACCTGGCACGGCGGCGGAAAAAGATCAGACGACTGTCGCCGCGAGAGTGGTGGATGCACGCAAGGCGCGCGAGTGGAGCAAGTTGGGCGGCGCTCACTGCCTCGTGAGCTGCTCCAATTGGAGAACGCGTGCGCGGAGCCGCTCGCCCTCGCCGCGGAGCGGGCCAACAAGGCCCTTGATCTCGCTGGCGAGATCAAACAGCAGCCGACCCACGCGACCCGAGTTCAGGCCCTGACCCTTAGCGAGGTAGTGGTCGCACACCTGCGCGGTGCAAATCAGTGGAGACTCGTGTTAACCCGAGGCAGTCATCGGAATTGGTTTGCACCGCGTGCAAGCTCCGGCGACGGCGCACCTTCTCAATCTCGGAATAGCTGGCGGGGGGTAGCGCACGGAACGAGATGCCGCTGCTATGCGTGCTGACGTGCGGCTGGACCGCTGGGTGGACCGGCGCACTCGCCCAATCACGCGCAGCGGCTCCAACGGCGAGTGTCATGCGTGCTACGTGCGGCCTGGCCTCCTCGGGGACCGGCGCACTCGTTCAGCCGCTAGCTAGTGGACGAACGGATGACGATTCACGAGCGACCGAAATGATCAAGCCATGTGAATGCCGTCGTTGCTAGGGGCGGTGGCGGGGTACGGGGTTTTGCAAAGCAGTTTTTGTGCTATTTGGCAAATAGTAGCAGCTCATGTTGGATTTGTGCGATTTGGGAAAATCTCACAAATTCGTGTTACTTTTGCTACTATTTTTCACAATAGTGACAAAAGCTTGATCACTTTTGTGCTATTTAGCAGAGTAATTAATCTCACCAATTATTCATGTTTATTTTTTTTTATTTTTTTTTGTTAATATGGTTAATAGAAGAAGTGCAATTTTTTTTTACAAATAGCAGCAAAAAGCTTGATCGATTTTGTGCTATTTTATCAAATAGCACAAACTCATCTTGAGTTGATGCTATTCCCAAAAACTTAAAAAACTTAAAAAAAATAAAATAAAAAAATAGTAACAAATCACACATCAGTATTTGTATTTGTGCTATTGCTATTTTGTAAAATAGCGGAAACTCATCTCACCGCTATTTATTTTTCAAATCTCATAAACTCACTTAATTGATTTGATGAGAATTAAAAAATAGCATCAACTGCTGTTGATTTGCTGCTATTTCATAAAAAGGTAACAACTCACAACTTCAAGTTGTTGTTATTTTTTTGGGTTAACCCGATATCGCATTCGGGTTAACCCACATTCATTCAAGTAACAGTTGATGCGATTGAAAAAAATAGCAACAATTTGAAGTTGTGAGTTGTTACTTTTTTATGAAATAGCAGCAAATCAACAGCAGTTGATGCTATTCTAAAAAATCTCATCAAATCAATTAAGTGAGTTTATGAGATTTGAAAAAATATAGCGGCAACTCAAGATGAGTTTCCGCTATTTTACAAAATAGCACAAATACTGATGTGTGATTTGTTACTATTTTTTGGAATAGCATCAACTCAAGATGAGTTTGTGCTATTTGATAAAATAGCACAAAATCGATCAAGCTTTTTGCTGCTATTTGTAAAAAAATTGCAGAAAAGTATGATAAACATGAATAATTGGTGAGATTACTCTGCTAAATAGCACAAAAGTGATCAAGCTTTTGTCACTATTGTGAAAATAGTAGCAAAAGTAACACGAATTTGTGAGATTTTTCAAATCGCACAAATCCAACATGAGTTGCTACTATTTGCCAAATAATTTCAAATAGCACAAAAACTGCTTTGCAAAACACCGTTCGTTCGCCGGCGGTGGCCCCAGCGGCACTCGGCGGGGGGTGGTGGGCCGGCGCCTAAGGCGGCCACTACCTCGCGGCGCCACCCCCCCCCAAGCATCTAGATATATTCCAGGGAGCTGCTGCTCCCCTTCCCCTTAGGCTCCCAAAGCCACTTTTGGATCAGGATCAGTTCAAGTTCTCCCTGTGCGTGCGCGTGTAATAAATATATTATAAATATGTGTGTATGTGCTCGTGTCCCCTTTGCATTATAAACTGTATGCTTGAATAACTCATAACTCGTCCGAAATTACAGTTATTGTCAGTCTGGTCGATCAAGGGCAAGGGGTTATTAAAACTACTGCGTAGCACAGTAGTTTATATATAAACAACTGCGTATGCGTAGCACAGCGTGCAGCGTGTAGTTTATTATATATTATTATATATATATATATAATATATATATATATATATAACCCCTTGCCCTTGCCCTTGGTCTGGTCTAACTGTTACTATCTAAAATAATAATATAATACGTTTTTATTATAGAGCTATGCAGAATTTATGCGTGCCAAGTGGAGAAGTGCGCTTGAAGTGATGGTGCGAACGTGACTTTTACATTTATTTATTCACTTTTCGCGAGCCCTCCCCTACTCCTACACTCCTACCCTGACGCCTACGATTACGACAGACGACGGAGCGAGTGCGGGTCCGGGATGACGGAGGCAGCCACGAGAGCGGAGCTTGTCTCACCGTGTTTCACACTCAGCACCAGCACTACTCAGCGAGGTTCACAGCACACACGCACAGACAGCAGACACACAGCACAAGCGCAGACGAGTGTGCTCCGAAGAGTACGCGCACACGGTGCCGCACGCGCACGCCATCTCACCCGTTGACGCGCACCCCCCAACCCGACGTGCTCGCCTGCCGCGCCCCACGTGTTGGCGCCAGGACCCACAGACATACTAGAAGCTAGAAGCCTCCGAACATCTTGTAGAGCTCCTCCTCGTCGTGGCCTTCCCTTGGCGGCCGCCAGACGAGCCACAGAAAGGAAAACGGCCCGAAGAGCACCGCGAGCGCGCCGCCCCACAAAAAATCGGCGACGGCGCGCGCCACGTGCCAGCCGACGCGCGCGAGGGGCCGCAGCCTGAGCCGGCGCACTACGCCCTTGTATATTGCGGAGCGCTTGCGCGCCGAGGCGTCGTAGCAGAGCCTCGCCTCTCTGCAAGAAGAGAGGCGCGCGCCGTGCTGGAGGAGCAGCCCCGCAACCTCGCCCTCGCCCGCCTCAGCCGCCGCGAGGATGGGAGTCCGCACGTCGAAGAGGCGGCGCTGGCCGCGGTGGACCGAGGCGCCGCCGCGGAGCAGCGCCTCGACGGCGAGGAACTGTCCCGCGGCGGCCGCGGCGTAGAGGGGCGTTTCTGATGCGGCGCAGCCCAGCGCAACGTAGGGCAGCTTGGTCGAGAGCTGACCGAGCGCGCTGGTGCCGAATGCGTCCAGGCACTTGCCCGCGTCTGGCCGCACGCCCGCCTCGAGCATCTCTCGCACGAGCCGCGCGTGGTTGGTTGCCGCCGCGTGGTGCAGGGGCGGCGGTTTGACGGCCTCGAGCCCCGGGGCGAAGTAGTAGGCGCGCATCAGCAGCGCCAGAAGCAGCGGCAGCAGGGGGAAGACGACGAACGCGGAGAGGGCGACGCCGAAGTCGCGGCCCGCGCGCAGGAACTCGGAGGTGCGTTGGCGCCGCTGGACCAGCGGCGGCGCGGGGGGCGCCCGGCGGTAGTGCCGGTTCGGCGCCGACGGCGGCGGGCCGGACTTGGCCCCAGGCGCCGAGCGCCTGGCCGGCCGCGGAGGCGCGGAGACCCGTGTAGCCATTGCAGCGGGTGGGGCCGTTGGAGCCGCGTTGAGGCGCCGCGTTTGGTCTCTGATCTCGGCCGCGCGCGGCTCCATCTCGGTCCGCCGGTCGCACATCGTGGTAGGATAAGCCAGGCTGCATTGGTCCTGGGGCACCGAGTTGACCCCGTCGGGTAGGCGGCGCGGGATGGAGCAGCCTTGCGGGGACGTTGCTCCCGACTCCGGCTGTCCCTCGAGGCAGGCGCGGCAGGCCGTGTGCTGACTCGCCAGCGTCAAAACGACGCCTTCGTCCGCCACCCGGCCGCTGCTCTCGCGACCAGCCACAGCGGCGGTGCTCACTTCGCGCGCGCTGAGCGGGGCCAAGGAGCGCCCGCTGAGCGGGGAGGTATTGGCCATGGACGAATTCCAAAACAAAGTTTTCCACATGAAAGCCTTCTGTAAGCTCGCCCAGGCTCGCCAAGTGAAATTTTCCCGCGAAATGTCGCGGCTTCGCTTGTCCATTGCCAGCCAACGCATCGGCGCTAGCACGGCCACTGGACGCCCGCTGGCGTCGGCTGGCCGACGCATTGGCGAAAGCGCTCAGGCCACTGGGAAACCAGCCGGCCTGGCCGCTCGCTGGCTCAGCGTGGGCCGCGCCGCGTCCCACGACCCGCACCGCCTCTTCGGCCTCCCCGTTGGCTCTGGGCGGGATGCGATTCGTCGGCGGTATTTCGAGCTCGCCAAGCAAACCCATCCGGACACCACGAAGGGTGGCGAGTCTGGGGTTGGTGGCGAAAGCGGCAGTGGCACGGTGGACCCTGCGGCCGCCTTTGTCGAGCTGCACGCCGCCTTTGAGGTGCTCTTGCGTTCAGCGAGTGCCGCCACCAGTGTGAGTGACGCGCAGACCAGCGGCGCGAGCAACTCCGCGCGCGGTGGCGGCGGAGCGTGGGCACGCAAAGGCGCGGCCGGAGCCCGGCCGTTTGAGCCTCGCAGTGTGAGCCTGGCCGAGGTGCTGGCGCTTCGCCTCGAGGAGGAGCCCGAGGCGCTGCGGTCTGTGTGGGAGGAGATATTATCGCGTCAGCTCGAGATCGACGCGCGCGCCGCAGACGCGCTCTTTCGCGCCTGCTCGAGGACAGCGCCGCAAGGCGAGGCCATGGCCGAGGCGCTGCGGCTGTTGCGTGATGCCACCGCCTCCGGCCAGCTCTCGGGCGCACACCGGTCCGCCGCGCTCGTCTCGTTGTTGTCGTGGTGGGTTCTCGCCACGCGCATGGCACTTTATAGATGGCATGGCCTCCTCCCACGCTCCAACGGCGAGACTCCGCGTCCCACCCCGCACGTGTCCGCTTGCCGCTTTCGTCGCAGCGGGCGCGTTTCCTGTCAATTGACGAAACGCCCCTGCTCGCTGTGCACGGCGCAGGTGCAAGGAGGACGAGCTGGACAGCACGTTCGAGCTCTGCGACGAGATCACGGAGGAGGACCGGACGCCCGAGGTGCTCGCCGCCCTCTCCACCGCCTTTGCCGGGTTCGGCGGCGTGGGAGCCTCGTTTTGAAGGAGACGTTCCCCCGCCGTGTGACCTTCTGGTTGGGCTCACGCAGAGAGGCCGTTGGCCCCTCGCTTTCGCGCAGGTGCTCGCGGCGCTCGAGGCGACCTTTCTCTTCTACGACGCGAGGGGCGGCGTCTGACGCCGCGCACCTTTCGTGACTCGACCGCCGCGTGCCGCCCAGCCTGATCACCGCTTTACTCGAACTCGACCCTTTGGTGAACTGTGCGAGCGCCTCGCGGCCGTCGCAAACGACCCGAAGGACTAGGTCCAGCTCGGAGCAGGGAGCTGTGCCGTAGTTGCACGCTGCTGACACCGCGTCCTCGCCACAGTGCTCGTGCTAGGATTGCGAGTGTGCGTCGTCTCCACGCCGTGGCCGTGGCCTGGGCTACACACCGCGCACGGTGACGGTGACCTCGCGCCCACGTCCCGGCATACTTTTATTGAGTCATACTCGATCGCATACATCATACGGGATACGGGTGAAATTGTTAAAATACTTGGTACTTGGTCTTACGTCTTACTAGCCTACTACGACGTACGGCGGAACATCCAAATCCAAGTTGAAATGTGTATCTCTCAGACTCAGACTCAGTGTCTGTGTCTGTGTGAGTGTGAGTCTGTGTCTGGGTGTCTTCTCGTCGCGCCCACGTCCCGGCATACTTTATATTATATACTTTTATTATGAGCCCTCCCCTCTCCCGTGGGGTGTTTTTTGGCCATACAGCATACAGTATCAGTATGCCCGGTTTCGCGAGGCGGTGAGATACGGTGAGATACGACTTATACAGCGTGGGATGCGGGATATACAGCAGATACAACTGGAAGCAGCAGCTAGAGATACTGTTGTAGCGTGTGTCGTAGCATACACAGCAGTAGCTAGAACTAGACTAAACTAGAAGAGAGTAGCTGAGTAGAGAGAGCGGCTACATTACCACTACAAGCTATACAATAATAGCAATATAACAAATATAAGCAATACGGTGTGCAAGTGTGCAAGTAGCAAGTAGGAGTAAAGTAGGTGGTTATAGAGCTATAGCTATAGCTATATAAACCACTGTGCTACGCAGTAGTTTCAGAGTAACCCCTGGATACTACAGTACGCTACTTACTGCAGACTGCAGCTTGGCCCTTACAAGATATTGCCAATATTTTTTATTACAATAAAGGGGGTCGTGGGGAAAATATATTGCGCAATATTGTAGGCATTAAAGGGGGGCTGGGAGGAGGGTATTGCACAATAATGTGCAATAATGCCCCCCTTATCCGTGTCGAAAACGGATTTTTTTTAGACACACACCTCGACCCATCCGAAATCCGAATCCGATCCCAAAAAAACAAAAAACGACACCCCTCCAAACACATAAAAAACTCTTGGATGTTCTGTAGCATATAGCATCTATAGCATCGGGGGATGCTATACATGCTATATAGTATATACTACACTATAGTACTACACTCTGTCCTAGATGCAATTTTGGTATTTGAACACATAGTTTTTAGCATCTGGGCCCGGCCGGGGCGTGGGCTAGCAGCCAGCAGCAGCACCAGTAATCGGGTCAACTCGAAATGGTTCAAATATCAAATATCAGAAAACAGGAGAGCTATGCTATATAGTACTGTAACATCTGATGGAGGCTATATAGCATTGTAGCATGCTATATAGTATGTGTGCTACAGATACAGAACAACCAAGAAAAAAATCATCAAAACTGGGCGGGGGGGGTGCGCATTAACTGGTAATATTGTGCAATATATTGCACAATAAAGGTAAAGGGGGTGTTTGTGTTTGTAAAGAATATTATTGTGCAATAAAGCCTCGAAGTGAAACAATATACAATATCTTGTAAAGGCCAAACTGCAAGCCGCATTAGCGTTACTGATTACTGTATAATCCACGCTACGGTAAGATGTGATTAATGTCTGTGTGTTTCCTGTGTGGGTCCCTCTGCGGCCTCCTGTTGACCGCTTTGTGCGGCCCTCTGTGTGGTGGTCTGCTTTTGTGCGGCCCTTTGTGTGGGTCGTCCCGCCGCCTCCTGTTGGCCGCTTTCTGTTCCGCTTTCCTGCGACATTCATTCTCTGTCATCTGTCTGTCGTTCGCCGCCTCTGCGCTGCGGTGCTCTCGTACAATTAATTGTACTTGGTGAGAGCCCCC
>Ga0335398_10004700_pt1 | contig 18721 bp, 23 predicted proteins | sample BON03_FD_205742 | JGI IMG/M metagenome (GOLD analysis project Ga0335398, IMG submission 205742) | Freshwater microbial communities from Lake Bonney liftoff mats and glacier meltwater in Antarctica - BON-03 (spades assembly) (version 2) | ecosystem: Environmental > Aquatic > Freshwater > Ice >... | reverse complement strand
CACACACACACACACACACACACACACACACACACACACACACACACACACACACACACGCACACACACACACACCGACACAGACACAGACGCAGACACAGACACACATACAAACACACACATACACACACGCATACACACACATATACACACACACACACACATACACACACACACACGCGCACTTATATATATACATGGGCGTGTGTGCGTGAGTGTGTGTGTGTGTGTGTGTTTCTGTTTGTGTGTGTGCGTGTGTTGGTGTGTTTGTTTGCGTGTATGGAGTTATGTAAGCAGCATGTCAGCACAAGCAAAACGAGATGCGGCTGTGGGTTTTATGCCTCTCGGCGCTTGCAGAAGGCCGAAAAATGTTCCATGGGCGAGGACCTCAGCTGCAGTGAATCAAAAAGGTACCTGCGGGCCGCAAATGGCCGGAAGGGACTGCGGGCTGGAAAAATGCGCGTGCGAGCCGTAACTGGATAGAACAGAGCATTGCAGCACACAGTCGCTGTTTCAATCTGCAACGGCGCAGCTGGAAGCTCTGCGATTTCGGTGCATGCATGGCCGGCTGCATGGAGGCTGATGGTCAGAATGAGCGCATGCGAGACGTCAAGAGAATGCAGGTAGAATTCAGAGCGCAAATGTGCGCAGGCGCCTTGGCTCATGCATGCGCTAGCGGGGGAAACTTGACAGATTGTGGAAACATGCCTGATTCTCTCCAGAGCTGTTTTGGAATGGGCGCTTTCGTCCGAGGACGGCAGCTGCGGGGGGGAATTCTTGGGGGCAAAACGACGCAGCACAGTAATGCACACAAAAGTGCCCAGGGTATAGTGAGGACGTGGGCTCGCCCCAGGCCTCCAGTGCGATTACCAAGTCGATTGCCTTTGTAACTTGGCCGTTGTCCACTTGAGGATCCAAAAAAGAAGTCATTCTTCCCAAATTTTCGCCAACGGCTCGGTTCGTTTTGCATGCTTTTTGCGGGGCGAAAACTTGGGTTTGCGTGGGTTTGCGGGGCTCAGCCCCGCAAAATGACACCCAAAAATGACCCGCAAAAAAAAATTGTACCAGGAGCACCGCCCCGCACAAATCCCATAATCAGCATCTGCCATCATTGCAGGTTGCACAAACACTTCCACTTCTGCATCCACGTGAGTCTCGAGCAGTAGTATCGCATTCTCAGTAATAAGCACCTTCACCACAGATGTGGTGGCGACATTTACCTCCTCGAGTATCAGAAGTGATTCTCCAAACTCCGTCTCCACAAGTGTCCACAGGCGTAAGCCTGAGATTGCGAGGCTGATAGGTCGAGCGTGGGAGCCTTACAGTGCGATCTTTAGAGTTGGATCCTAGTGGTGCAATCCTGAGATTATGAATCTGGGCGTGCAAGCTTCCGGCAAGCACTTCAGAAGACACTAGTACTTTCACGTCTGCATCTGCAGCAACCTCGAAAATTAGCACGTCGTCCTCAACAACAAGCGCAGCCAGTACAGGAGTTTTGACGTTATCAACCAGTTTGAGTATCAGGAATACTGCCACTCCTATTGCGTCTACACAAGTTTTGATGTCATGGTCAGCTGTTGTCAGCGACCCTAGTAAACACCAGTTGTCGTCAGCAATTGTAGTAGTCCCAGTAAAGTCAGTAATTGTTACTCTTGTTCGATCTCTTGAGGTAGACCAATCCCGGCAAGGAACGTCTATGAAGGTAAGACTGTCAGTACAGAATGTCTCGACTCCTGCAAGGGCGAGCGCTGTCACAGTTGCCTGAGTTCTCATTGCGCCGAGGTACCTGTTGTCATAGGGGCAATCTGGGCAACATGGGAACTCGTACCGTAACCACTGAATATTGGGCAAGGATAATTGCAGGACACCGTGGCCATTGATTGATGTTGCTTTTATTACTTCCTAAGAAATAGTTTAGTAGCTTTGCTTGAAGCTCTATTTGCTCATTGTACTAGGGCTTCCTACTACTAGTGTCGTAAGCCCGCTGAGTACCCGGGCCAGACCTGTCACGCTCGCTTTAGTCCTTGAGAATGTCCATGGTGATGACCGGGTGACCATCCTAGGATGGATGTCTGTAGTTGGCGTCGGAGTGCTGGCATCAGGAGCATAGGTAGGATTTCCAGTTCTCGTGCGGTGGTCATTCACGCATCTTGTTGCAGGTTCCCAGCGACAGTTAGTGACATCTTGACATGTTTGTGTGACTAGGGTGTTAGCTAGCATTGAAATGTCAGTAGGTGTGCAACAGTCACTGTCATACCAACTACTAGTGAAGTACAACATCTTCTTCAGAGTTGTATTGCCAGTCGTTGAACAGTCATCTTTTGTTATAGCATGTTCCTTAGTGCTACAACATGTGGACGTAGATTCCTTCTCTGACTCTGTCGTGGTCATACGAGTGGCCTCTTCGAACTCTTGTTGTGTATCATAGTCAAGTTGTGTGAACTCTGGTGATGTTCTCGCATGCTTTTGTCCTGTCCAAACTTTTTCAGACACCCTTGTTTTCAACTTGATTACGTGGAGTCTGTCTGTTCCAATGATGTCTTGAACTCTCTTGATTACATATTTACCGGTGGCTTCGTATGGAGACTCGTTGATGAGGATGGGATGTATCATATCGTCACACATTCAAATTCCCATATCAGGCACGCTCGCACAGCCAACCCCATCAATAACAATTTATGCATTATTGTTTCGCGTCTTGTGGGTTGTGCGGTTTGTGTGTCCAAGGTTTCGAACCTGAGATCTCGTTGATTTCTTTTTCAAGAGGTTCAGGTCCACCCTTAATATGGCCTCAAAACAACCCGGAGCGGGAGGATACTATATGGGATTTGTGCGGGCTCCTGGTACTAAATTTTTTTGCGGGGCATTCTTGGGTGGCATTTTGCGGGGTTGAGCCCCGCAAGCTTTAGCCCAGCAAAAAGTCAGCTGGCAAAAATCCCGCAAATCGATCAGCGATGAGAGTCATCGACTATCACGTTCGTTCATCCTTCTGCTTGTGACTTTTGCCAACCGAAATCATTGCTTGTCTTCATCGGGCTCGGACCAGCGCATTTGCTTCACCCAGCTCCGCGTTCCCACTCGCACGCACGCTCCCTGCCTGCCTCCCTGGATCTTTCAAGTTTGCCCTGCCACCCCGCTGCATCTGCAGCCGCCACATATTTGGCCTCTCGAACAAGCGCTCATTTAGCAGCATGGCTGGAACAGACGGCCTCATCTTCAGGCAACTCTTCGAGAAGGAGAGCTCCACGTATACCTATCTGCTGGCTGACACCGAGTCCAAAGAGGTCCCCATTCAAGTTCTTCTTGCTCTGCTGCTGCTTGTTTTTTGTGTGTGCTGCTGCCTTGCTGTATCCGCGCCTGTCACTGTACCTTTCTATGTTGTCTCCCCTGCCCGATGCTCGTCGCCAAAGTTTGCTCATCCTAAGATTCAACAGGCGCTTCTCATTGACCCTGTGGTCGAGACTGCTGAACGCGATGCAAATCTATGCAAGGACCTGGGCCTGAGGCTCGTTTATGGCCTCAACACGCACTGCCACGCCGACCATGTTACCGGCACTGGCAAGCTCAAGGTGTGTACCTGCATTTACCCGCCTGTCGGCCTCAATGTCGCTCTGCAATTATCCTTACCACCCATCACTTTCTCATGCGACTTTTTTTGTGTTCAAGTGTGCATGTTTGTTAGTATAGTCTAGGTTTGCCCTGTCACGGTCGACCCCCCCGACTGTTTGTCTTGTCGCCATTTTCAAGGTAGATATTAAGGATTGGATATTAAGGAACTGAACTGAATTGTTGACGTGCGTTCACGTGGTGGTACAGGAGCTTGTGCCGGGCATGAAGTCGGTGATTGCCAAGGCCGCAGGCGCAAAAGCAGACATGCTGGTGGAACATGGCGAAAAGATTGCATTCGGCAAGCATTCGCTCGAGGTGCGAGCCACCCCCGGACACACAGACGGCTGCATCACGTTTGTCCTCAACGGTGGCACGGCGTGCTTCACTGGCGACGCCATTCTCATCCGCGGTTGCGGGCGAACAGACTTTCAGGGTGGCAACGCGGCGATGCTTTATACGAAAGTGCACGAGCAGATCTTCAGCCTGCCAGACACGTGCAACTTGTACCCGGCGCACGACTACAAGGGAATGACCAGTTCGACGGTCCTTGAGGAGAAGACGCTCAACCCCAGGTTGACAAAGACAAAAGAAGAATTCATCGAGCTCATGAATAACTTAGGTCTGCCCTATCCCAAGCAGATTGACCGAGCACTGCCCCTCAACCTCATGTGCGGTGTGCAGGATATCATATGATATGATATCCTGCACACCGCACGGTTGTCGGGCGTCAGAGGGCTTTGCGCTACTCAGGTTACCTCCACTGGCACAAGTTTCACCACAACACTCCACAAACACCCCCAACAAAAAAAATTCATCCCCAAAACACCTTACAATGACCAAAAGACCCGGTGAGACTGACGACGTAATTCATCTTTAATCTTGGTATCAAAACTGCTCTCTCGAAACGGACGAGGGAATTTTTCGCGTTTTCACATGTACATAATGGTGAATCCATTCGCCCGCCAATTAATAAATAAAGAGCCACGTCACAAGGAAGCCTCACGAAAGGAACTGTTTTCCCGCTGTCGTCGTCATGGTCTGACACTGGCTCTCAAGTCCAAAATCTTACGAGTCTGTGTGCATGCATCCACTGTGACTAAAGTCAGCATGAAGCTCCGACATGCTTTTCATGTCCCGGGGCACTCTCGCTGGCAGCGGCGTCTCGGTTGTGGGTTAGGCACCAGTCGGTGGTAATAGCTGGGCCGGAGTGGGATGTGTAGTTACATGTGTAGTTACACTGCGAGACACGTCCCTTGTTCCATCAACTGTCTCCTAAATGCCCCTTGAGGGTTTACCGCGAGTCACGCTACGAAAACTCCATTCTGTCTCGGTACTTGAAACACAGAAACGGGTTTGCCGCCCTTGGAGGCGACAGGTTTAGAGGTACTGACTGGGTGTAGTACCGACTTTTTCTACACGTTAACACTCCCTCTTTTCGATTGCAACATCCCGCTTCGCGCAGAAATATTAACTATGGAATTAACAATCAAGTATTGCTACAGTAGGGTTGAGGGACATAAAAACTGGCAAATAAAAACCGCAGCCTGGAATTTGGCCGGTTTCTTGCACTGTGGTTGGGCGCGCGGCAAGCGGAGGGGCTTTAGCCCTGTAGCCGCCGCGCGCCACTTGCAGTACGCCAGAGTCCATACGAATAGTTGTTCCACCAACCCTTTTTTTTCGATTTTTTTCACTTCAGCCTGGGTAATGGTTAAAAAAAAAGTGTTTGGATTTTAGTGTAAAGAAACTTGATACCCACTATCAGTTTTCAATAAAAACTCTACTCTCAAAGATGAAGCAAAAAAAACTGACTTCAACCGGCTGAAGTCGACTTTTGCACACAAAAGGCTGAAGTCGACTTTTGCAAAAAAAGTTGACTTCAGCCGGTTGAACTCGATTGTTGCAGAAAAAATGTGATTTCGGCCGGCGAATCCCGCTGGCAGCGATTTGGGCAGTTTCTTGAGGATTTTCTTAATGATTTTCTCTATGAAAATCTTACTTTTCTCTTATGAAAATCTTAATTTTCTCTTATGAAAATTTCGGATTTTCTCTGTGAACTTGAAAAATCTTAATGATTTCCTCTATGATTTTCTTGATGATTCATAAAATCTCTTACTATAAAGTTAAAGTTTCTACGGGAGGTGAAACTCGCTGGTTGGGTTGGCAACCTCTAATGGTTGATAGAAACAACGCTGGCAGGCTGGGTGCTGGCTTCATCAGTGTGTGTTTAGAAACTCGCTGGCTGGGTCATTTCGGTGGTTTCTATGTCCCGGAACCCTACTGTAGTCAAGAGGGGGATGGAGACCGTGATTCTTGTTTGACACAGTAACAATCGACCATTACTAGTAAAGCGGGGGGGAAGGGGCAGAGCTCTTATTTGCCAGGGTTGTTGGGCTATTGCAATAGGTGTGCAATAGGCCAACACGCGGCCGCGTGTCTACCCCCGGGCCCGGGCTAACGTGACCGTAAGGGCTGCAAGCACATTGGAGAGCTCCAACGACTGACCACTGCACTAGAAGCCCTACCACACACACTAGCACCAGCACCAGCCACGGTGCAGTGTACGAGGACATGTCCTCACGCAACCAATACCGCCAGCAGACACTGCACGTGGGCAAGAGAGATGCGTTCTCATAGAGCGTCAGGACTCGATATTCATTTGCATCCACTCACGTGCATGTCTGCCGCGCCTTGTGATTTTGCACGCATAAACGTATGCCTGCGTGTTTAAATCTTTCTGCTTAATAATTCATGTTTGCAATCTGAGCTCGCATGCATGTATGCATTTGCCAGTGTGTAGGTATCACTCCATGATTCCACCTCACTCCATCATTCCACCTCACTCCATCATTCCACCTCAGCTACAGTACTGTATTCTTTATGTTTTGGCGGAATTTGAATAATCGGAATGAGATTTGGAATTAATTACTATGATCATGATGCTCGGACAACATTTAATATGGAATTAATTATGCCCGGACACCATTTAACTTGAATCATTAAATCATTTGCGATTGCGAATCATAACAGTTGGTCTAATCTGTCAAAGCGACCTAGAAAATAGTGCTTCTTTCTGATATCTCTGTTCCCCCTTTTTTTCAGGTCTTAAAAATCAAAAAAATTCACACAACAAGATTTTTGTAGTACAAAAACAAGTCTCCGAGTCTCTTGTGCAACAAGTCTCCTTGTGCAACTGACATTTCGGATTGGCTTCGAAGTGTCGTGAGAAAGTGGGCTGGTCACGGGGGAGGAAACGGCGGGGCGGATAGCTGTGTGCTCGCCGTGCTCTGTGTCTCTTACCTTCTTGAGACCTGCCAGCATATACTGTCTTGTACTCAGAATTTCGTGTGTGAAGAGGAAGCACACAATGCCACCCAAGCCACCTATGATGGCTACTTGGTTGGCAAAGATGGCTACTTGGTTGACAAAGACCAACGAGGGTCAATCTGGGACTGTGATACGTTGTGCAGGTGCGTTACACACTCAACGATATGAGCCTATCAAGTCAAGTGCCATGCTACACCACTGCCAGGGCCCATGCCACTGTGACGGCTCGGTGTTGATTTATGTGTGCTTTCACTCTCGCTGCGCGTTTTTCTAAATGCAGCTCCTCACCCTCAGTCTGGGGTCAAATGCCGTGATAACCATGACAACTTGAACGCACCCGTATCTCACTTATTTATTTGCCATCACATATATGCAAATACACGCCGAACATATTGTAGTTGACGTGGAGTGATTGAGTGCATACTGCAGTTGACGTGTTTTTCTGGAACGGAAAATATTTATTCCTCAAATTTTGTCCGAATCGGACGGGCCGGGTTTAATTAGTTATTGTCTAAATAGTTGCCAGCTGCCAGTGAAAACCTCGACACCACAAACGCAAAAAAAATACCGAGCGTGCGCGCTAGCGTGCGCTGGAACAGTTACAAGAAAGAGACAAAATAAATTTTCACGGTGGAAAAATTGTTGAAAACTGAAAACCGATCAATTTGTGAAAACAATGTGATTTTGTAACTTCTGGAAAACATAAGTATGACTCAATCAAACAAAGAAAGCAAGGGGGCTGTTGGCTCATTAAGATCGACTCTCGAAAATAGCCCGTTCTGCGATGTATATTTAGGCGTGCCAAAATGGCTTCATTCGAGTCAACAGTAATGCGTTGTCTTGAGGGATTCTTCCGAAGTCGGGGAGTGCCCCAAAGACATGCCGAGTCACAATTTCTCCCGAAGACATGCCGAGTCACAATTTCTCCCAGAGACTCAAAACTGGAACAGACGGTATTGTCCGGTAGTGTCCGTTCCGCGCCGCGGCGCCTGTCATTGGCTTGAGCGAATTGACCCGAAATAATGCGTTGAAACCACACCGCTGGACACTGCATCTTTGGAAAAAAACACTTAAACAACTTGTTTGAACTAACATTAGGATTTGTGGTCGACAATATTATTGACCGATCGAGAAAAAATGTACATACAGCCCCTTCATTCTGCTCCCAATTCAGAAACTGGATCATCCAAAGAAGTTGGAAACCACACAAAAAAAAAATCTATTGTTTGTGGTGTGTATAAAAACAAAAATGGTGGTGAGGGTAACCACAAACACTTAAAAAGTACATTCGGCCCACTCATTCTGCAAAAAATTCTGCGAGATATTTGTGAAACTGACAAAAAACTAAATGCTGGTGATATATATAAAGAGGAACGGGGCATTTTTGAGATTGGAGCAATCAATTGTTGCATGATAAGTTCAAAGTCCATGCAATGTGAGTGTCGTGTTCTCCCCCTCTTCCCGCTCCCCCTCAATAGGACCCCCACGTACACCAATCCTTAGAGTCCTGAGCTTTTGTGAACCCTCCTCTTCCTCTTGGCATCCCAATTTCTCCTCCCCACCAACCCCACCCGCTCCACTCCTCTTGCAACTCTTCGAACCCACCGCCCTCTCCTGACCTGACGATTCCTCCTCGTCTTCCTTGTCCTCCCCTCCCCCCTCGTTCTCCACTGTCTCCGCCACCTCCTTCTCCTCCTCAGACTCTTCCCAAACATTGCTGGAACCTCCCTCTGAAACCAATGAGGAAGAGGACATACTGATCTCCCCCCAAGACTGTGGCAACATCCTTTTCCATCTTCCCCTCCCTCACCACCCCCTCACTGCTCAAGACATTCATGAAATTCCACGTCACAACAGATGGTTTAGTAGAAGTTGATTTGCAACTTTGAAGGTCCGGCTGGCTTGGGTGGTATTGTATGCTTCCTGATCACACACGATATACTGAGTACAAGACAGTACATGCTTGACGGTCTTGAGACGGTAAGAGACACAGAGTGCAGCGAGCACACCGTTATCCGCCCCGCGGTTCCCTCCCCCATGTCCAGCCCACCTTCTCACGACGCTTGGAAGCCAATCCGAGTTTTGAAGATTTCTGTGGCGCAAAAGAGACTTATTTTTGTACTGCAAAAACCTCCTTTTTGATTTTTTATTTTTTAGACCTATAAAAAGTCAGGAAAGAGACATCAGAAAGATGCACTACTTTGAATGTCACTTTGACAGATGAGACCAGTTGCTATTCAGAATCGGAAGTTGTTTATTTGTCAAATGGTGTCCGGGCATAATTATCCCAAATTCAATGTTGTCCGGGCATAATTAATTCCAAATTTCACTGGCATTCCAATAAATCAAATTCCGCAAAAACATCAAGAATAGAGTATATACAGCTTGGTGCGTTCATGTCAACACTGGCAGTAGTCCGTCGGCCGACATGAGACTCGGTGGTAGTAGGAGGGCGGTGAAGTGGTATCTGAGGTGGCTGAGATGAAGGGATTGTGGATTGAGGCGAGGAGACGGATCGCATAGGGGAGCTAGTTATAGCAGGCGCCCGCTCCGCATATCAGCAGTGCTTTCCGTAGCCGCTGGAGGGCTGCTTCGAGATTGTGTTGGTCTCATTCATGCCAGTGAAAGTGCATCACCAAATGCAGGAGGGGCTCACCACGACCAGGGTGCCGGAGTTTAATAGCTCGGTGGAGTTGCCCCTGTCCAGGGTGAGGCATCGCAATGTGGGAGGGAACTTGAAGGAGGTGAAGGACACTTTGACCGCCGTGTGGATGCAGACCGTGCCGTCATGGGATAGCCTGAGTTTCTGAGTCCGATTCTTGCGTCCTGAACGATTAATTGGATGCGACTCGGTTCTCCGAGTGGCACCATCCCTTAGTCCACTTTCTTTCTTTCTGAGTCTCAGTCCAGTGATGGGCGCGCAGCAAGCGGAGGGAATTTAGTCCCAGAAATTTAAGTCAACGGTGAGATACTCAGGTAAGCATCTCGAAATCGGACACCTCAGACTAAGAGAGAGTTCTTACTAGACTCAGATGTCCGATTTTGGAAAAAGGGGGAAACTTTGAAAATGGTGGGGGAAATATGATTCAGGGACGGCGACATGTGCGATCTGAGGCTGAAAGGGACGTCTAACGCGATCTGAGGCTGAAAGGGACGTCTAACGCCGCTACTCAATTAGCTCCGGCAAAAAGTCTCAATTCCTCAGAATTCTCCTCAGAATTCTCAGGTCTTGAAACTTTTACAAGTAATGTCAAGGTAAACCCAGTAATCTCATGAAATGGACGCAACTCATTTCATAGGATTTTTCTTCGAATTCTCAGGATTTTACTACACCTCGAATTCAATTCGAGTTCTCAAGATTTTACTACACCTCAAACAGCTTTCTTATTAAACCACTCTACCCAAACGATCGCAAAACTCGCTCTTTTCGAGTAATCTTGTCATAGCGGAAAGGAAGAGGCAAAGACAGGGTGGAGTAAAGTGGACAGAGGACCACAAAAGATCCGACGCAAATCATTTTAGTTGTAAATCAGTTGTGTATTAATTTTTAGTTGTGTTTTAATTACTTATGTGATGGAATTTAGTTGTCTAATGGAATTAAGTTGTCTAGTGGAATTAGCTGTGTAATGGAATTTAGTTGTGTCATGGAATTTAGTTTGGTATCAAAATTTAGTTGTGTATCTAAACTTGTGTTGTGTAATGGAATTTAGTTGTGTATTAGAATTTAGTTGTGTATCAGAATTTAGGTGTGTATTGAAATTTAGCTGTGTAATGAAATTTAGTTATGTATTCAATTTTTGTTGAGTATTGTAGTTGTGTATCCATGAATACATATATGTACATGTTCCATCCATTACACAACTACAATACACAACTACAATACACAACAAAACAAAACAAATCACGAAATTTTTGAATATTTTTTTTCGAAGTTCCGACCTCCACTGCCCTGGTCCGATCCAGTGGGCGCGCGGCGGCTCCGGGGCTAAAGCCCCTCCGCTTGCCGCACGCCCCTAGCTTAGATCAATCTGATTCAGAGCAACACAACGCATTGCGCTAAGTTGGGGTTCAAGAGGGCGCAGGAAAGTTACATTGTTACCTCCACCGCTCAAGTGACCGCCCCTGGCCTCTTTGGGAACCTTTCCTTTTGCGGTTTGAAAAAGCTGTTGCCCCCGCTGGCAGAGGGGGGCAACAAATGGTGTATGATGCAACCTAATCTCAAATACACGCAAACGGAATGCACCTATTTGCAGTTTGCACTGGAAATTCGGCTGTTTTCGAGATTTTTTGCGCGTTCCCCCCTACTCAGCATCCATATCCGTTGGCGTTCTGCAAAAACCCCACAAACTAGGCAAAAATGGGCGGAAACGCAAGCAATTGTCACACAGTAATCTCACTATACCACGCGTGTGTTTGGGGTTGTGGGTCTCCAGTGCTTTTGGGGTGTGAGTGGATATTTTTAATATTTTGGGGTGTTTGCAAGTGTTTTCTTGGTTGTTTCGACCCACAATCCTGGATGACGGCGGAGGTGATGAATACGAGTCTCCCTTGAGTCCTTGATAATTCCTCCTTTTTGTTATTGTCAAGAATGATTGAATAAGAGCAGCGTCAGCATAAGAGCAGCGTCAGCTCGCTGCGGCCCGCCATGGGCAGCCCGCATCACCGGCCATTACGACCCTTACAGATGCATCTGAAACCAAGAATATCCCTAATGTATCTGAAACTAGGACTATGTGTCTGCGCTGCAAGATCACCACCGGCGTAAGTTTGAAGCAAAACAACAAAGCGAGGGCTTACTCCTGGCCGAAGGCGGCGACTTGATCTTTTTTCGACACAACCTGTGCCAGCATGTCAACTTTTGTGTCGACCTTCTTCATGTCCTTGGTCAGTGCTGCCACCGAGTGCATGAGAAGCTTCTCAGAGGAGGCGTCGCCGTGCTTCTTGGCCTCGCGCTCCTTGACCTCGTGCAGCAGATGCTGAGCGCGAGTGCGGAGCTGCCTGAGGCTCTGCTGCCTGGCCTTTTTGATTACAGCGCGTTCCTTGCGCTCAGAGAGGCCCTGCACCTGCTTCTCAAGCGCATCGATCTCCTGTTGCTGCAACTCCAGCTTCTGATCAGCCTTTGCAAGCTTGCTGCTGCGTCCCCGGGCGGCGCGCCGAGGCAGCACCGCTTTAGCGTCCTCGCCAACCGCAAGAGTGTGCACCTTGGCAGCCTTGTTGTCGCGAGTCCACAGCGTCTTCTTGTCCCCATACTTCTGGAGGCAAGGAGGCACACCTGGGATGACCTTGGCGTTGCGCATCTTATAGCCACCGGCCGGCGCCTGGTACACCGGCGACATTATCTCCACCGCCCCACGCAGCACCTGTTGATCTCTCCCAACAAACAAGTTACGATGTTGTCAGGCACATGTCTCTCACAGGCGAGGGGGTACGCTGCCGCGCTCCACCCCGAGTCAAGATCCGGCCCCGCGGACAATCTTTTTCCTCCGTTTCCGGGCCCAGAAATTTGAGGCGCACAAATGTGAGTCTGCTTGCCGCACGTTTGACAGCGCAAAGAAAACGCCGTAAACCCCACGTAAAACACAAATTTGCATCAAATCGGCGGAACAACGTACTGCCGCTGATCTGCCGATCTTTAGGACATCGGTTTTTTTCGGAGTTTTGCGCTGTTTTCTGCGCGCTGGCAAGCGCGCAGCAAACAGCCCAAGATCATAGAGTCTCAAATTTCTGGGCCTGGAAACAGAGGGGAAAAGGTGTCCGAGAGCCAGGACTGCGGGAGGCGTGCGGCTCGGACACCTTTTTTCGGAACTTCGTGTGGCGTGGTCGCCCCTTTGCCGGCCAGATCACTTGGTGTCTCTTCAGCCATATCACACAATGTCTCAACGACGCCACATAGCATGCCTCCACTGCCAGGCGGCATTGTGCCAAAAGCACACGCATACAGGAACACGCAGGGCGCGCAGCGGTTGAGGGCTGCCGTGCACCACCCCTAGTCCAGTTTGGGCTCTCTGACATCATTTGTCCTCTGTTTCCGGGCCCAGGTCTTTGGGTCGTAGCAAATCTGTGCTAGCTGCCGTGCGCTTGCAAGCGCATGGAAAAAGGCGCAAACCCCTGACAAAACGCAGATTATTCAAAAATCGGCGGATCGTCGTGTTAGCAATCAACGCGTTTGATCCGCCAATTTTTGAAAAATTGGGGTCTTTCTGAGGGTTTCGCCGTTGTCTGCGTGCTGGCAAGCGTGCGACAAACAGCTAAAACTAAGAGTGACTCAAAAATCTGGGCCCGGGAAAAGCGAGGGAAAAGGGTGATTGAGAGGAAGGAAGAATTGGAACTTTCGGGTGGCGCGGCCGCCCCTCCGCCATCGCGCGCCCAACACAAAAAGATAAAAAGCCTCACCGCGTCCCAGCGTGTGGGATATTGCTCCTGAAAAGTGTACCCAATGTACATGATGTAACCGCACGAGCAGGGGCGGCCATCCTTCTCAGCGGCAGGGCAGTCACGCGGCAACACCTTGATTGGCGGCATACCCTCATTCGGGCTCTGTGCCTCACAGAATTTGATCATGAAGACTGGGGTGGAGCGCGGGGTGCCCCAGAGCACCTCTGTGCCGGACGGCAGCGAGCTCTTCTTGACGGCAGTCACAGAAATACCCTTCTGGGGCAGCACCTCGGGCGCACCGAGCAAGCACTCGGGCACGTCCTTCAACCTGCGGTACGGACCCGGGCTGTAGTTGCCGTCGGCAAGCTCAATGTTGTAGAAGAAGTAGGAGTTGATAAACTCGTTGGCCAAGATGCCGCCAGTCAGCACGAGCATGTTGCCGTTGGCAACAAAGTTGCGGATGCGTTGCCCGATGATCTTGTGGGTACTGTAGACAGGGAAGTCCCACTCCATCGGCGGGATCACAATTGTGCTGCAGCACGTCTCAGAAATTCTCCTGAATCGCTGCGACCTGCAACCATCCCAATGCCACGCCACGCCGAAAGTCATCAGCACCGGCCCACAAAAATTTCATCTTCACACTTTCTGCAGCTGCAAAGTGGCGGGCAGCGGCGGCGGAAGCAAGCGTGTCTGATTTACCTGAAGGTGGCAACACCGTTGTTGCCGAGAAACATGGGGTCACGCCACTCGCCGCCCTCGATCTGCCCAAGGTGGAGAAGGTGGCGAATATGCTCACCACTGCCCACGAAGCGGTGGTTGGTGCTCGGGCCCCACCACAGATACATGTTCGGCGGGGGCGAATAGGGCTCATGGGGCTCGAGGTCAACCTTGAGCAGCAGCTGGAAAAGCACGATTATGTGAGCGACATGCATACAAGCAGACGCCGCCGAGTGCGGCTCTGTACCGAAAATAAGACATCAACACATACCTCGCTCGAAGCGGGTGCCTGCGCAAAAGAGGCCTCACGCCCCGAAAGCATCACCACCCCGGCGACTGCCAGCAGTGCGACTGCACCAAGCACGCCCACGAGCGTGCCATGGCTTCGCTTTGAAGGCATCGACGCACGCCTCTTCGTTCAATGGGGATTGCGGCCAAATAAGTGAAACCTAAAATTGATAACGAAATGATCCAGGCTGGACCGCAATCTGGATATGCACCAACTTGTACAAGTTGGTGCGGTTGATTGAAGTGACAGTGCCAGTGGCGGACGTGGTGAGGCCACCCAGCCGCCCGCACCTGACCCACTGCTGCAAGTCGCGCAAATCTTACCGGCTTCCCGCAGCTCTGTCCCTCCCGTTTCTTACCCGCCGTGCGTCCGGGCAACAACAAAAAAACGCAAGCGCAAATAAAATAGAACCTTTACAACACCCCAAGACAGACCACGCTGGAAGCTGTGCATGACCGCGCCCCTGGCGTAGCACTGTGTCACGAGACTATTGGACGTGACGACATGGGGGCGTGCTGTTTCAAACCGACTGTGAACGAGGATGCTGTGGAGACGGCAGCGGGTGGTGTGGCTTCTGGCGACCGAGCCGGCCAACGAGCCAACCGCCCGCAAAGGGGAGCAACAGATGGTCTGTCGCCCAAGCACATGCTATGTTCCTGCACCGCCATGATTTCTTGTGTGTGTGCTGCTACTGATACCACTGCGGCCTTACTCTGCGCTTGCATGCCGCGCCCTGCGCCTGCGTCCTGTTGACGTTTCTTTGTGGCGTACGTATGCGTCGTGTGTGTGTGTGGTTGTGCCACGGTAGCACCGGGCCCCGGAAACAAGCAAATCTGCCGGAAAGTGCCAGTGTGGAGTTCGGAGCGGCCGATGACAAGAGGGCAGCTGCTGTCCAAACGCGATGAGTTCTGGGACACTGCTCCAGCCTTCACTGGCAGATCCGAAATCTGGCAAGCACTCCGAGCTGCTGCCGAGTGCGAGGATACAGATACGGCGCAGGCTATTATGTCTGCCGTCGACGTCACGTGTGCTCCCTCATTTGTGCCCATACACGCTCTGTTTGCCTACGCCTGCCGTGCCAGCGAGATAACATATGTATGTAATGTAATGTGTCTACACGCGTTTCCACCTGCTGGCACTATGATCGTATACATGCGCGCCACCCTTTGGATGCTCGTGTTTGTGGTGCCAACTGTCGCTGTGGCACAGCTATTTGCACAAGTACCGCCCGCAGTCTTGACACGCACCACCACCGCTCACGGACATCTGCGGTCGCACGCAGGCTACCACACGGAAACCTGAGTGTTGTGTACGACGAGCTGGGAAATAAATACGACATCCCTTCCTACTGTCTTTCGAATCCTGTCAACTTAGTCAAGGCAGATAGTGTGGCACCGCCTGCCACCACACCCGATGAGACCGACGAGCCCACCACACAACCGCCGGCTGACTCCCCTCCCGTGGTGCGTGCCTCTGTGTCCCCCTCGCCCCCTTTTTTTCGCTCCCAGCTCCCTTGTCTATTCACACGAATACGGATCAGGGCGGTGTCGATGTATTTGCATCCATCAGTGTGTGTGTGTACGTACAAATGTATGTGTATTTGCGTGTGTGCGTGTATATATATATGCTTATCTGCACATGTACATGTTTACACATATATCTAAATATGTATGTATATGTATGAATACATACATGCACCGCAGCAGTAGCCTGGAGCGAAATTTCTAAATGTCACTGGGTGTCCCTGGGTGTGTGTGTGTGCGGGTGTGCGTGTGTGTTTCTGTGTGTGGTTGGGTGGGTGGGTCTGGGTCTGGGAGTGATAACAGGCGGATTTGAAAATCAAAGTGCGGCTGAGCACGAACCAGCAGCTTAGTTGGGCCGGTCCTCCCACCAGTGACGTGGCTACTCTCAAACTCTTTGTCCAGGTGACATGACTCGTTGAGATGTGAGATGTGATGTGAGATGTGATGTGAAGCGATTGAGTCGTCGTACCAGTCAGATGTCTCGTCTGTGACTGTCCTTGACTCATTCAGCTTGACAATGCTCTCGAGCCGGTTGTCCGGGCATATGTCACAGTGTTGATGACATGAATTTTTCAATTGGTGACGTGCCTGGTGTGGTGTGACACCGTATGACGTGCCTCGTTTCGTGTGACACCGTATGATTTATGCGTGACAGGACACCTTCGTTTGTATCATCATGGAGTATTTATATGTGAGACGTATTTTGACAATGACATGTCTGGCCCAGGTTTCAAATGTCCTACGTGTCTATGTATACGCGTTTATGTGTGTATATGAATATGTATATGTATATATACGTACATAAATTCATGCACACACAAACACACACGGGTACACACATATTCATGAACATGCATATATGTATATATGTATATATATACATATATATACATATATGTATCTATATATATATACATATGTATATATATATATATATGTATTCATATATATGTGTGTATATATATATATATATGTATATATATATACAATATGTATATAAATATATATGTGTGTATTTACATATATAAATATATGTCTGTGTGTATATGTATATATGTGTGTGTATATATTTAATTATATAGTCTTATACGCACGCAAGTTGTATATATATATATATATAATACACATGTGTATTTATATCTACATGTACATGCACATATACATACACACACACTGACACACACACACACATAAGGGCCTGAGCGTGATCGTTTGTGTCAACAAAGCACACACTCCCTCCACCCCGTCACACTTATTTTCAAATTCTGTCTTACACTCATTGACAAATAGACTACAAGGACCCATCTCCCCCCCTACATAAATGTGCATTTTACACATGTGTGTGCATGTGTGTGCATGTACACACGTATTTAGACGCACATTTCCTCCCCCCAACCCTTTCCACGTCCCCACACTCTCAGTTGAACACATTAGTTTGATCTTGAGGATCCGTCTCTCTGTTCCTGCGCCCACCCCCCCTCGCAGCGCATCTCTTGCTGCAAGGCTCTGTGGGTAGAGAGCGGCAAGGGTCATTTGACCTTGTCAATTGGGTGATTTGAGATTGTCACTTGCACTGCCGCGCTGCTTTGAGATAGTCACTTGAACTGCCGCTGCCTTGAAATACTCACTTTCACTGCCCAATTCCACCCTGCTGCACATGCATGCATGCATGCACACACAAGCGCACCAGCACACACATACATGCACACACACATATACACGCGCGCTCTCTCTCACACACACACGTATTGCACACACACACGTATTGCACACACACACATACGCGTGCACACAGACTGATACATAAATATGCATATACACATGTATATCTATATATATCTGTGTACCAATGTATATCTTTGTATATACACACGCACAGGAAAAAGAGGGGATTGCACCAGAGCGGCAACGGTGGTTATTTGGAGGGCAGTTGCTGCCGGACTCACAGACGTTGGCTGCTGCTAAGGTGCCTGCTGATTCAGTAGTTCAAGTCATGGTGCGTCCTGAGGACACCGAACCATAGTGGACTCCGCACCATAGTGGACACCCCGCCATACCGGAACATGCTGCAACACGCCGCAGCAACGCAGTCAAACTGTGCAACACGGTGCAACAGTGCAGTGCAAACTCATTAGCATGGCGCGGAGGAGCCCCCCACTGGGCGCGCGGCAAGCGCGCATTCGGTTACCTTCACACTCGTACGGAATCTTTCCCTGACAGGCATAGGGAATTTGAGGTTGGTGTAGTTAGAGAGCAGATGTTTCGTTAGAGAGTAGATGTTTCGTTTCGCTTACACCACACACTGGTCCCTGTAGACGGGAGGTGCATTGAGTCACGCATTCCTGCATTCAGTCACACATTCCTGCTGATTCATACCTACTCACACCACATGTGGACAGCTGCATAAACACATGTTGCAGCTACAAACACACGCGTTGCAGTTGCGTAATGTTGCAGTGGTCGCGCTGTTGCAACTACAACTCCTGCAACACCTGCAAGTGAAACTAAAACTGCACTGAAACTGCATCTAAACCCAGTTGACCGTAGACATACCAGCAGCACCTACCACCACACAGCAGCACCATGCACGCACGCTGCTGCAGCATAGACGCAAATTGCAGCAGCATAGACACACCTTGCGTCGAGTATGGGGGGCAGCTCCTTGGTGGTATACCTCTTGTTACTCATTCCTATATGTATCTATGTGTATATCTATGTATCTCGCTCTTTCTCTTTCTCTCTCCTGCTCTGTCTCTGTCTCTCTTTCTCTCTCTCTCTCTCTCTCTCTCTCTCTCTCTTTCTTTCTCTCTCTCTCTCTCTCTCTCTCTCTCTCTCTCTCTCTCTTTTTGTGTGTGTTTTTTGGTGTGTGTGTTTGTTTTTTTTT
>Ga0335398_10004699_pt1 | contig 18721 bp, 20 predicted proteins | sample BON03_FD_205742 | JGI IMG/M metagenome (GOLD analysis project Ga0335398, IMG submission 205742) | Freshwater microbial communities from Lake Bonney liftoff mats and glacier meltwater in Antarctica - BON-03 (spades assembly) (version 2) | ecosystem: Environmental > Aquatic > Freshwater > Ice >... | reverse complement strand
GTCTGTTTTCGCACCTCGGGTGCCATCGCCAGCAGTAGAATCAAAAACGTCGATGCACTCACAAACAGAATGCCAGTAATCGCTGCGCGAAAATCACCGCCGCGGAATATTGCAACGGCAGCTACCCCCATCACCACCAACAGCCCACCCGCTGCTGCCCATCGCAGCGGTTCGAAGGTGGATTGATTAACTTCAAACAAGCAAAACTGGATCTGCGCAGGTTCCACGCCGTTGGCGATCAATGCTCCGAAACCAATCAACGGTGGAATCAAAAATCCGCAGAATGCAATCAGGGCAAGCCCCAGCGCTTTCGGAAATGACAGCTGCTTTTGTAGCGCAGGACAAAAGCATACGGCCATAACACAAGCCAATCCCAGCGATGGCACGAGAAGCGTTGTCTTGATCGACGCCAGCAAAGCAACCCCCAATAACCCGCCGATTGCTGCCACGTCCCACCATTTTATCCCGTCCAGCCGGCGAACCAGCAGCCACAACGCACCAAACCAGAAGAGCAACCAAATTACATCCGGTCGAAACTCCACAGACTTCAGCGACCAGTCAGCCAGTGCAAGGCAGAGTGCCACGGTCCACCATGCAACGTCACGGTCGGCAAGCTTCTGCGCGATTCGGAAGATAAAATACAATCCGCCCAGCCCGAACGGGAACAATGCAAGCCTGGCAAAAATTACGATATTCGGATTCTCGCCTATGACCCATGCAAGCGGCGCAAACATCCACGCGAAGAGCGGGGCATGATTATCAAATCGATCGCGATACGGAAGCTCGCCCTCGATCCACCCGTAGACGATATGCAAATTCTGAGACTCGTCGATGTCGTGTTGAAATCGGAAGACCGCGACCAACCGAACCAGGATCAGAAATGCAACTAGCCACTTCGCGACAAGGACGCTGTTCCCCGGCTCACCAAGCCACTGCAAAACCCGGACGGGCGCTGACAATCGTTTGCCCATGGTCAACCACGCCGCTTCACAGGATCGCCCCCGGTGAGATCGGGATCATGATTCAATACGCTAGATTTGGAGAATCGGTGGCGCTGCCGGATGGCCGCCGTAATAAAGTGTTTCGCCCGCCCGACAGCTTCCCGCAGTCCGTCGCCCTGCGCAAGGCAGGTCGCAATGGCTGCAGAATAGGTGCATCCCGTTCCATGCGGATCAACACCCTTCACAACGGGAGTGGAATACTCAGCCTGCAGCCCACCGGGCGCAACGAGCACGTCCAACGCTACATTCCCGCGAAGATGCCCGCCCTTGAGCAGGAATGCAGTTCCATACTCCTCCACCAACCTCTCGCCCGCACGGATCATCGAATCGACATCGGAAATTTTGCACTGAGCGAGGATCGCTAATTCATCCAGATTCGGGGTCACCAGCGTGGCGATCGGAATCAAATACTTCCGATAAGCGGCCACGGCATCCCGTTTCAAAAGCAAATCGCCACTCGACGCAACCATGACCGGATCGACAACCAGTGCTGGTCGCGGACCCCTCGCCGTACGTGCTGCTAGTAACGTGTCCACGGTTCTGCGGATGATTGCCGTGGAATACAACATGCCCGTCTTCACTGCGGCGACCGGGAATGCATCGAAACTCAACCGGACTTGGTCAGCAACAATCGATGCCCGAACCGCCTGAATAGCATCCACCCGCCCGGGGATCTCCGCTACCACGCAGGTCACTGCAGTGAGTCCGTAACCACCCAGCGCGGTGATGGATTTCAGGTCGGCTTGGATTCCGGCTCCGGCAGAATTATCGGAACCGGCAATCGAAAGGACGACGACGGGTGGTTTGATCAAGCAGTAATGACGACTAGTTGCGGCGCAAGAAAAACAGGTAAGCGAGGTTCCCCAGCGCTGCCACGAGCGCAGCCACATACGTCAAAGCAGCGGCGTTCAATACGCTATTCACGCCGCTCGCCTCAGGTCCCGGCTGGATCATTCCCATCCCCTGCAAAATTACTTTCGCCCGGCGCGATGCATCAAATTCCACCGGCAATGTAATTAACTGGAACAACGCAAGGACGAGGTAACAAATAATGCCGACCGTAAGTAAGCCGCTGATCTGGAAAAGGAAACCGCCAATGATCACAAATGGCAGCATCTGTGAAGCAATCTGCGTCACCGGCACAACGGCCATGCGCCATTTAAGCGGGCCGTATGCTTTTTGATGCTGAATGGCATGCCCACACTCATGAGCCGCAATCCCCAAGGCCGCGATGGACGGCGTGTTATACACATCGGTTGAAAGACACAGTCGTTTGTGAGTGGGATCATAATGATCTCCAAGCATGTCATTGATCTCGCGGACTTCGACATCGTTAATGCCTGCCGCACGGAGGATATCTCGTGCCGCGTCCGCACCTGTCACACCCGAACTGGCGCGAACATTTTTATATTTGTTAAACGCTCCGGAAACCCGGGCTTGAGCAATAAGGCCGAGGACCAATGGAACGCCTACCAGAAGAAGCCAAAGTGTCATATGATTTTGATTTTTTGAAGGTTGATCTTGTTTAGTAAAGTGACACAAATTGCCTTAGAGTTCGTTCAACGCAAGCGAAACCGAAAAAAATCCTTTTGCTTTCAGCATTGAATCTTGGTGAGAAGCCGATAGCGATAGCTCACTGTGCAAAAAATGGATCGTATTCGCGTTCGGGCGAAATTTTTCTTCGAGGGCGACAAAAAGTTCTTTATCAAGGGCGTAACCTATGGACCCTTCGCGCCTGACGCGCAGGATGATCATTTTGGGACTCCAGAAAACGCCCGTCGCGACTTGGCGGTAATGCGTGAGACCGGCATAAACCTCGCCCGGGTATATTATGTGCCACCGGGTTGGTTCGTCGATGCCTGTGCGGATGCGGGAATCCGGTTACTCATCACCATCCCGTGGGCCGAGCACATTGAATTTCTCAAAGACCGTAAAGTCCGTAAGGAAGTCGTCCGGGCCATCCGCGACGGCGTGCGCCAGCATTCCGGGCATCCGGCCATCTTCGGATACCTCGTCGGAAATGAAATCCCGAGCACCATGGTCCGATGGATCGGAGCCCGCGAAGTCACTGAGTTTGTTGAGGAGTTGGTAAACATCGCACGCGAAGCGGATCCGAAGGCGTTGATCTCATACGCGAGCTATCCTCCCACCGAATACCTCCTTCCTCAGAACGTCGATTTTTACACATTCAATGTCTATCTCCACCGCCAAGAAGACTTCGAACGCTATCTGGCCCGCCTACAAAACCTCTCCGATGACCGACCGCTCGTCATGGGAGAATTTGGGATGGATACGATTCGCCACCCCGAAGAAGAGCAGGCGGAAATGCTGCGCTGGCACATCGAAAGCGTCGTGCGCGGCGGGCTGGCGGGCACGATCCTCTATGCATGGACCGACGAATGGTATCGCGGCGGAATGGACATCATGGATTGGGCATTTGGCCTCGTGCGCCGCGACCGCACTCCCAAACTAGCACTCGGTGTCGTCCGCGAGTTATTTGCGGGAGAGGAACCGATGACACACCGCGTGAAGCTCGATTCCTATCCGCGCGTGTCAGTGGTCGTTTGTTCCTACAATGGCGGGAAAACGCTGGAGCGGTGCCTCGAATCATTGAAAGAGGTGGATTACCCCGATTTCGAAGTCGTTCTCGTCGATGACGGATCGCAAGACAACACCCCGGAGATTGCAGCACGACATCCCTGGATCGTCAGCATCCGACAGGAAAATCTCGGCCTCAGCTACGCGCGGAATGTGGGCGGCCACGCGGCGAGCGGCGAAATCATTGCTTACACGGACTCCGATTGCATGGCAGATCCCGACTGGCTCTACTATTTAGTACAGACGCTGACCGGTGGAAATTACGCCGGGGTTGGCGGGCCCAACATTTCGCCACCAGCGGAAGATTGGATCCAAGCCTGTGTCTCTGCCGCACCGGGTGGTCCGAGCCATGTGTTACTCACTGACGTCGTGGCCGAGCATATCCCAGGCTGCAACATGGCATTTTACAAATGGGCATTCGAGAAGGTAGGCGGATTTGATCCTGAATACCGCAAGGCTGGCGATGACGTGGATTTCTGTTGGCGACTGCAACAAGAGGGGCAGGTCATTGCGTTTTCTCCTGCGGCAATTGTATGGCACTACCGCAGATTTACGCTCAAGGCATTCCGCAAACAACAAGAGGGCTACGGAGAAGCTGAATCGATGCTGCGGTTCAAGCACCTTGTGTTTTTCGGCCCGACGGGAACCGCCAAATGGAAGGGGCAGATTTACGGGGCACCACGCTTCACTTGGCTCGTCAACCGCCCGGTGATTTACCATGGAATTTTCGGCGAGGGGTTATTTCAATGTATCTACCCTACCCCGCAGTCGGAAATCGCGTCCTACTTGAGCAGTGTCGAGTGGGTTACTCTCGCCGGGTTTATTCTCGCGATTTCCATTCCCCTTCCGTCCCTGCGCATTGTTCCCTACCTCATGCTCGGAGGCACGCTTTTGGTCGCGCTCTCGTATATGATCCACGCGAAGCTGGAACCCAAGTTTGACACTATCCGTGCGCGATTGCTCGTCACGTTCCTCGCACTCAGCCAACCGCTCGTTCGCGGATGGACACGGTATTACACGTGGTTAAAATACAAGCGCACGCCGCCGGCTGTGATTGCATCTGCCGAGCCTGGCATCACACCCGCCATGATCGAAGGCGACAATTCCAATCTCCGATTTTGGAGCGAGGAAGGTAAGGGGCGGGAGGCGCTCCTGCCGCAAATTATCGAATCTCTGGAATTGGAAGGATGGAGCTATTCCTACGATACGGGCTGGAAAAACTGGGACGCTCAGGTTTACGGAAGTCTGTGGTGGGGCATACGCATGATCACGGTGACAGAATACCATGGTGGCCCCAAGGCCCTCACCAGGGTTAAGCTCTCGCTTCACACCGTGGCCACAACGCTGCTGCTAAATACAATTTTGCTGGGTATCATTGCTTACCGCCAATTCACCGGCGACTCGTGGGACTTCTGGCTACAAATCCCCTATGCGATCTTTGTGATCGTTTTGCTGACGCGTGCGCGTCGCCTCAGGCGACGTGTTGCCGCGCTTGTCGAGGCGGCCGCCAACCGCTGCGGTCTCACGCGGGTTCCATCCTAGCATTCACAATCCTGCCCGTAAGATCATGAGCGAGTCCCTGGATGATTATGACTATGACCTCCCCAAGAGGCTTATTGCAACGCGTCCCCTCGCAGAGCGTAATGCATCTCGGATGCTGGTGCTCCATCGCGAGTCGGGAAAAATCGAGCATCGCCGATTCCTGGATTTCCCATCTTTCCTGCAGTCGGGAGACCGGGTGATTTTAAATAATTCAAAGGTCTTTAAGGCGCGGCTGTATTCGGACGACGCGCGCATCGAACTGCTCTTCCTTGAGGAAATCTCGCATCGCCGATGGAAATGCATGGTTCGTCCAGGTCGGAAAATGCGGGAAGGAATGCAGTGCCAGATCGCAGGGATTGCTGCGCGCGTGGATGAGATTTTCCCCGGTGGCGAGCGATTGATTTCTTTGGCCGATGACATCGATTTTGCGGTGCATGGTCATATGCCGGTCCCGCCCTATTTTGACCGGCAGAGCGATGCCGCTGATGACACTCGATACCAGACGGTCTACGCGGGACCCAGTGGTTCGGTCGCAGCTCCAACCGCAGGGCTTCACTTTACCAATGAGGTGCTCGCACAAATCCCGCATAGTTTTGTCACGCTGCACGTGGGAGCAGGCACTTTTCAACCAGTCAAGGTTGACCGAATTGCTGACCATGTGATGCATTCCGAGCGGTACTCATTCCATGCGGAGACCGCTGATGCGATTAATGCAGCGAAGCGTCTCGTTGCAATCGGAACCACAAGCGCTCGCGTGCTGGAGTCGCTGCCACCAGGTCCGGTCACGCCACAGAGTGGATCCACAAATATTTATATTTACCCTCCATATTCCTTCCAACGGGTCCAGGTGCTTCTCACCAACTTCCACCTGCCGAAGTCAACCCTCTTGATGTTGGTGAGTGCGATGGCTGGCCGCGAACACGTGCTGGATGCTTACCGGGAAGCTATCCACGAGAACTATCGATTTTACAGCTACGGCGATTGTATGCTCATCGTGTAACGCAAGTCGACGGGCCGATACTTGCAAGAGGAGAAAAAAAAGGGCAGATCTGCAGTGATGCAAATCTGCCCAAAGGGAAGAAAGTTTAATCCGCCCGAGGCGGCTTTCGGAGTTAGCGCTTCTTTCTGAGGAGCGGCAACCCTGTCTTCTCGTTCTCGGAGACTTCGTAGCCCTCGGGCAACGCATCGAGAACGCCTTCTTTTGCTTCTCCCGCAAAGAAGTAAAGTGTGACTTCCTGACCACCACGCAGTTTTTGAAGACGGCCGTGGAGGATGTAAGGTTTTCCGGATCTTTTGCTGTTTACTGTAAATGCCATATGAATTTCTGGGTGTAGGTTATGTATGGTTTCTGCGATGCCGCGACTTGTGCGCGCGGTCTAGATGAGATTTGCTTCCTTAAGGGTAGCAAATGCTCCATTTTTTGCGATCGTCTTGAACGCCCGTGCGGTTGCCTTAACGGTCACAAATTTTTTTAATTCAGGCACCCAAACCCGCTTCTTCTTCAGGTTGGGAACGAACTCACGTGATACGACTTTCGTCACGTGCATCCCGATGCCACCTTTTTTCTTGGCTAATCCACGGCGGTGAATCCGTGATCCCATGGTGGGCTTCGCTCCTGTGATCTGACATAGTCTGGACATAAAATAACTGGTCTTAAAGTAAGAGCACGAAATATCCAAGTTTCACCAATCGCGGTCAAGCATCAAATCGTTTACACGCACGGGTGCGAGTTCTGACGAGAGAAATGATTGTCACTCATGCGCCATACCCCGCCGCTTGATTAAACGAAGGAAAAAACCTCTTGTTTTACCCCACTCCGAAAGGGGAAACTTTCATGCGATGCGAAACTCATCTCCCGCAAAACTCGGATATACAATGCCTGCTGAATGGGCTCCCCACGAAGCCACGTGGATTTCATGGCCACACCATGACGGCATAAGCTTTCCCGGATGCTTTCACCGCGTCCAACCTGCGCTGGTAAAGATGGCTATCGCCATTGCCGAATCGGAAATGCTCCGCATCAATGTCCTCGATGCCGAGCATGAAACATTCGTCCGCAAGCTCCTCGCGCGCGCTCCATCTGAGCGGATTGAATACCATCACATCCCCACGAACGAGCCATGGTGCCGGGATCACGGACCAATCTTCGTGACGCGCAAACAGGCCCCCCGACTGGCGGCGCTGGATTTCGGCTACAATGCGTGGGGATGGAAATATCCACCTTTCGATGATGATGACGCCGTGCCTGCTGCTGTAGTGGAGAAGCTCAACATCAAACGTTTTGACTACAGCCATTTCATCCTTGAAGGCGGATCGATTGACGTGAATGGATCGGGCGCGTTGCTCACGACGGAGGCGTGCCTGCTGAACCCCAACCGCAATCCGGAATTAAATCGAGCAGAGATTCAAGCGTTGCTCATGGAGTCGCTCGGGGTGAAAAAAATCATCTGGCTTGGAGCCGGCATCGAAGGCGACGACACCGATGGCCACGTCGATGACATCACCCGCTTTGTGGGAGAGAACACGGTCGTCACCGCGATCGAAGAAGATGAAAGCGATCCGAATTATTATCTGCTCGAAGAAAATTTCTCACGCTTGGAAGCGGTCGAACTGATCAAAGGCGAGCCTCTTGAGATTCTGAAGCTCCCGATGCCATCGCGAATTATCCGCAACGGGCAACGGTTGCCTGCGAGCTATGCAAATTTTTACATCGCGAATGAAGCCGTCCTGCTTCCCGTCTTTGGCGAGACTAGTGACGCATGGGCGGAGTCCGTGCTCCGCGGCGTTTTCCCTAAAAGGAAGATCGTGCCGATTGATTGCCGGGAATTAATCTGGGGGCTTGGCGCCTTCCATTGCCTCACCCAGCAGCAGCCAGCCGTGTAGTAAGGCAACCGAGTAGTTACTTCTTCCGGATCATCCAGTAAATTTCGCCAGGCCACCCGGGGAACATCGCGCCCCACCACAGGTTAAATCGCAGCCACGCGGGAGAATTCTCTAGTCGCGATCCTTTGCTGCGCATAAAAAATGCGCCACTCATGAACTCGACGGTGCATCCCGACTGCTCCGCCATGCGGCGCACCCGTCCCGGAGAGAAAATACTTACGTGGCCCATGGGCTTGGCCGTCTTGCGCACGGCAGCCTCGCGTGATTGCACCAGCATCCCGGGCAGCACCGGAAACCCGCCAATAACGATGCCTCCGGCGCGCAGACCCGAGACGACCTTACGCAACGCCTCCTCCGGCTCGAACAAATGCTCCAACACATGCAGCATCACAGCCGCATCGTATTCGCCGGGGAGTGCAAAATCCGGCGCCTCAAGATTGGCTTCAAAAAAATCATCGTATCCAGCCTTGCGCAGCTTTTCCTCCAACATCACCACGTCAACGGCAGTCCACCGGGCGAACGTCGGCACCACGGGTGTCGATTTAACAAATTCGAGAAACTGCCCGGTATGCACGCCGACCTCGGCCACATCCATCGGCCGTCCCAACCGGTCCGCCTCGACGCGCAGCAAGTGGTAGCCGAACCAGTAGCGAAGTAATCGCACAGGATACCGGACGGATTTTGCTTCGGCGGTGATACCAAAGCGCTTGGTGCGGACGACCGGGTTATCTGCCAAAAAGGCGAAATCCCAGCCCAAGGATGGACAGGCAGTAGTGCTCAAGCTCTGATTGCATCTTACAAGATCGCTAATCGGTCAAGAGCGTCTTTGGGATTCCGCTTGCTCGCGGGTCACATCTGGCTGCGGAAGATCTCGAACACCGCCGTATTATCGAGAAATCCCCTGAGATTCTCCGACCCCGGACCCCGACCGGCAGCGATGGTATCTTCGGCCACTCCAGCACCTGCGGAAGCAGCCACCGCCGCAGGCTCGATTACCGCTGGTGCATCCGGCTCACTACCATCCAGCCCCCCGGGCCCCGTGGACCATGTGATAAACGGAAGTCCCTGAGCATTTTTCCCAAGAATAGAAACTCCCCGGTCGTTGGTGAATGGGTAACCATTCAACCGAAATCCGGCGACGGATTGTTTGCCGCAGGCCACGATGAGAGTGTTGTTGCCGGAATATTCGATGGCGGCGCCGATGGCCTCATCCAATTCCAAGATCTCGCGCAACATGCGCTCGCCTTCATTATTGTGACAGGCTTTGGCAATGAGTCCCGCATCCACAATCAGCAGGTATCCCTTCTGGTTGTATTGGAGTAGCTCGATCGCACGGCGAACCATGGATGCCAGCGAGGGTTGGGAATCCGGCACTTCATTGGAGCCGGCAAATTTTAGATTTCCCTCGCTGAATAGACCAAAAACCCTTGGCGCACGCCAGGCTGGGGTATTTTCCAGTTCCGCTTGAGAGCGCACGACATCATATCCTTGGCGCCGCAGCTCCAAGATCAAATCCTGACCATCCGATCTGCGTCCCCCCTTACTCTCCGGCAAAAAGTCAGCTTCACCCCCGCCGAGCACGACATCAAACATCTCGCCCTGCTGGAGTTGTTTCGCGAGATTTTCATGGGCCAGCGGGTCTTGCTCATGGGCATAGAATGCTGCCGCCGTAGCATCGGTGAGGGCCACGTTGGAAACCACGCCGGTTGCGCGGCCAGCCCGGCGCGCGAAATCCACGAGTGACTCAAGCGACTCGCCACCAGCGGTGATTGCGAGGCTCCGGTTATTGACTTTGACCCCGGTGGCCAGTGCGCTTGCCGCAGCCGCTGCGTCAGGAACCGCGAAATCATTGGCGGAAGTGCGGAGCAGAGCGATCTCGCGCAGACGTTCAAGATATAGCGGCGCCTCCGCTCCGCCCTTAAAAATACGCGCGGCGGCAATCTGTCCGGTAGTCAGACCATCCCCGATAAACAAGATTAGTCCGAAGGGTCTTTGCACGACCCAGTTGGTGTAATATAGGGCACCCCCGGCGACAAATACACCAAGGCAGGACAAAGCTATCAAACGGTTTCGGACTTTAATCGACATGAGGAACTACCACGCTTGCACCACAGATGGGGACATTTGGCAACCTTTCCCCGCAAATTCCTTGCTGTTACGCATCCGTACTTGAGCGCCTCCCAATGCTGGGCTATCGATTAGACATGATCCAAGACGTCCGATTTGACCACCTCGCCCGGGTTCTCACCTCCCACTCGACCAAGCTAGTCCCGGGTGATAAAGTTTTGATCGATTGCTTTGACATCCCTGAAGCATTCGTCATCCCGCTCGTGCGGGCCGTGCGGAAGGCAGGGGCCACTCCATTTGTGCAAATCCATCAAGCTCGGATCTCGCGTGAGATCGCACGCGAGGCGACCGAAGAACAACTCAACATCCAAGCGACAGTCGAGTTGGCAAGAATGAAAAAGATGGACGCCTACATCGCCATTCGCGGAAGCCACAATGTGACCGAACTTTCCGACGTGCCCGAAGACCGAATGGCATTGGTGAATTCCAAAATGCGACCGGTGATGGATTGGCGGATCAACAAAACCCGTTGGGTGGTTCTGCGTTGGCCCACCCCGTCCATGGCGCAACTCGCGCAGATGAGCACCGAGGCATTCGAAGACTTTTATTTCCGGGTCTGCACGCTCGACTACTCCCGCATGACACCAGGCATGAACGCACTCAAAGCGCTCATGGATAAAACCGATCGCGTCCACCTCAAGGGCCCGGGCACGGACCTTCGTTTCAGTATTAAAGGAATCGGAGCCGTCACCTGCGGTGGAGACAGAAACATTCCCGACGGCGAGGTTTTTTCCTGCCCCACAAAAACCAGCACGGAAGGCCACATCACGTTCAACGCACCAACCGTGTATCAAGGCATTGCCTTCGACAATATCCGGCTGGAATTTGAAAAGGGCCGCATTGTTTCGGCGACAGCAAACAATACCCAGGCGTTGAATCACATTCTCGATACGGACGCAGGCGCGCGCTACATCGGCGAGTTCGCGATTGCGTTCAACCCGCACATCCTCCACCCGATGCGGGATATTCTTTTCGACGAAAAAATCGCTGGATCCTTCCACTTCACTCCCGGCAAAGCGTACAGCGTCGGAGGCAACGGAAACCACAGCAACATCCACTGGGACATGGTCAACATCCAACGCCCCGATTACGGCGGCGGAGAAATCTGGTTCGACGGGAAGCTCATCCGCAAAGACGGTATATTCGTCCCTGCCTCGCTGAAAAAATTAAACGCCGATTACCTGCTGAAATAACGCCGTGGCAATGTGCCACATAAATGAAAGCAAATCGGGGCGGCGGGATTCGAACCCACGACCTCCTGGTCCCAAACCAGGCGCTCTACCAAGCTAAGCTACGCCCCGAAACGGCTGAATTTCCACTTGCGAAATAAAGCTCACCCATCAGGCGGTCTCCACTCGCAGCGAAAGAAATAGGTAATCATACCACGACAGGTTGTCCAGAAAAATTCAATCCCCGCAACAGTCCGACTGGCCACCAAGGGCTGAATAGCCTGTGGTTCTGGATATGATATTCAAAAGAGGACTGGAAACATCCACCTCCTCCGCAGAGATCCTCCAGAAGCTGGAGGCTTTCTCGGACCGGATTCTGCGCATTGCACCCGGGGCGGAAGAGATTTTGACGGTTGCGGAAACGTCACCGGATGAGCCCACCGTACACCTCGCGTGCGGGCTCTTTTGGCTATTCGGTCAAACGCGCGGAGCACAGGATCAAGCGTCCGCAGCATTGCAGCAAATCCCACCCGGCTCACTCAGTCTTCGGGAAATGCAGTGGCTCAATGCGCTCAGGCTCTGGCATCAAAAAGACTTCGCCTGCGCCGCGGAAACGCTGGAGGCGCTGACCCATGAATAGCCCGCAGACCTCCTTGCCGCCAAGGCTGCGGAGTTCCTTGCCATGGACGTTTTTGCTCATGAGCTCTGCGGGGACGGCATACGAGCTCGTCGCATGGCCGAACGCGCTTTAGAAATTACCCCCCGCAATCCGTGGGCGCACCATGCGTTGGAGCATGTGCTTCTTTGGGAGGGAAATCCTGAGGCCGCCATTGTTGTTATGGAACGCTGGATTGCCGACTGGGAGGCTAGCGCGCGCTCCATTCATTCTCATAATTACTGGCATCTTGCTCTGGCACAACTCGACTGGTTGGAGGTTGAAAAGGCGTTTGCGGTTTTTGATGCGCAGGACGATATTTTTCGATGCGCCCACATCGATAGCCTGCGGAAATCGGGACGCGATAGCGAAGCGACCGCATTGCTGAAAGCACGCATGGCTGCAAAAACACCCAGCCCGCTCAAGGAAAGCTTGGTTTAATTTAAGCGCCATGCAGGGTAACCGCGAACTTACAGTTTCCCTGCATCCTTATCGTTTGACTTGACCAGGAACTCCGAGAAAGTCGTAATTCAAACTCTAGCTACAATATGAGCAATTTCACTGTCGGCACCTATCTTGCCACACGTCTAGCCCAAGCCGGTGTCCGCGAATTTTTTTCGGTGCCCGGAGACTTCAACCTCGTCCTGCTTGATGGCATTCTAAAGGAACCTCAGTTGCGGATGATCGGATGCTGCAACGAACTCAATGCCGGATATGCAGCAGACGGTTACGCGCGGGCCACCGGAGGGCTAGCTGCCGTGGTGGTGACTTATATGGTGGGCGGTCTCAGCGTGATCAATGCCACGGCGGGCGCTTACTCGGATGACCTCCCGGTGTTGGTGATCTCGGGTGGACCAAATACCCACGACGCCCCCGAAAACCACCTGCTCCATCACACAACGGGGGAGCAGGATTTTTTCCAAGCCTCACGCTGTTTCGCGCCGGTCGTTGCGGAAGTTTTCCAAATCCAGCACCTCGCGGATGCGGCTCAAAAGATTGATGCAGCAATCACGACTTGCCTGGCCCGGAGCAAGCCGGTTTATTTGGAGATTGCCTGCAACTTGGCTGGCTGTCCACTCTCTGCCCCAACTCCCCTCGCGCTTCCTCCCGCTCAACGCCCTCCCGATTCCTGCGCGTTGGATGCTGCCGTCGAAGCAGCGGCAGCACGCATCCAGGCGGCCGTGAAACCGGTGCTCGTGGCAGGAGTCAAACTCCGTCGGGAGAAGGCAAGTGCAGCATTCTTGCGACTCGCAGACGCGCTCGGCTGTGCCGTTGCGGTGATGCCCGATGCGAAGGGACTGTTTCCCGAAGACCACCCTGCCTTCATGGGCACATATTGGGGTGAGGTCAGCAGCCCCGGCTGCTCCCAAATCATCGAGTCAAGCGACTGCCAAATTTTCGTCGGCCCTGTGTTCACCGATTATACGACTGCGGGCTGGACCACCCTTACTCCCACATCGAAGCTCGTGCATGTGGGACCAGACTTCCTTCGTCTTGCCGACGCTGAATTTTCGGCACTGAGGCTGACGCCCTTTCTCGAAGCTCTTGCTGAAAAGGTTTCGAGCAACGACACAGCTCTCGTGAGCTACCGCCGTCAGCACGAACCAATAGCACCGCAGGTCGCGGCTTCGCCAAATGTCCCCTTGGCACTCCGCGAACTTCGCCGGCAAATTCAAGACCTGATCGATGAAAATTCCGATCTTGTCATCGAGACAGGTGACTCGTGGTTTAATGGGCAAAAATTGAAGCTTCCCGCCGGATGCCGCTACTTTTTCCAGATGCAGTATGGCTCGATTGGTTGGGCTACGGGCGCGACGTTGGGCGTATCACTCGCAGGGTCGAGCAAACGTCGGACCATTGCACTAATCGGCGATGGATCTTTCCAGCTCACCGCACAGGAGGTGTCCACTATGATCCGCTACCAAGCAAATCCAATCATCTTCCTCTTGAACAACCGGGGCTATACGATTGAGGTCGAGATCCATGATGGCCCCTACAACAACATAAAAAACTGGGACTACGCCGGGCTGATGCATGTTTTCAACGCGGGTGAAGGCAATGGGCTCGGACTCAAAGCTTCGACTGCCGGCGAACTGGCAAGCGCCGTCTCGCAAGCGAGCGCACACGATGGACCCGTATTGATCGAATGCACGCTGGACCGAGACGATTGTACAGCGGAACTCCTGGAATGGGGAAGCCGCGTAGCCGCCGCAAATGGCCGCGCCTGATTGCTGCGGCCCATACTCGTTCTGAATTTTCAAGTATCGCCAAACTTGAGAGGGAGATTCAGCAGAGCATGGAGGAACTGGAGGGGATACGGTGAGTAGTGGCACGGGCGTCCCGCCCGATGCCGATCACAAATTTGGCGAGACACTCAGGTCACACCACATAGCTAGCGCTTCTTACGCCGAAGACGGCGACTCTGCGGGCAGGATGCCCGAGCCACTTACGCGCTCAAATCTGTGCCTGAAGGTGGCGGCCTCAAGTTGGTCCTTAATACCTTACGGCGGCAATTTCTAGGAAATGGAAACTGGCGGATGGGCAGGGATTCGAACCCTGGGTTCCGATGAAGGAACACACGCTTTCCAAGCGTGCGCAATCGACCACTCTGCCACCCATCCATGGTGCGAAGTTCGAAACCATATCTTTTTGGCTGCGGAAGACAATAAAAGATCGCGCCTGATTAAAACTCAATTCACCTCAGGCGGAACTTGCTGAAACGGATCCTACTTATTCAAGCGCGCGCTCGGAGCCTCCCGCAGGGCCTTTCGACTGGATGAGTCGGCGAAAGCTGCGATGGTTGCCCGATGGCCGTCGAATCAAAGTTTCCTGAAGAACAATCCGAGGATGGTTCATTCACCCGGCAAGAAGATGAATTTCGGAACTGGGTGAGTTCAGATCCGACCTCCCGTCACCCGGTCGCCGCCAGCCGCTATCACCTCTACATTTCTCTCGCCTGCCCGTGGGCAAGCCGCACGCTCATCGTGCGAAATCTGCTGCACCTTCAGCAGGCGATCGGGGTCACCGTCGTGGACCCCGTTCGCGACGAGAAGGGATGGGCATTTCGGGACGGACCGGGGTTCTCGACGGATCCCGTGAATGGCTTTCATTTCCTCAGCGAGGCGTATCATGCAACCAAGCCGGAGTTTTGCGGGCGGGTGACCGTACCGGTCCTATGGGACGAGGTGGCTGGAGAAATCGTCAACAACTCGGAGGACGACATCTGCCGGATGCTAAACGACGTTTTTGCGCCTCTGGCTGGGTGCGATTTAGAGCTCTTCCCTACCGATCTGGAACCCGCGCATCGCGAGTTGTCAGCGTTGATTAACGACAAGGTAAACAATGGCGTCTACAAAGCGGGGTTTGCGTCCACCCAAGCGGCCTACGAACAGCCATGCCGGGACCTATTTTCTGTGCTGGATGAGCTAGAGTCGCGGCTGTCACAAAACCGCTTTCTTTTCGGAAACCGGATCGTGGAAGCGGACTGGCGTTTATTTTGCAGCTTGGTTCGTTTCGATGCAGTCTATCACGGCCACTTCAAATGTAACCTGAGACGAATCGTTGATTACCCGAACCTCCAAGGGTATTTACAGGATCTCTATCAACAACCGGGCATTGCAGAGACGGTGAATTTTGACCACATCAAGCGGCATTACTACTTCACCCACGATGACATCAATCCCACCCGCATCGTCCCGCTCGGCCCGAACGTCAGTCTCACAGGCCCACATGGGCGCGGAAAATGACGCCCGCAATCTTAATGTGGGGTCAGGAAGCTTTCCGCATTAGCACCCTCAATAATTGCTGAATCGGGGACATACCCCCGCTGGTGTCGTACCCCCCGTGTATAATGGGGCGCAATGACCCTGCAGTTATTTCGAAAGTCGCAAGCCCTCATCTCCTCGACAAAAGACATTCGGGGGGAGCGGGAGTCGATCCTCGACGGGGGCAAATGATTTAATTATATCCAAGACGGTGTCGTTCTTATTCGCCGCTTCTGAAATGCCAAACAAATCTCCAGATCAGGAAGCTTTGCCCACACGTGAGGATCTCGCCGAGGAGCTCCTTCTTTCCAAGATGGAGGAGTATTCCGAGGGTTTCTTCTGCGCGGGTTGGTTCAGTGGTCTGGAGTTCGACCTGTGGCAGGCCGCCGACTTGGGCCTGCCGAACAAGACACAAAAGCATGAGGTGACTCTCAGCCGCAAGCTCCGCGCATTAGGACGGATCGCCGGGGGTTGGTGGGTCATTGAGGACGAAACTTGCCCAGACGAGGATAGCCCCTTTTTCATTCCTGTGGAACGATGGAATCAAATCCTGTCGGAGCGAAACCCTGGTAAATGAAACGGACATTCGTCGCATCTCAATTGAAATGGAACAGAGCATAGTCCGTATCCTTCGGGGTTCCGCAGAGAGAGGACTTCCGTGTCTGCTAAGTGGGGAAAACGCGGTGATCTTGCTCGGTTATATCCGGACCACGATTGATCTGGATTTCATGGTGCCGCAATCGATGCGTTCCCGGTGGCTGGACCTGATGCGGGAGTTGGGGTGGCGATTCTACAATGGGACAACGGCCTTCGCCCAATTCGAAGCTCCTGAAAAAGGAGGGACTCCCGTTGATCTTATGTTTGTCGAACACGCGACCTGGGAAAAGCTCTTGAGCGAATCGCTGGAAATGAACTTGGCAGGGGAGTCGGTCCGACTTCCCAAGCCGGAGTTCCTCGTCGCACTCAAGCTCCACTCGGCGTCCAGTCCCACACGGAGCAAACCCGAAAGCGACTGGGAGGATATTCGGCAGATTGTTCAGATCTGTCACTTGAACCATGAAGAACCTGCTTTTCGGAAAATCATTTTACGCTATGGTGGGGAAATGCCCTCGACCGAATCCAAAAATTCGCAGCCCGCTGACTCTGGACTGCCGGGCTTTCCAACATTTGATCAGCCCATGATCGAAGCGTGGCCGCTTGCGATGTCGTGGCCAGATGCGGTGAGGCAAATGGCTCCGTTTCGGGATTATTATATCAAGCGCTATGACACGGCCGAGAGACGTTTTGCCGACAAAAATCCTGAGCCTTTCGTGCTAGATTAAACTTTTCGCGCGGGATCAACCACTCCCTCCCGATCTCCGCGCTTCAGCATCTGCTTTTCTACGAGCGGCAATGTGCGCTCATTCATCTCGATCAGGAGTGGACCAAAAACCGCTTTATCGGAAGGTCGTGTGCTCCATGAGCGCACCCATGATGGACCGGACGAATCGCGAGGTGCAATCAAGACCACGCGCGGACTTTCTGTTCAAAGCGAGACGCTTGGAATTCACGGCGTGTGTGATGTCGTCGAGTTTCATCGCGACGGGCGGGACTTCACCGTGGAATACAAGCGCGGCAAGCCAAAAGCCCATCAAGCTGACGAAGTGCAGCGCTGTGCTTAGGGGCTTTGTTTGAAAGAGCAGCTCCATGTGTCGATCCCCAAGGGAGCAATCTACTACGGCGCTCCCCGCAAACGAACACAAGTGGCATTTGATGAAACCCTGCGCACGCTCATGCGGGAAACAATCAATCGCTTTCGCGCAATTATAGACAGTGAATCACTCCCCCCGGCCAACTATGAAAAACGAAAGTGCTCCGCCTGCTTGCTCATAGATATCTGCCAGCCTCGAGCGACGATCAGCGCCAAAGCATGAATGGTCTCCGAAATCTTAACTCTTCAAAATGAAACCCGAAATGAATTATCCCACTGGGTTCTTCGCTATTTTCGTTGGGTGAGCATGTTCAGTTAAGACCCGGAGGGTCGATTAGGAAATTAGCCGGTGGTAGAAACCACCGGAATTCGATACGGGCAGTAGTCCGCCACGGCAGGGGCGGAGGAAAATCCCATCCCTGCCATCGAGCCATCTCTGCCTGCATGACCATCTGGCTTTTGGAACCAAGGATCATGCGCCGGTCATTGCATCTGCGTGGCGTGGCGATTTGCATGCTTTCATGGGTGGTATTATGTGCACCCTTGGTGTCGTGCCGGAGGCCGTGGGTGGTGTTTCCGACCAGGTTCATTTAATGGTGGGACTACGAGCCACGCATTGCCTATCCGATGTAATGTGCGAATTGAAGTCCGTTTCCTCACTATGGATCCATGAGGCCCCGAGCTTGAGTCGTTTTGCGTGGCTGGAAGGTTACCGAGCATTCCCTGTGAGTCAGTCGCAGAGGGTTAGTGTCCGGCATTACATTGGCGAACCAAGAGGAGCACCATCGTAAGCGCACGTTTCGCGAGGAATATCTGGAACTCCTCCAGCGACACGGGGTGGAGTTTGATAGTCGGCATGTGTTTTGATCCATCGCCCCTGCCGGGGCTGATGACATTGTCGGTCGATATTCCGGTGGTTACCGCCTACTGGCCGTGACGGGGCACGCCTTCTTCGGCTATCCGCGCGGACGCGGACACCCCTGGACCGAGGAGAAAAGAATTAAAACCATGAAGGACATGAAGCGCATGAAGATTCAGAAAAAATCTTACTCATCCTTCTCCTCCTTCATGTCCTTCATGCTCTTCATGGTGGAAAAAAAAAGGGCTAGCCTCGTCGGAAGTCACCCCGACGGCAAACAGTGCAAAATCCCGCTCATGCCCGGCGCGCTCGTTGTCCTCCCACAAGCGAGTCGGGCAGCGAGTTCTCAAACCGCCCTGTTGTTTCCCCCTCCCTTTGCGTTAATCGTCCTTCACTATTATACCCAAAAAGTTGTGTAGAAAGCTTAGGGTTG
>Ga0335398_10004698_pt1 | contig 18724 bp, 19 predicted proteins | sample BON03_FD_205742 | JGI IMG/M metagenome (GOLD analysis project Ga0335398, IMG submission 205742) | Freshwater microbial communities from Lake Bonney liftoff mats and glacier meltwater in Antarctica - BON-03 (spades assembly) (version 2) | ecosystem: Environmental > Aquatic > Freshwater > Ice >... | reverse complement strand
GTGCACCGCCTGAAATCGCAGCCCAAACTTGAATTTATCGCCTCTACATCTGAAATAAACTAACGGCGACCTGTCGTTGACAGCTACCGCCTACAATCTTAACTCATCTTTTTAGGTTAAAGTGGAACTGAACGCGAGTGGCTCCGGACCGGCCCAGCGTCCGGCTTTCCGCTATTGGAACCGAGGCACGATGGCAACCATCGGTCGGTCGGCGGCCATCGCGCAAATTGGCCGGTTTGAATTTTCGGGCGGGCTGGCGTGGGTGGCGTGGCTGCTCGTTCACTTGATTTTCTTGATCGGGTTCAAGAACAAAGCGGCGGTGCTCCTCCAGTGGATTCACTCGTATTTCACCTACAAACTAGGTTCGCGGATCATCACTGGATTGGACAACTCGCCGGGGCGGCACATCAACCCGTGAACACCCCTATGGACCAGTCGCTAATAAAAGCCTCGACGCGTACCGAGTCGGACAGCCTGGGCACGATGGAAGTGCCCACCGATGTTTACTGGGGTTCCCAAACCGTCCCTGCGCGGAGCATCCCGGTTACAATCAGCTCAGTCCGATAGTGACTTCGATCTCGACGAGCAGTTCTTTTCGGCAAATGTCCGCGACGATGTAGTAGACTTCATCGTTAGCCGAGAGGTAGTCAGCTTCCAGATGGCTCTTCACATAAGCGAAGTCGCTCACGTGTCTCAAGTAAACGCGAACTCTACGTGTGCCTATGTAGGTATTAGGGGTATTCGAGGCGACGCCATTGAGGTTCTCAATGGTTGTGGCTAATTGGTTTTCGATGGTTTCGCCGATGCTTTCACTGGCTAGTATACTAGCTGTGCCCGAGATGAACAGTGTGGGTTTATCGTCGAATATGACTGTCGTCGCACGGGCGAAGGCTGGCGGCTTAGGGCCATATTTCCCGGGATAATTGTAAGCGGGCGTTTGGCGTGGGTTTTCGATATGCGTGCTGATCGCTTTGCCTGCAAAATATACGAGAGTGAGATGCTCTCCAATAGTCCCCACGGCAGAGGCCGCTGGGATTTTTGAGTGAAGTGCTTCGTTCGCGTGTGCCTCAAATGCGATTGAGCGCCCTTTGCAGAAAGCACGGTAGTTTTCAATTTTCCCATTTGGAATTTCGTTGATTTTTGGCACGAAATGCCAGATCCGGTAGAGCGAAAATTCGGGATGATTGGTGAGTAGTTGATCATAAAGCGATTCCGTCGTGTCGGCTAAAGTTTCTGGGCAGACCTGGATCGAAGCTGCACCAAGAATGTAAGCGTCTGACTCGATGATGTGAAAATCGCCTCGCCGGCAGTATTCCCCCGCAGGAAGGCTCCAGCGCTCAATTGCCTGAGCGCACGACGGATTCAGCACGCCGACTTGTAGGCCGTTGTTTTTCGTATTGATGTAGGGGGCGGTCGCTCCGTAGTGGAATTGCAGATTCATTCAGGAAATCAGATTTTGCTCTGAATCGTTTCCGCTGTCCCTAGGCTTGGCAATATCCATTCCGAGAACCTACCTAGCTGATTCACTCAAGTAAGATCTAGATAGTCTAGTCCCTTGCTTGAAGTGACCGTGGATCTCGATTGGCTCCAGTGATCTACGCAGGCGCTGCGATTGAATCTGCCATCGAGTCGATGGCAGGTGGCGAGACGCTGGTGCCGTGCTGGGTGAAACCTGCGGAAGGCGGCTACATTCTACGCCTGCATGAAGTCTCCGGTCGTCGTGGCTCGGTGCAGTTGAAGCTAGGTGGGGATGGGAGATGCAACAGACGGATATAGGAGAATCCTATCTCGAGCCACTCTCCGGGCCAATCCGCGCGACCGCTCCCTCCCCAGTGGAAATCAGGAAAGGCGCATTCGATAATCTTCGTAGCCGAAGCGTCGCACGGTCTCCAAGCCGCCGCTTTCAGAGTAGAGTGAAATTGAAGGAAGGGGCACGCCGTTGAAGGTGGTGTTTTTCACCATGGTGTAGTGGGACATGTCGAGGAAGACGAGTCTTTGTCCGATCTCTAGTGGTTGAGGGAAGGAATAATCGCCAACTACATCGCCCGCTAGGCAGGACATCCCGCCGAGACGGTAGGTATGTGCGTGCTCGTTGGGCAGGCCGGCACCCAGAATGCCGGGGCGGTAGGGCATCTCCAGTATGTCTGGCATGTGGCAAGTGGCTGAACTGTCGAGGATGGCGATTTGGTGCCCGCCGGCTTCAACGATATCGAGCACGGTGACGACGAGCACACCGGTATGGAGTGCCACGGCTTCACCGGGTTCGAGATAGACATCCACAGCGTAGCGTTCACGGAAGCGTTTAACCACTCGGATGAGCCGATTAACGTCATATCCGGGGCGGGTGATGTGATGGCCACCGCCGAAGTTAAGCCATTTGAGTCCCGGGATGAGGTCGCTGAATTTTGTTTCGAAGGCATCGGCGGTGTGTTCGAGTGCGTCGGCGTCTTGTTCGCAGAGTGCGTGGAAGTGGAGGCCGTCGAGCTGATGGAGTAAATCTTTGGGCAGATCTTTGAGCGCGCAGTCGAGGGCGGCGCGCGTGGTGCCGAGTCGCGAGGAGGGCGCACAGGGGTCGTAGAGTTCCGTCTCTACTTCAGAATATTCCGGGTTCACGCGTAGCCCAATTTCGGGGCGGCGATGGCCTTCGAGGGCGTCGAGCCCCTTGGCCAGTTGCTGGGCAGAATTAAAGACCAGGCTATGGGCGAAGCGGCTGAGCTTCTGAATTTCCTCCGGCTTGTAGGCGGCGGAGTAGACGTGCACTTCGCAACCGAAAGACTCGTGGGCGAGCAAGGCTTCGTGCAGACCGCTGGAAGTGGTGCCACTCAGATATTTGTTGATCAAGGGGAAAGTGCTGAAGCAGGCGAAGCCTTTGAGTGCGAGCAGCACCTTGGCGCCGGAGCGCTGCGAGACAGACTGCAAGAGTTGGCAGTTTTTCTCCAGTTGATCGAGGTGCACGACATAGCCGGGAGAGGGCGCGTCGTTGGAAGGGATGGAAGCCAGCGCAGCGAGGCTTGCCTCGCTTAATGGGGGAGTTGGATCTTGTGCCATATCCCACGAAACTGAGCGGTTTATCGCAGATGACCAAGATTTGATTTTGTGATTTTTCGATAGAGTCATACCCCTCACATTTAATTAGATGGCACCATCCGTTTCCAATCGTCCGCTTTGCTGGCTTGACTGTCGGGCCAGTCATGTCTGCTTTTCTGACTTCTTTTCTTATGATCGACATTAAGTTACTTCGCGAGCAACCGGACCTCGTCCGTGCTGCCATTGCCCACAAAAAATTCAAGACCGACATCGACGCGGTGCTTGAGCTCGATGCTGCCCGCCGTGCCAAGATTACGGAGGCGGAGCAAGCGCGTGCCGCGCAGAAGGCTGCCAACAAGGAAATGGCCGCACTGCCCAAAGGCTCGCCGGAGTTTATCGCAGCGGTCAAGGGCATGAAGGCCACCGCCAATCGTGCCAAGGAACTGGAAGCTGAAGCCAAAGCGGCGGACGAAGCTTTTCAAGCAGCCTTCCTCTCGATCCCCAATTTGCCGGATCCTTCCGTGCCCGTGGGCAAGGGAGAGGACGAAAACGTCGTTGCTTCCACATGGGGTGATGCCGAGGCGGACTTTCCATACGCGCTGCCGCACTTTGATATTCCTTGGTTTGAGTCGCGCATCGACTTCGCACGTGGGGTGAAAACCACTGGCGCGGGTTTCCCGTTCTATGTGGGCGAAATGGCGCGCCTCGTCCGGGCCTTGATTAATTTCTTCCTCGAAGAAGCCCGTCTCAACGGCTACGAAGAAGTGCTCCCTCCGATCGTGGTCAACGCCGAGAGCGCCACCGCTACCGGCCAGTTGCCTGATAAAGAAGGGCAAATGTATGTCGATGAGAACGAAGGTCTCTACCTCGTCCCGACCGCCGAGGTGCCCGTCACCAATTTCTACCGCGATGAAATTCTCGATACCGAAAAGCTGCCGATCATGCGCTGCGCGTACACTCCGTGTTTCCGCCGTGAGGCTGGCAGCTGGGGTGCCCACGTGCGTGGTCTCAACCGCCTGCATCAATTCGACAAGGTCGAGTTGGTTAAATGGACGGACGCCGAAACCTCGATGGAGGAACTGGAAAAGCTGCGCGACAATGTGGAGTCTACTTTAAAGAAGCTGGATCTGCCTTACCGCGTGCTCCGCATGTGCACGGGCGATATTGGTTTTCCGCACGCCAAACAATACGACCTCGAAGTGTTCGCCGCTGGCCAGAAGCGCTGGCTCGAAGTGTCCAGCTGCTCGAACTTTACCGATTTCCAAGCACGCCGCGCGGGTATTCGCTATCGTGGTGCCGACGGCAAGCCCGTGACTGCGCACACCCTCAATGGCTCTGGTCTAGCGGTGCCCCGGGTGCTTGCAGCGATCCTAGAGAACCACCTCCAAGCCGACGGCCGCGTGAAAGTCCCCGAATGCCTCCAATACTGGATGCGTCAGGAATACATCGGCGAAGCGAAGTGAATCTTATAAGCGACACTTTTGTCGCTTTCACTCGACTGTAGTGCGATGGCGATAGCCTTTGCTTTTTAAGGAGTGCTTTTCGATTTGACAACAAACTAGTTAACTAGTTTGTTGGTAGGAATGAAAGAAGTCGGTATATTTGAAGCTAAGGCCAAGCTATCAGAACTCTGCACGCAGGTCGAAGAGGGTGGTGCTGAATATGTCGTCACCCGCCGGGGGCGACCAGTTGCGCGGTTAACCAGAGTCGTCACGAAGCGCGAGGATTCCGTAGATCTCCTTACCCGTATGGCGCAAACCAATGCGGAATATGGAAAAATACCCGAAGATGAAACGGATTTTCCGGACGTCTGGATGGATCGAAACAGCAAGCGCACGGATCCCTTCGAAGATGAAGCCTGATTGAGCATGAATATTAAATATTTGTTGGATACGAGTGTATGCTCACAACCGATAAAACGGAGGCCACATGTGACTGCATTGCAGCGTTGGAATTCTCTGAGAGCGGATTCGATTGGGACCTCGATAGTCTGCTTGGCTGAGATTGAGTGGGGTTTACATAAACTCGGTTCGGAGCGCCGCTGGATAGGCTACCGCCGTGACATCCTTCCATCCGTTCATTCTTTGCCTGTTGAGGCGAGTGTTTGGTCGAAGTGGGCGATGATTAAGGCGAGGCAGGACTTGCTCGGTCATCGAATCGATGATCTTGATCTACTGATTGCCGCGACTGCGATGCATCACGATTTGATTTTGGCCACTCTGAATGCCCGGCATTTCGGGCAGATCGAGGGGTTGAGGTGGGAAGATTGGTCTTCCTGAGCTTGCCTTTCACCGGTCGGACGGTTGAACTGCTTAATTATATGGAATTTCTACAAGAAGCTATCGCCTCGCGCAATATCGTGGTTTGGATTATTCTCGTGGTCTTGCTTATCCTGTTCATTAAGATCCTCAAGAGCGCGGGCAAGGGCATCGTCATGCTGATCATTCTTATCGGAGTCATCGCGTTGCTCGCGAAAATGTTCCCTGACTTTTTAGCACCAATCGTTGATTTCGTGCGCGGCGGCTGGCTCGGCGATCAGCGGCCTGATCGGCCTTGGTAATTATATAATTTGGCATTGCACGCCTCGCGTGGGTGACTTTGCTTCTGCCTCTTATGGCTAAGCAGGCACAAACCGCAATCACACCCACCCGCGCAGAGGATTATCCTGAGTGGTATCAACAGGTCGTTAAGGCCGCCGATCTCGCAGAGAACTCGCCCGTGCGCGGCTGCATGGTGATCAAGCCATGGGGCTACGCGATCTGGGAAAATATTCAGCACGACCTTGACCGCCGCTTCAAGGAGACTGGCCACAAGAACGCCTACTTCCCGCTCTTCATTCCGATGAGCTTCCTGCAAAAGGAGGCTGACCACGTCGAAGGCTTTGCCAAAGAGTGCGCCGTCGTCACTCACTCGCGCCTCGAAGCCGATGCCGACGGCAAGCTCCAGCCCGCTGGCCCGCTCGAAGAGCCGCTCATTGTGCGCCCGACCTCCGAGACTATCATCGGGGAACTCTTCTCCAGATGGGTGCAGTCCTACCGCGACCTGCCGCTCCTGATCAACCAATGGGCGAACGTCGTCCGTTGGGAGATGCGCACCCGCCTCTTCCTACGCACGACCGAATTCCTTTGGCAAGAAGGCCACACCGTCCACGCCACCTCCGAGGAGGCGATGGCGGAGACGCGCCAGATGCTCGATATTTATGCCGACTTTGCAGAAAACTTTATGGCTATGCCTGTCCTCACCGGCGAGAAGACCGAGGCCGAACGCTTCCCAGGTGCGGATGCCACCTTTGCGATCGAAGCGATGATGCAAGACCGCAAGGCGCTGCAAGCGGGCACTTCGCACTTCCTCGGGCAGAATTTTGCCAAGTCCAGTAACATCAAATACCTCAGCGCCGAAGGCAAAGAGGAGTTCGCTTGGACGACTTCGTGGGGCGTGTCTACACGTCTCATCGGTGGCCTCATTATGACGCACTCCGACGACGACGGCCTCGTGCTGCCGCCGCGTATCGCGCCTTCGCACGTCGTGATCATCCCAGTCACACCGAAGGACGAAACGCGCCAGCAAGTGCTCGACTACTGCCTCGATCTTAAGCAACAGCTGCAAGCGCAGAACTACATGGACGGGCGCCTGCGCGTCGAGTTCGACGACCGCGACATACGCGGTGGCGAAAAAGCTTGGAGCTGGATCAAAAAAGGCATCCCGCTGCGTGTCGAAGTTGGCCCGCGCGATATGGAGGGCGGCAATGTATTTGTCGGTCGCCGCGACCGTGCGCCTAAGGATAAGCAAAGCATCCCCCTCGATCAATTCGTGGCTGGCATCGCCGACCTACTCGACGAAATGCAAGCCGGAATGCTGGCCAAGGCCAAAGCCTTCCAAAAAGAGCACACCCGCGAGATCACGACCGAGGCGGAGTTTATCGAATTCTTCACTCCGAAGAACGCTGACGCACCCGAGATCCACGGCGGCTTCGCTTCGATGGGCTTCTGCTGCGATTCCGAACTCGAAGACAAGATAGCCAAACAATACAAAGTCACCGTACGCTGCATTCCCAATGCCACAGTCGACGAAGTGGTGCCCTGCGTCTTCACGGGCCAGCCCGGCAAGCGCGTGATTTTTGCCAAGAGTTATTGAAGGCGGGCGGGCGTCACCAGAAGGCTGTCTCGCATGCGAAATAGTTTTTGTGATTTCTGCGAATTTGGTTCTTAATCGTAATCATACTCTTATTCCTAATCTCCTTTTGTTTACTGTAAGTTCTTAATAGACAAGTGACTCAATTAAGATTAGGATCACGGATAAGCTTCTCCTTCCCGATTCTGTGAGGGGGTTTAATACCATGAAAATCTACCTACCCCTTTTTGCTCTCTTCTTCGCGACCGTCGGTTGCGCCGAGCCGCCCACCGCAAATGCCGACATCAAACCTTTCGTGCATTGGCTGCTCGACGATGGTGAGCGCCTTGAAGATGTGCGCTTCGCCGAAGTCGCGGAGGCTGTGTCGGGGTGCAAAGTCCTGCCCGTGGATACTGCCGACGTCGTGGATGCGGCGATGCTCGTGCATGTGCAAGCTGCCCTCGATGCGATGCTGGTGGAGCTGGCCAAGCCGGAAAATCCGATTCACGAAGTGGGACGTGTCAATGAGATCAGCCGCCATGTCGAAGACTTTTTACTCGCCCGCCTGAACGAAGGCGAGGGCTACAGCTGCAGTATCCCGCCCAACGCCTCGGGCGATGCGCAGCGCTCCGGCTATCCCGACTTGCGATTGGAGCACACCGCCAGCGGGCGCGTTTTCTACATCGACCCGAAGGTCTATAAGCAAGGCAGCGAAGACAGTAGCTTCCGCACGTTTTATTTCGAGCCGAAGCGGGCGACTAATAAAATATTGGACGATGCCAGTCACTTGATCGTCGGCATCGCGCACAGCGGCAAAGTCGAAGGCCGCTGGCAACTAGAGGCCTGGAAGGTCGTCGATCTAATCGACTTCCGCGTGCGCCTTAAAGCCGAATTTCAGTCAAGCAACCGTGAACTGTATCGGGAAGAGGCGGTGTTGGGGCAGAGTGAATAGGCTAAATAAGTCGCAGTCGTCAGATAGACACTCTTGTCTGTCCGCTGTTTGTAGCGATGCGACGCTAGTCGCGTCTTGGCGTGAGGACGCGTGATCACGTTTGGGCGACCGTGGGTGCCGATTTTGCGGGACATTCGCCCTCCCGTGGCTCCCCGGAACATGGCGATTGGGGACAATCGCCTCTACCTATTCCTTTACCAGCTGAATCCCTGTTTCTGTAATCAGAATAAGCCTCTGCTTGTAGAGCCTGCCTAGTCCCTGCTTAAAGGCCTTTTTACTGGTGTCGAATGCGGCGCGGATGTCGTCGGGCGAGCTTTTGTCGTTGAAGGGCAATACGCCGCCGGCGGCTTCGAGCTTTTCGAGGATTATTTGGCTGACGCCATCCACGCGGCCGTAGCCTGAAGGGTCGCGGCGGAGGTCGATTTTGCCGTCGTTGTGCACCTTCTTGATGTAGCCGGTGAATTGGTCGCCGGGCTCCAGTTTGTCGGAGGTCTCCTGGTAGTAGAGGAGGCCGCGGTAGCGTTTATCAATGATCGCTTTGAAGCCGAGGGGCGAGTCCCCGTAGATGAGCACTTGCACGGGGTCGCCCACTTCGTAGTCCGGCTTCTCTTGTTGCAGGTAGTTGTGGAGGCGGGTCGAAGCGGCCACGCGGTTTGTGTAATCGTCCACATAGACGGCTACGACGGCACCGTCGCCTTCGGTGAAGTGGATGTCGCCTTGCTCGCGGTAGGGCAGCAGGAGGTCTTTACTCAGACCCCAGTCGAGAAAGGCTCCGGCAGTGGGGTGGACGCTGACCACTTCTAGGTAGGCGAATTCTCCTGCCTGCGCGTGGGGCGTCTCGGTGGTGGCGACGAGGCGGTCTTCCGAGTCGTTATAGACGAAGCACTCGACTTCCGAGCCGATCGTCATCTCGGGCGTGACGTAGCGGGTGGGCATGAGGATTTTTTCATGCTGCCCGCCGTCGAGGTAGAGGCCGTGGTCGCTTTTTTCGAGCACGGTGAGGGTGTTGTATCTTCCGATGTTGGCCATATTTGTGTAATGTTAATGAATGCGTGTTTCCATCTCTTGCACGAGTTCTATGAGCATTGTATTTTCGCCGCCGAGGGATTCAAGCGCGGTGATGGCGGCTTCTGTGTGGCGCTTGGCTTCGGCGTGGGCGCCTTCGATGCCGTGGAGTGCCACGTAGGTGGATTTGCCGGCGGCGGCGTCGTTGCCTACAGGTTTGCCCATCGTGTCGGGTGTGGAGGTGGCGTCGAGTATGTCATCCACAATCTGGAAGGCGAGTCCGAGGTGATAGCCAGCGGCTTGGATCAGCTCGATCTGCGCGTCAGTGGGTTGACTGAAAAATAGCCCCATCTTGAGTGCGGCGGTGAGTAGGGCGGCGGTCTTGTTCTCGTGGATGTAGCGGAGGGTGTCGGCATCGAGCGGTTTGCCTTCGTTGTCGATGTCCTCTTGTTGGCCGCCGATCAGGCGCTCGCTGCCGCTGGCGTCGGCCAGCTCGCCAATCAGGCGGGTGGCGAGCTCGGGCCGTTTTTGATACGCACGGGCGAGTAGTTGAAAGGCGTAGGTCAGGAGCGCGTCACCCGCCAGCACGGCGGTGGCTTCGTCGAACTGCGCATGGCAACTGGGACGCCCACGGCGCAGGTCGCTGTCGTCGATCGAGGGCAGGTCATCGTGAATCAGGGTGTAGGTGTGCAGGCACTCGATAGCGACGGCGGCGGCGGTGGGGTCGGCCTCGGAGCCGAATAGATCGCAGGCCGCGAAGAGTAGAGCGGGTCGGATGCGTTTACCGCCCGCTTCCATCGAATAGCGCATGGCAGCGTGTAGCTTGGCTGGGCGCGTGTCGGCGGCGGGTAAGAGTTGATCGATGCCGCTTTCGACGCGTTTACGATACTGCTCCAATTTTTCTTTTAATACGGGATTCACTGCGATAGCTTGCAGCATACTTTTTATGAAGGAAACGCCAATATTTGAAGAAGTTTTCAATCGCCTGCTCAAGTTGCCCGGATTTTGGGTGAAGCTTTTGATCGGCGGCTTGCTGTCTTTTGTGCCGATTTTGAACATTTTCGCATTCGGCTATCTCTATCGCGTTTCGCGCGCCGTCCGTCAATCAGGTCAACCAACGTTGCCCGCGTGGCCCGAGTTGCCCGAGTTGCCGGCGTGGCAGGATTGGAAGTCACTTTTCATCGACGGGCTGCGCTTTGCTGTGGTCTGGCTGGCTTACTGGCTGCTGCCGGTTTTACTGGCGCTTACCATTTCCTGGTTGATGTTTTTGATCGGTCTCGTCACGTTGACCAATATCTTCTTTCTCTCGGCGGTGCTGTTCTCCACCGTGCTATTCAGCTCGGCGCTCTATCGCTATAATATGCGAAAGGATTTTAATGATCTGCTGGACGTCCCCCTCATTCTGCGCATGACTTGGATGGAGCTGCCGCGTTTGATTGTGCCTTCCCTTGTTTTTCTGGGCATCGTGGTCTTGCTCTTGCCGTTTTATGGTTTTGCGTTTTTCGGTGGTTTCCTCTTGCTGATTACTTACACGAGCTTGCGCTACCGTAGTATCGAACAAAACAAATCGGCCTCTGACTAACTCTCACAACTCACTGACTCCTTATGTCTTCTACTTCTGATAAATCACCGAGTATTTTTGGCGTTTTTTTCTTCGCTGTGCTGATGGCGCTCTTCGGCGTTTTGCTGGGCTTTGTCTATATGGCGAGCTTTTCGGCGCAGGCGTTTTCTAGTCAGGCGGATTACGAGGCTTCTTTGAAAGACATTGAAGAGCCGATCCCAGAGCCGCGACCTGGAGATGGCTACTACATCGAGGGTGAGGTCTCGCAGACGCGTTCTTGGGAGCCGAAGCGCGACCTTTTAGGGGCGCCGGGTGCGCAGACGGTGAAATTTACTGAGGGTGAGATTAATGCATGGATGTCCGCCAAATTCCGCCCGGGTGCAGCGATTAGCAGCGAGGATGCTTCAAGTATTCTCATCGTACCAGGCGTGCCAAATGTCGCATTGCTGGAGGCAGGCACGCTTTATTTTAACTTGCCTACGACCATCACTGCTTACGGTGTAAAAAGCGATTTCACAATCTCTGCTCACTGCGATTTGGGTGCGGATGGCTTTCAGTTTAACTCTGTCAATGTGAGCAGCGCTAAGGTGCCTTTGCCTAATCTGTTAGGCGCGAAAATACTGAAGGTTCTGGCGCAAGGCTACCAATCAACTGAGGAGTATACGATCCTTTTCGATGCTTTCGCCCGTGCCGATTCGGTTGATGTCGAGGGCAGGCAGCTTGTCTTCGAATTGCGCTAGCAAAACCGCATGCGCCGTGCCATCGCCAAACGTATCGCCGTATCGCTGCTTGCCCTTTGGGTGACGGGTTCGGCTATGCTTCAGGCCGAGCCCGCATTGCGTAGTATGCGTGGTGAACATTTTGAAGTGATCGGCTTCGACTTGCGCTCGGTCTCTTACGTCAACGAGCTCAGCATCTTTACCTTGCAGATCGCTGAGCGCTACTTGGCGCGTGAGGGGATGGCCTATCCCACGCCGATTCTAATCAGCCTGCGTCCAGGAAAACATGCCGACTTCGAGGGGGACTACCGTATTCGCTTGGCCCAACGGGGTGCCGTGCAACTCGACCTGCGATGGGAAGATTCGCTCACACTTGAGCGCACTTGCCGCGCGATCAGCGAAGCTTTGATTGTGCAATACGCGGTTTATAATCACGGGATCGAGGCACCCCAGCATCTACGGGCATGGCCAGTCACTGCGCTAGGCATTGAGGTTTATTTCGGCCTGCGTCCGGCCAAATTTATTCAGTTGCTCAATCGCACCCGAGAGAACGAAGTGCCACTGCTGCCAATAGTTGTAGAGGCCTTGCAGTCAGACGCAGAGGACGCGCCGACTTCGGGCTACTGGCTACTGCAAGCCATGAAGTCCGGCTCCATGGAACGTCCCGTCTTGCGTAGCCTTTTTCAGCAAGCCATCGCTGGCATCGACATCGAGGAAGCGCTCACCGCCGCCGTGCAACCGAACGCGCCGACAGCCGAGCCGTTACCGGGGCAAGCTTGGTGGGCGGGTCAGCTCGATTCGCTGCTCAGCCGCGAATACGATGTAATTGAGCCGATGGATGTTTCGCGTGGCTGGCTTGCGGCCCTGGCGCGCTTCAATGGGCCACTTACCTTGGAATCGGGCGAGGTCGAGCTGAACTTACGCTCACTTTGGACGCATCGCGCCGAGCCAGAGGTGCAGCAACTGGTGCAGGCGCGCTACGACCTCCTACGCTTGCGCATGGCGCGCATTAATTTCGCCTACTTTAATCCTGCCCGTTCGCTGGGTGTACTATTCGAGGTAATTCTTAGCGATGCCCCCTCGCATAAGTATCTTCACGCCCTGGTCATTTATTTGAGCGATTGGGAAGATGCCAAAGAGATGCAGCAGGCAATTGAAACTATTTTTGATTAATTTAAGTCGCTCTGCTAGAATGGCTTGAATGATTTGAGGTGTTATTGTGCAAAAAAAGTTTTTGAAAATTGAACGCGAGCAGGGGTAATACGTCTATGTAAGCATACACTTTGTTGTTTTTCATAAGTTTGTTGTTTGTAGTGCGCCGTTCCTTTCGAGGGACGGCGCTCTTTTTTTCTTTATCACATGTGGACTAGACAAACCCGCATCTGCACTCAATATCGCGTGCTGTATGAAAATTTACTTAAATAATCAATTAGTTGATGCCGACGAGGCCAAGATTTCTGTTTTCGATCACGGTCTGCTCTACGGGGATGGTATTTTCGAGGGTATCCGGCTCTATGACGGTTGCGTCTTCAAGCTCGAAGAGCACCTCGAGCGCCTCGAATACTCGGCAAAGGCTATCATGCTGAAAATGCCGTGGACGCGTCAGGAGATCTCCGACGCCGTCTGCGAGACTTGTCGCGCCAATGGCCTCAAGGACGGTTATATCCGCCTAGTCATCACGCGTGGAGTCGGCAGCCTTGGGCTTTCGATTAAAAACTGCGATACGCCGCAGCTCATCATCATCGCCGACACCATCCAACTCTACCCGAAGGAGTTTTACGAAAATGGCTTGCCCATCATCACGGTGCCGACTCGCCGCAGCAATCCGGCCGCGCTCCCACCTGCGGTGAAATCGCTCAACTATTTGAATAACATCCTCGCTAAGATCGAAGCCCAACACCTCGGCTACCAAGAGGCCATTATGCTTAACGACCAAGGCTACGTTGCCGAGTGCACGGGCGACAACATCTTCATCATCCACAAGGGCGAGCTCATCACACCGTCCGCCAGCGCAGGCGCGCTCAAGGGCATCACCCGCGACACCGCTTTGGAGATCGCCGACGAGCTCGGTATCCCTTGGCGCGAGGCTAATATGACTCGCTATGATATCTGGGTCGCGGACGAGCTGTTCCTCACCGGAACTGCTGCCGAGATCGTCCCCATCGTCGAAGTCGATGCGCGCAAGATCGGCGACGGCAAGCCCGGCAAGATTACCGCTAAGTTCCTCGAAGCTTTTCGCCGTCGAGTCTCTGTCGAGGGCACCATGCTCTAGTTTGCTTCGCATGACCTGCACAATTGGCACAGTTCCTGCAATTGTTGTCAAAAACAAGTGAACCCATCGAAATCTCGGGGTTTCTTAGCTATAAAATACGCTTTAGCTTTGCGATCCTTACAGGTATCGATATTCTATAATTATGGCCGAAAATCTGAAGTGTAGTCACTGCAACAATCCCGCGACCGTCCACCTGACTCAGATCGTCAATAACAAGATTATTAAAGTCGATCTCTGCGAGTCCTGTGCTCAGGCCAAAGGGGTGACTGACCCCGAAGGCTTCTCCCTCGCGGATCTGTTGTCGAAGACCAATCTCACCCCTGAAAACGGTGAGCCGCAAATCACCTGCCCCGACTGTGGGCTGACCACCGCCGACTTCCGTCGCACGGGTCGTCTCGGTTGTGCAGCCTGCTACCAGAGCTTCGTCCCACTCATTCGCCCCGTGCTTGAAGACATGCATGCGGGCACCATGCATAAGGGGAAAGTGCCCCATGTCGCACTCAGCCGCCAGAACAGTGCGGCCGAGCTGCAAGGCCTCGAAAACGCCCTCCAACGCTCCATCGCCGAAGAGGCTTATGAGGACGCCGCCAAGTATCGCGACCAGATTCATGTGATCAAGCAGGCAGCCGAAGTGGAAAAGGCGGAGGCCGTACAGTCATGATCGAATCACTCATTAAGTCCGACAACGCCGAGCTGACTCAAAGCACGAAGAAAGGTTCGCCCGTCGTTCTCAGTACACGCGTGCGCCTTGCCCGTAATTTGGTGGGCACTCCGTTCCCCGAGCGTGCCAGTTCGTCACAGCGGAGTGACGTTATGACCAAGTGCGCCGAGCGGATCGCCGATCTTACACAGATGAAACACGGCGCTTTTTTCGATATCGCCGAACTTTCCGACCTCGAAAAGCAAGTCCTCGTAGAGCGCCACCTCATCAGCCGCGAACTTTGCGAGGGCGGCTCCGGCTCTGGCGTCTTTATTAACAAAGACCAGACCTGCTCGGTCATGATCAACGAAGAGGATCACCTCCGAATTCAATTTCTTAAGACAGGCTTTAACCTTCGCTCCGTCTGGAAGCAGATTGACCTCTTTGACTCTAATTTAGAAGATGGCCTCGACGTCGCCTTCTCGCAGGAGTTCGGCTACCTCACCGCCTGTCCGACCAATCTCGGCACCGCGCTGCGCGCCTCCGTCATGATGCACCTGCCCGGGCTCGTGATTTCCGAACACATGGACAAGGTCATCCGCGCGGTCAATCAACTCGGCATCACCGTGCGCGGCCTCTTCGGCGAAGGCTCGGACGCTACTGGCCACGTCTTCCAAATATCTAATCAGCAAACCCTTGGCGAGAGCGAAGAGGAGATCATGTCCCGACTCGGTAGCGTCTTTAAGACCATTATCGACCACGAGATCAACGCCCGCTTTAAATATCTGGAAGAGAACCGAGCCCGCTTGCTCGACCAGATCGGCCGCGCCTTCGGTATCCTTCAAAATGCCCATGTGCTCAACTCCAACGAGGCCATGAACATGCTCTCGCTGATGCGCTTGGCTGTCGATTTCGAGATGCTGCCCGAAAATAACCGCTCCGATGTGGATCGCCTTTTTATCGAGTGCCAGCCAGGCCACATTCAATATGCCGCAGGCGAGGGGATCGAACCTGAAGCTCGTGACCTCTCTCGCGCCGACACCCTTCGTGGAGAATTTGCCCGATTACCCGCTCTCGATTTTGACAAGGTCAATAACCTCGGCTAAATAGATTTAAACGACGCACCTGAACGTCGCACCTAAACGACGCACCTAAACGACGCACCTATGGAACCTATGAATAACTTTACTCCCCGCGCACAGCAAGTTCTGGCGCTCGCCCGTAAAGAGGCTGACCGCTTTCACCACAACTACGTGGGCACCGAGCACTTGCTCCTAGGCCTAATCAACCTCGGGCAAGGCGTCGCCGTCAACGTGCTCCAAAAGATGGGGCTCGACCTCCAGACAGTTCGCTCCGCCGTTGAGAAACAAGTCGGCACCGGCCCTGAAAGTAAGCCCTCAGGTAACATCCCTTATACTCCCCGCGTTAAAAAGGTGCTCGCACTCGCAGGCAAAGAGGCCAAAGCCCTGAACCACTCTTACGTGGGCACCGAGCACATCCTCCTTGGCCTCCTGCGTGAGGGCGAGGGCGTCGCCGCACGTGTGCTCAAGTCACTCGATATCGACATCGAGCGCTGCCGTAACGAAATCCTAACTGAACTCGACCCTAACTTTTCCGGCGATGCCGAAGAGGCGACTGCTGGCTCCAAGTCGGGTAGCCCGGATGACAAGAAGGAGAGCAAGACCCCCGCGCTGAAAGCCTTCGGTCGCGACCTCACCGAACTTGCCAAAAAAGGCGAGCTCGACCCCGTCATCGGTCGTGCGGAAGAGATTCGCCGCGTCGTGCAGATCCTCTGCCGCCGCACAAAAAATAATCCCGTCCTCATCGGCGAAGCGGGTGTCGGTAAGACTGCCATCGTCGAAGGCCTCGCTCAAGAAATCGCCTCTGGTATCGTCCCCGAGATTCTCGCCGACAAGCGTGTCATTACGCTCGATCTCGCCCTTATGGTTGCGGGCACTAAATACCGCGGCCAATTTGAAGAGCGCATTAAGGCAGTGATGGACGAGATTCGCCGCGCCAAAAACGTCATCATCTTTATCGACGAGTTACATACCATCGTCGGTGCCGGTGCCGCCGAAGGCGCGATGGATGCGTCCAATATTTTCAAGCCCTCCCTCAGTCGCGGCGAGTTACAGTGCATAGGTGCCACCACTCTTGGCGAGTACCGTAAATACATTGAGAAGGACAGCGCACTCGATCGCCGCTTTCAGTCGGTTAAAGTTGAAGCCCCCTCGATCGAAGACACCATCCTCATCCTCAAGGGCATTCGCAGTAAATACGAAGACCACCACAAGTGCACCTTTACCGACAGCTCACTCGAAGCCGCTGCCAAGCTCTCCGAGCGTTACATCACCGCACGCTTCTTGCCCGACAAAGCCATCGATATTCTTGACGAGGCCGGCGCACGCGCGCGCATCGAGTCGCTCAAGCCGCCACTCGAGATCGAGGCGATGACCGCCGAGATTGAAGACGTCTGCGCTCAGAAAGAAGACGCCATCGCCAAGCAACACTTCGAAGGCGCGGCCAAATACCGCGACGAAGAGAAGCAGCTCCGCAAGAAGCAGGCCGAGGTCATCGAAGAGTGGAAGAAGACCCGCGAAGAAAATCGCCTTATCGTGGACGAAGAGGAGATGCTCCAAGTCGTCGCCGCGTGGACTGGTATTCCTCTCTCCCGCATGGAAGAGGCTGAGAGTAAGAAACTCCTCAAGCTCGAAGAAGAGCTACAGCGCGAAGTCATCGGCCAGACGATGGCAACCGAAGTCATTTCCAAAGCACTCCGCCGCTCACGCGCCGACCTCAAAGATCCCAAGCGCCCCATCGGTTCTTTCATGTTCTTAGGGCCCACAGGTGTCGGGAAAACACTCCTTGCCAAAGTTCTGGCCGAAGAGATGTTCGGCAAAAAGGATTCCATTATTCAGATCGACATGTCCGAATACATGGAAAAGTTCGCCGTGTCCCGCCTCATCGGTTCGCCTCCCGGCTACGTCGGTTATGAAGAGGGTGGGCAACTGACCGAAGCCGTCCGCCGCAAGCCTTACTCCGTCGTGCTCTTCGACGAAATCGAAAAAGCACACCCCGACGTCGTCCAGCTCCTGCTGCAAGTCCTCGAAGAAGGCCGCCTCACCGACAGCCTCGGCCGCAAAATCGATTTTCGAAATACCATTCTCATCATGACGTCTAACGTCGGCGCTGATATCCTCCAGCGCAACACATCGATGGGCTTCGGTATCGAGAGCAACGCCGAAAACGAGTATGAGAAGATCCGCGAAAAGATCCTCGACGAGACCAAACGCGTCTTTAAGCCCGAGTTTCTCAATCGCTTGAATGATTTGGTTATTTTCAAACCACTCGCCCGCGAGGACATGAAGGCCATCGTCGAGCTAGAGCTTCGCAACGTTTCCAATCGCCTCAAAGAGCGCGAGCTCACATTTGAATTCAATGAAGAGTGCAAGAGCTTCCTTATTGATAAAGGCTACGACGAAAAATACGGAGCCCGCCCATTACGCAGAGCCGTCGAAAAGTATCTCGAAGACTCCCTCGCCGAAGCCATCCTCTCCGGAGAGATCAATCCCGGCGAAGTCATCAAGGTAGCCGTCGATGAAGAAGCCAAAGGCCTAAAGTTCGAACAAAACCAACCCGTCTCCTCATAGTCGAGCGCGAAAGGTAGCGCTGAGTGGCCCACTCAGCATCTAAAGGTAGCGCTGAGTGGCCCATGCAGCATCGTTTGTCCTCTATCTCAAATCAAGAACCGCCTGATCGATCGCTTCCGCATCCCAAGTATAAGCCCATTCCTTAGGCGTCTCACACAGCTTGCCACGAACCGGATTATTTCGGATATATGCAGCTTTTTCCCGCTCAGCGTTTGCGTCGCGTAATCGATGGTCGAAGAAGTCGTCCTGCCATTGAAAGTTGCGCCATCCTTCACCCAATCCGGAATGTCATGAGGCAGGTGCTTTCTCTCAAAATCTGGCATATTCAGCATCTCTACAGATTCGCCAGGAAGTGCAATCTAGTTTCTTGAGATAGCGCTGAGCGACCCACTCAGCATCTTGCTCAGCACGCCGCATGCGGTGTGGGCCACACCGCGCCACCCCGAAAACGAAATACATTTTGAAAAGGTAGCGCTGCATGGCCCATGCAGCATCTTGCTAAAGGTAGCGCTGCATGGCCCATGCAGCATCCTGCTAAAGGTAGCGCTGCATGGCCCATGCAGCATCTTGCACGTTTGGCAAGTTGCGGCCCAGCACCCTCACCGCAGAAAGCGAATTGGGCAAAGGCAGCACGTTTACATTGAGACTGCCCAAATCACCTACGGGTGCATAACAAATTTTTTCTAACAGTAATAAATGCCTTCATTTTGAGCATTAAAAATGCCTAGCAGCTAGACATTTGAAGTATTTATGAATAAGCGATACTGCTGCGCCTCATAATTTGTGAT
>Ga0335398_10004694_pt1 | contig 18731 bp, 10 predicted proteins | sample BON03_FD_205742 | JGI IMG/M metagenome (GOLD analysis project Ga0335398, IMG submission 205742) | Freshwater microbial communities from Lake Bonney liftoff mats and glacier meltwater in Antarctica - BON-03 (spades assembly) (version 2) | ecosystem: Environmental > Aquatic > Freshwater > Ice >... | reverse complement strand
CGCGGCATGCTTCTTCCTTAAAACATTTTTATCCAACGTTATTGGCGCTGTAAGCACGAAATACTGCCAGCTATTCGAAAGTATAGGCGGAGATTCAAGAAGTTGCGTAGGTCCGACCCTATCAACCACCAACAAGTTGCGTAGGTCCGAGCCTATCAACCATGCTAAAAGGTTGTCCGGATATGGCTATTGACGCCATTATTTATTATGGTCATAGTAACCCTATGAAGGCACAACAAATTTTCTACGATAAGGCGGTTTTGCCCAATGGTTGCATTGTAGAAATGACCATATGGCAACTTCCGAACGTATCAACTGAGCGTCCGCACGGGCTGAAATACAGCCTGTTTTATGGCCGCGATGGTATCCGCTTGGTGGGTTACGACAACGAACGCGGCAAGGGCGACCACAAGCACATCCGCGATGTGGAAACCCGTTACAAGTTTGTGAGCGTGGAAAAGATGGTGGCCGATTGTATGGCTGATGTTAAAAATGCAAGGGGTGAACACGATGAATAAGATTCAAGTCAATGTGGGCAGTCTGGCCGATATGGGTAAGCGTTTCGCTGGTGCATGGAATCGGGCTGCTGCCGGTGAACAAGTCAACGAAACGCATGTGACCTTCTTGGATGTGCAGACCATGCTTGACACGCTCTCTCCGCGCCGCCTTGACCTGCTGCGTCATGTACGCCAACACGGGGCCGGTAATGTTCGTGAGCTTGCGCAGGCGTTGGGCCGTGATTACAAAAACGTCTACCAAGACGTAGCAACCTTGCAGGCGGCCGGATTGCTGCTGCGTGAGGGGCGCAAGTTATCGGCACCTTGGGATGAACTACAAGCCCATGTGTCGCTGATAGCCGCTTGAGCTGCAGCAATGGCAAGTATGTTTAACATGGAGGCCGTTTAAATCATTTTGCCCCGGCTAGTCCGACCTCGAAGCCCGGACGAAAAGCAGGAACCTTCACCCCGGCCATTCTTGCGCCAACGGACCATCCTCCTAAGCCTGCAAATAGATCAATGGCGTTCAAGTGAAGTTTTCCATGCGGTGCTGAGCTGATAATCCAATTGGCTTCCAAAGCTGATCGACATTGATCTTCATCGGTTCATATCGCCTTGCCTCGTAACTCTCTTTCATCTTCTGCGATCTCAACCTATCAACTTTTAAGCTGATCCCCTTGCCTGCACAGAGGTGCCGAAGCCTGCTCGATGGTAGGAGAAAGGGTTCAATGGCTCAGAAGATTCCCGCTTGCAGGTACTTTCGTAAGCTTCCCTGCAGAGATCATCCGTACCACGTTCAAAACGATTCGCGCGCGGCGCACTTGTTCCTTAAAACATTTTTATCCAACGTTATTGGCGCTGTAAGCACGAAATACTGCCAGCTATTCGCAAGTATAGTCCGAGATTCAACAAGTTGCGTAGGTCCGTCCCTATCAATCCCCCAGGGTGAAAAAATAATGCCGCGCAGACGCTTCCTTCCACCGGGGGTTTGCAGTCAGTGCAACGCCGCACCTTTTCTTGGCGAGACGTTGATCGACACTGGCGAGGTATGGCTTTGCGCTGCTTGCCTGACGGAGCGGACAGAAGGTTTGGACGCCATCACCAAAGCCGCCTCGTTTTCCATTCGCTCGGAACTGGAACGTGCCCTGTCGAAGCGGGATCGTGCGGCAGGGTCTATAGAGGATGCCGTCGAGAATGAAAGCTCAGCCAACTGGAATATACAGGCCGCCGTCGCCATCCGCGATACCGGCAACCGTCTTGCCCGCTCAACCGAAGTAGCACAGGGCGAGGCCGTACCCGCATCAGGCTACTTCAAGGACACGCTGGTTGATCCTGATCTCGTCGCCGTGGAATCCAGCTACGCTCGCGGGAGATTGCTGCAAGCCAACGAAGCGCTCGCCTTGGGCATCGATGTCTCGAACACCGCGCATGCCCGCAATACCCACGAGAAGTTGCTTTCTCACCAGATCGCGGTGGCACATAAGGTGGCGCTGGAACAGACAGCAGCAGCATCGGGTTGGGAAAGCACCGGTGATCCGGCCATGGCAATGAGGCGGTTGCAAATAGCGGCGCGCATGATGGCCACATCCCAGCAGGCAATGCTGACTCTGCAAAAACTCAAGACCGGCGGTAGTCAGACCGTGGTGGTGCAGCACGTCACCGTAAGCGGCAACGGGCAGGCCGTGATCGGCAACGTGGCACAACCGGAGCGGGAAAATCGAGAGGTGATTGTTTCCTGCGGCACACGCCGGTTGGAAGAATGAGATTACCTCCGGCAGCTACGACCGGGTCGGGTCAACTGTTCGTCATTGGGGTGATTAGAAGGCGCAGCCACCACTACCCAACAATCCGGAAAGCAGCAGTCACAGTCAATTTGCTGGCTTGCATGGCTTCGAGCTTGGTCATTACACTTCACTTAACCGCCGTTTTCATTCCTCCAGCCACGGCATCCGATCTTTCCACAAGTGCCACCGAACCTTCCACCACGGCGTAGTCTCCATGTAGCGCCTGTACTTATCCGACAGCTCCAGCAGTAAACCTTCCAGTCCCTCGGTCGGTGCGAAGGTTCTTACGCCGATAGTCAGCGGAGTATCGTTGAGCTTGTCGATGACATCCTCTGCATCGTAGTTGCACTTACTCACGGCCTTCAGTGCTTGCATGTATCTCGATGCGACGTGCTCGGGCATCTTTTCGGCTGTATGCAAAGTGACTCCACTCAGGCTGACGCTGACGTCGTCCTCATCATCAGGCAGGTGGGCTTCGATGGCGGAAATGGCGGCATCGCTGATGTCGATCATGGCTGCCGCGAGGGATCCGTCAGGGCCGTCAGCGGTAACGAGTTGGCAGTAACCGACCTCGACGTTGATCAGCACCCATTCAGAGTTGCCCGAGATGGTCACCGGGCACAGATACCAAGAGAGACCTACCCGCAACTCATAGGGTGTGATGGGCTTGTCGCCGGTGAACTGGTCGGCTATATCGGGATGGAGGATGATCTGATGCTTGAGCATGGTTGCGTCTTCGTCTGTTGGCTGATTGGAATTTTACAGCAATCTGCCGCGCCTATGCCGGAATGAACTAAGTCACCTCAATCAAACGTCAGCGACCCATTATCCTCGGCAAGGGAAAAGCCTCCCAGAGCGGCTCCTGAATTAGCGGTCTGCTGCTCGAGGATCTGACCTCGCAACTCGCCCAAGCGCTCTAGCACGGCAAGCTGGCCCATCGACAAAAGTTGCGCGTAGGCCACAGCCAAACCTCCCGCCTTACGCAGTGCTAGAAAGGCGTCACCATCCAGTGCGTTCAATGCTGCTTCGTCCACGTGAAATAGGCCATTCACGGGCACCACTTCCTCACCTTGCTTTAGATTGATCGCCCACGGTGTGATCAGTCCTGCGTCGGCCAGCGCGTTCACCGCTCTCTGAGTGACAGTCCGATTAGCCTCGACTTCGGTGAGGAAATTAATAATGTCCTTGAGTCCCTGAGTGGGCTCTTTTTGGTCGTCGAAGAACGCGTTTCCCTCTTCGTCACTGTCCACCACCAGACCGCTGGCTTCGTTGATGCACAGGATCAGTTTATCAGAGCTTTCTTGCTGCGCTAATTTGAATGGGTAAGATCGCAAGGCGGCGGGGATGTAGGTACCTAGCCACTTTCCGTCTGGCGCCACGTACAGGTTCGTTCCGGGTTGCAGCGAAGTAATCGCGACCAACTGGTAGCCGACCTCCTGCTTTATAAAACCGGTGGGCATCGCCAGTGCTGTCTTGCTCAGTTCGGCCCCTACCAATGGGATGACGGTTTCCTCTGCGGCAAATGCGTTATCAGTAACACGCTTCCACGCTTTTTTAGCGTGGCGTTCAGGGGTAATAGCGGTGAGTTCTGTCATGTTGTTTCCTTGTGGTTATTTACCTATTGGGGGTCAGGCTGCGCCGTACCCTATTGGCCCATTGTACCGAACAAAGCCTGAGGGATGTCGCAGTCGGTGATCCCATTCGCGTCGGAGAAGATGTCGATGTTTTAGGTAGATCAATCATTGATTGGAAGTTGTGCCAAGAAAGAGGGACTTCACTTAGTCGGTTACAGTTCTACGATAGCTTCTTCATTAAAACAGCTTTATCCATCGTTATTTGCGCTTTAAGCACTAAATACTGGCGGCTATTCACAAATATGCAAACAGATTCAATTAGTTGCGTGGGTCCGACCCTATCAACCAACAACACTCTCATGCCAACTCACATCACTGGGATCTAGGCTAACACTGACGTTATCTTCCTCTCTGTCTTCGGGCAGGAGGTAGTCGATAGTCTCTACCCCAGCCAAGTCAATTTGATCCGCTGTCACAGGTTCAGCATCCACCAGTACCACATAGCCAAAGGCTGCATCGATGAGTAGCCACACTGTATGCTGACCTACCTTGGCTGGATACAGATACCAAGCCATACAGACGCGGCCCTCAGGGTTGAAAGCAGTGATGTTGCGCTCATTAGCAAACTGGTTGGCAATATCGGGACGGAGGATGCTTGAGCATGGTTGCGTCTTCGTCTGTTGGGACACTGGCATGTTACAGCAACGGCCCTCTATGGGGCAGAGCCCTCCAACGCTGGCAGCGCCTCTTGCAAGGCTTTGCTATAAGCCATACGAGCTGTCTGCAGTACAGCAGCCTGTGCATTGAGTCGTTGCAGCTCCGAGTCTACGAATTGCATGCTGCCTAGTTGCGCTTTGGCCTCGTCTGAGAGGGTGTCGGCATGCAGAAAAGATACTGAATGTGTCGCTTTGGATTAAGTCACCATTACAATTCACCAGCAGTGGAGTCTCGTTGAGTTTTTCCAGGGCATCTTCGGCAAGTTAAACCATCTGAATGACAAGTTTTTTCCCGCAGGCATCAGCATATTTGCGCAGAGTAGCCAGCGACGGAGAATGTTTGCGGCTGCCCAGGCTCGATTCAATCCTGGCCAGGACGGGCTGAGAAACACCCATGCGTTCGGCGACATCGGCCTGAGTTAGTCCGGCATCCTTTCGCGCCACCAGCAAGGCCCCCAGGGCCGCGAATTCATCCTCCAGGGCATCGTAGGCAACACGGAAGGCAGGATCAGCCTTGCGCTTCTTCGCCGCGTGCATCTTGGGGTCGAACGCCACCGGCTGATAATGGTCTTCGGTCTGGATTGTCTTAGCCACGTTGCACCTCCTTCAATCGCTTGCGCGCGAGTTTCACTTCACTGTTTGGCGTCTGCTGCGACTTTTTAATAAAACCGCTCAGGATCACAATACGCCGCCCTACCATAGCGCAGAAAAACGCCCTGCCTATGCCTTCTACGCCTTTGGCTCGAATCTCGAACAAACCATCCCCGAATGGTCTTGTATAGGGCATTCCAAGATTCGGTCCGGACCCAACCATTTGCTCCGAAATACGGGTGAAGCTGGCATGGATGCCGGCCGGCCAGTCTTCTATCTCTAACTGAACAGACGCGTTGTAGAAATGGATTGAGTACGGCATGTGCTGAATATAGCATACGTGATATAAATTCGCAAACTGCAATTACAGCCTTAAAGATCAATGCTGTATTCTCCACAGCTTTTTTGCTTGGAGGACGTACTGCTGTGTCATTCTGGATACTCATCCCGCTGGTCTTTGCTGGCGGTTATCTGCTGGGTCGCTGGCAGAACCGGCGCTGGCGGTACGACCGGGTGGCGGCAGCGCAGCGGCTGCTACAACTCAAGGTTTTGTCGCTGGAAATCAAAAGCCTGCGGCAGAAGGTCGTCTCTGCTCAGGGACGGAGAACGCCGCCCGCTCAGCGCAGGCTGGTGCGTAAGCGCCCGACGCTGGTTTGGTGGAAACGCCGGTTACTGGCCTGGCTCCACCTGCGATGGCCATGGCTGACGCGTTTCATGCGCTTTTCACCGATGACCTATATCCGCTGGTTGCAAGCGAAAGGTCGCAAGGGGCACGCCGACAAAATCGCTGCAGGTAAAGCTCTGGCCCAGGGACGACCGCCCACCCCGCAGTTCATCATCGACGCCATCCTGGCCATCAAACGTGACAACCTACGCTACAGCGCTGGGCTCATTTCACGGATGATTTCCGGCGCAGAACTGAAGTTCAGCATCTGCAAAAGAACCGTGGCCAAGATTCTCAAAGCGCATGGCTTCAAACCCAAGCCCAAGGGCAAACTCCCGCCGCGTGAGGAGGAGCCAGGCTGGGTAGCAACGCTACACAACCAGTACATCATGGCCATCGATTTCAAAACGGTGCTCGACCTGGCGGGCAACACGCTCTTCATATTTAACCTGATCGACCACGGACGACGCGTGCTGCACTGGTCCCGATCCACTTACCACCCCACCTCTGATTGGGTCGCCCAGCAGTTGCGCAACGCGTTCATGGACATGGACGACTTGCCCGAAGCCATTGTGATGGACCGAGACAGCATCTTCCTGCCCATCGTCAAGCAGACGCTGCCTGGCATGGGTATCAAGGTCATCCGGATTGGCTACAAGTGCCCCTGGCAAAACGCCGTGGTCGAGCGATTCCATCGGACACTGAATGAAGATCTTCTCAGATATGTTCAGCCGCATCATGACCGGCATCTGAATCGGCTGCTGACCGAATATCGGCGCTACTACAACACCGCACGGCCGCACATGGCCAACGGCGTTGAGCCACCTATTCTGGTGCCATCTGCAAAAGTGCCAGCTGCCAATGATGCTGACTTTTTCAAGACGCCACGCAAGATGCAGAAGGTGAAGTGGCTGGGTGGTCTGCACAACAGCTACCGCTGGGCTGCGTAGCTAGCGTCCTGATTTCTTTGCTCTGACCGGTTATCGGTGCCGACAGCCGAGGCTTTGTCACGTCTGGAATTCTGGAATTGACGGCCATTGCGCCGCTGGAAATCCAATGAGCACGCCTTGCCACGAAAAACGGCCTTTCAGCAAAACTACCGCCAGGGGCAAGGCAGGTGGCGACATGCAAAAAAGATGCTAAATGTGTCGCTTTGGATTAAGTCACCATTACAGATGGCCGCTGATGAGGCGCTGCACGGCATTTCTGGCGATGTCATTCGGTCCATGAAGCAACCGGTCCTTGTGCGCATCATGCCCAAAGAGGAGATTACCGCCAACATCGGTGATGAGTCCAACACCAGAACCACGGCCGGGCTTACTCCGGCAGAGCAGGCCAAGACAGATGAGCGCAGAGTCAACGTATCGGGCATTGCCATTTCCGAAGATGGGGAGATTTCCAGGGCGTCCGTCACTGAATTCATTGCCTCGATGCCGCAGTCAGAGCGGGCTGGACTCCTTGATGGGGGGCAACCTAATCGCCAAGCGTATGACCGCATAAACAACCTGATATTTCGCCAAGCTTTTGATTCTGATGCACTGCTTCGCCTTCAATCAGAAGCGGTTGATCCAGAAGTCAGGACCATCATGAGCGCGCTTCGCATTGCTGCACCAAAGCTGGCAAGACTTCGCGGTACGGGCGTGTACGATATACGCGGACTGGTGGAGGAGGCCGCCGAAACCGCGGTGAACGCCAAGCGCAACGGCGAGAAACTAAACGATTTCATCCAGCAGACCGACATGGCGCGCAATCCTGAGATTGAGCCGATACTCAAAATGCTGGCAGAGAACATCCGCTCTGCCAAAAAGATTGGCGAGCACCTGAGTGCACTTGCCGATTTGTTCTATAATGAATCTCAACGCGCCGATGCCGATATGTTTGGCCCGGTGCAAAAGCGCTCACGAAGCGAACTAATGGGAGAGATGTATGGCGACCAAGGTAGATCCGAGAACGCGCGAGATAATGGCGAGCAAGGCCGGGCAGAGCCTAATGACGCAGGCGCTCAACGGGCAGACCCCGAGCGGTCCGGCGCTGATGGCATTGAACAGGCTCAAACAGGCCGGCCATCTCGACAAAACCAAGAAGTAGACTCCCCCGCTTTCGACCTTTCCTCTCAAACCGAAGCCGAAATAGCAGCGTCTGAGGCCGCGATTGCTGCGGCAGCCAAGGTTGAATCAGATAGAGTAGCTGCAGCCGATAAAGTCAGTGCGGACAAAAATAAGGCCGATCGCACCAAAGCCAATGTCGATAACATGCCCCTTGTGCTCGGTCAGTCACCCCAGGAAGTAAATCTTTCTGCGCAATCTGGCATGAGCGATATCTTTTCCAATCCCCCCGAGCCTGATACCAAGCCTGCCGACGCCGCCAAAGCGAAGGTTCCGCCAACGGATGCAAAGCGAAGCGAAGCCGCAATAGTTGGCGTAAAAGACATACCTAGTTACGACACTGGCGAGGCGCTTCAGGCTGCGATAAACGCGCAGAGGAAAGCCAATGTTGATGCCGTTCAGGGTAATGCAGCAGTAGACGTAAAACCTAGCAACTACGGCAAAGGCAACAAGGTATTCACGGCAGAGGATGCTGAAAAAGCAAGGCAGACACTCAGGGACAAGCTAAACAATCTCAATATAGGCATGGACCCGGAAATCTTTCAGGCCGGTTTATCGCTGGCCGGCTATCATATTGAGGCTGGTGCGCGCAGTTTTGCCGCGTACTCCAAGGCAATGATTGATGATATGGGCGATTCCATTCGACCCTACCTCAAGCAGTTTTACCTGGCGGTTAAGTTTGACCCGCGCGCCACGGATATTGAGGGCATGGACAGCGCGGCAACCGTTGAGGCTGCTGACATGCAAACCCTTGCTAATACCGGAAATAGCGCCAATAATGAAAGTGACACCGGCTCACTTGGAGGCCAACAAAATGCAACAGATGATAAACCTGGCGCGAGCACACTGGATGGAGTTTCTTCCGAAGAAGTACGCAGCCCTGAAAGCACGGGGGGAGCAGGCGTTAAACAAGGCGCTGTACGAGGCGGCAAGGCTGACGGGGCTGGAAATGGACCAGCTGGAGGAGAGCGGAATAAACAGCCAGGAAGCTTGGCAAGCGGTCAGGGAGACATATTTGCTTCTGAAACCGGAGCCGGAAGTAACGGCGCAGTGGGAAGCGGAGGACTAGCAGGTAATATTCCTGCAACTGACTTCACCATTAGCGAAGATTTCGACCTTGGTGCGGGAGGCGAAACTAAGAAGTTCAATGAAAACGTGGCTGCAATAAAACTCCTAAAGCAGCTTCAGTCCGAGGATCGATTAGCCACCAAGAAAGAGCAGTCAATTCTAGCCAGATATGTCGGTTGGGGCGGCTTGCCTCAAGCTTTCCTGAAATCAGATGGCACTACTCGCTCAGGGTGGTCAGGCAGAGCTCAAGAGCTAAAAGATATTCTTGCCGATGATGAATACGCGGCTGCGCGTCGATCTACGCAGGATGCTCACTACACATCAAAGCCGGTAGTCGAAAGCATTTATAAAGCACTGGACCGTCTTGGCTTCAAGAAAGGCAAGATGCTAGAGCCTTCCGTTGGTGTTGGTAATTTCTTTGGGTTAATGCCTTCCTCCATGCGCTCAAACTCAAATCTAAATGCGGTAGAGCTTGATGCAATCACTGGCGGCATTGCGAAACAGCTTTACCCATCCGCAAACATTCAGTCCCCAATGGGCTTTCAAGACCTTACCCTGGCCGATGGCACCTATGATGTTGCTATTGGCAATCCTCCTTTTGGATCTCAAACAATCTACGACTCCAAGCGCAAAGATATTTCCAAGTTCTCGATTCACAACTACTTCTTCGGCAAGTCTATCGATGCGCTGCGTGAAGATGGAATCTTGGCAATGGTCGTGTCCAAAGGGCTGATGGACAAGCAGGTGAGCAAGGAGCGCGAGCATTTCGCAAGCAAGGTGCAATTGCTAGGCGCCATACGCCTACCTAACACAGCTTTCAAGGCGAACGCTGGCACGGAAGTCACTACAGATATTATATTCCTGAGAAAACTGCGCGAGGGAGAGAAGGCAGACACTAGCTGGTCAACCACAGCGGAGCATATCAATTCTAAAGGCGAGTCGTTCACTATCAACAAATACTTTGCGGATAATCCGAGCATGATGCTTGGAGAAATGACTTACGAAGGGAGCATGTACCGGGCCAATGAGCCAGCGCTAACGGCAAGCAAAGACCAGGACATCGCGGCAGAGCTTGCGCGCGCTATCGCTAACCTTCCGGCAGATATTTATTCACAAAAGTCCACAACCCCAAGAAGGCCAGAACAAAAGCCTGCAGCAAGATCAGAAAGCAGCAATGACACGGAAAGAGCCCGCTTTGTTAAGCCTAACGGGTACTACTATCGCGGCGAGCAGATACTTACCCGATCTGCCAATAACAGCGAGTCCGGCAATCCTGTTTTCATTGAGACAGGCGAGAGAGAGGACGCATCTGGAAATTCAAAGCCTTTAAACCCTGCACAGAAGGCCAGAATAAAAGGCATGGTCGATGTAGGGATTGCGGTAAGCCAGCTAATTGATGCGCAGATAACAGGCGCTACCGATTCAAATCTGTCTGCAATGCGCGAAACTTTGAACAAAGCCTACGACTCGTTTACCAAGAAATTTGGGCTAATCAATAGCACTGCCAACAAATCCATAATGCGCATAGACCCGTCATGGCCGCGCATCTCGGCGCTAGAGATTGCTTACAATAAAGGCGTGTCTCCCGCAGTTGCAAAAAGCACAGGCCAGCAGGTAAGAGGCCCGTCAGCGCGAAAGGCTGATATTTTCAGCAAGCGTACACAGCAGCCCTACACGCCAGTATCAAAAGTATCCTCTGCCAAAGAGGGCTTGATGGTATCGCTGTCAGAGAAAGGGCAGCTAGACATCGATCACATTGCGCAAATATATGGGAAGGATGCTGAGGCGGTAATTAAAGAGCTTGGCGATCTTGTGTACCAAGACCCTGTTTCTGGATGGGAGACTTCCGAGCAGTACCTTAGCGGGAACGTGAAACTGAAACTTAGCCAAGCTATAGAGGCGGCGAATGAGGATGGCAAGTATTCTCGCAACGTCGAGGCATTGAAGAAGGTTATTCCCGAAGATATCCCCGCCATTGACATCAAGGTGAAGCCTGGCGCCCCTTGGCTTCCGCCTAAAGTGGTTGGAGACTTTATAGACTACCTCGCAGGCCGCGAAGTGAACGCAGACTTTACCTATGCTCGCGGTGTTGCGAAGTGGTCCGTGGGCAGATACAAGACCACGCCGAAGCTTACTAATGAGTGGGGAGCCTCTGGCTTTGATGCCGTTGAGCTGGTAATTCTCGCTTCCAACGGTAAAAACCCTGCCGCTTATATGACCAACGCAGACGGGACTCGCTCGATAGACAAGGCGGCGACCGACGCCGCTATTCAGAAAAGCAATGAGATCAAGGCAGAGTTTGATGATTGGATATGGAGAAATGCCGAGCGCCGCGAAACTCTCGGAAAGATTTACAATGAGGCGTACAACACCACAGCAAACCGTACCTTCGATGGCTCTCACCTAGAACTGCCCGGCAAGGTGCCCGATAGCATAATCAAGCTAATGCCGCACCAGAAGAACTTTATATGGCGTGTACTGCAAGGGCAGACAACGCTCGCAGATCACGTTGTAGGCGCTGGCAAGACTTTCGCTATGGTTGGCGCGGCAATGGAGTTGAAGCGCACAGGGCTGGCTAAGAAGCCCGCTATCATCGTTCCTAATCACTTAGTTCAGCAGTGGACTAATGATTTCCTCTTGCTATACCCAAACGCAAACGTGCTGGCCCCAACAAAGAAGGACTTCCAGAAGTCAAAGCGCAAAGAGCTATTTGCCCGCGTAGCAACAGGTGATTGGGATGCGGTTATTATTGCTCACTCATCATTCGGCAAACTTCCTAGCGACATCGAGCAAGAAAAAAACTTCATTAAGCAGCAGATAAAAGACCTCGATGATTCCATAGAGGAGCTTCGTGCTGGCTCTGGAAAAGACCCTCGAACTGTGAAGGACGCAGAAAAGGCGAAGGATAGACTTGAGGAGAAGCTGAAAGAGTTGCTTGATAGTTCCACTAAAGACACAGACAACTTCAACTTTTCAGAGCTTGGCATCGATGCGCTGTTTGTTGACGAGGCGCACGAGTTCAAAAACCTTGCTTACCAAACCTCCCAAGGAAGGCTCCCAGGGCTAGGCAATCCAGAAGGCGCGAAGAAGTCGCAAGACCTGTTCGTTAAAACTCAATCAGTGCTCAGTCACACAGGGGGTAGAAACATTGTCTTTGCCACCGGTACGCCAATATCAAACTCAATGGTCGAGCTCTACACCATGCAGCGCTACTTAGGGTATGACGAGCTGCGGGCTAAGGGGCTTGCGCACGTTGACGCCTGGATAAACCTGTTTGGCGAGATTGTCTCTGACTTCGAGCTAGATTCAACCGCGCAGGGCTACAAGATCAACTCCCGACTAGCCAAGTTCGTGAACATGCCTGAATTGGTGCAGATGTATAACCGATTTGCAGATTCAATTACGCGCGACGACATCAACGACTTCCTAAAGAAAGAGGGAAAGATACTCCCCATTCCAAAGGTGAAGGGAGGCAAGCCACAAAATATCATTGTGCCGCGCTCCAATGAGCAGTCTGCGTACATGGAGGAAATCGTTCGCCGGGCACAAAATATCCCAGCCGATAAGAGCATAGACAACATGCTCAAGATCACCAATGATGCCAGAAAATCGGCGCTGGATATGCGGCTTATTGACCCAATTTTAGAGCATGACGAAGAAGGAAAGATCGCGGCAGCGGTCGATAACATCAAACGAATATCCGACAAGTGGAAATCCGATAAAGGGACTCAGCTTGTGTTCCTTGATCTATCCACACCTAAGAAGTCTGTAGCCAAAGAGAAAGCTGTTTACGAAAACTTGGTGCGCTTGGCAGACCAGGGTGACGAGGCAGCGATTGAGGCATTGGACAAGTACAGCAATGACGACATTCTTGCGCTAGAGGGAAACTTCAGTGTTTACGACGAGCTAAAGCACCGCCTAGTTCTGGCAGGATTTACAGAGCAAGAGGTCGCCTTTATTCACGATGCCAACACCGATGATCAGAAAGATGCGCTGTTCTCCAAGGTGCGCTCCGGTGAGATCCGCGTACTGTTAGGCTCAACTGCGAAAATGGGCGCAGGCACGAACGTACAAGAACGGCTAGTAGCGCTGCACCACATCGACGCACCCTGGCGTCCATCCGATCTTGAGCAGCGAGAAGGTCGCATTATTCGCCAAGGCAACGCCTTGTACGATAAGTACCCTGATTTCGAGATTGAAATACTGCGATACGCAACAGAGCGCACCTACGATTCTCGCATGTGGCAAACCATTGAGGTTAAGGCTCGCTTCATTGAGCAGATGCGAGCAGGCGCAGTTGATAGCCGTGAGATCGAGGACATTGCAGGCGAGGCGGCAAGTGCCGCTGAGATGAAAGCTGTAGCTTCTGGCAACCCGCTTATCCTGGAAGAATTCAAATTACGCGCAGATGTGGCAAAACTTTCTGGATTGAAGAAGGCGCACGACCGCAAGCAGTTTGGCATTTCCGATAACATCAAGGCACTTGAAAGACGCATAGAATACTTGCCGCAGTCTATTGCTGGGGCTCGATCAGATGCGAAGCGATTGGAGGACAACCCCTTTGGCGAGCCTACAAAAGAGAACCCTACAGGGTTTGCTATCACTATTGGCGACAAGAAATACAGCAAGCGTGAGGATGCAGGCAAAGCGCTGATTATGGATATTGCGAAATTTCTCAAAAGCAATCGTCCTTCACTTGATGGAGTTGGCACATACCGAGGATTCTCAATCTCCCTTGATCGCATTAGCGCCAATTCCGCCACGATGACGCTAGTAGGAAATAGAGAGTATGACATCGGATTGCCTTCAGTTGATCTACTGATCCCCGCAGGCATGGCGACAAGAATACAGAACGTGCTTGGCGACATTCCCGCTGCCGAGAAAAAGCTAACCGAAGCGCTAAAAACAGCAAAGGAAGATTTGGCAGAAACCAAGCAGTCCGAAGGCGCACCGTTCAAGCAAGAGCAGGAATTAAAGCAGCTAAAGGATCGCCACAAGGCGGTGCTGTCTGAACTATCCAAGACGGACGAGGATAAGGCGAGAGAGAAAGAGGGGCCGGCCGCCAATGGTGATGATCCAAGCTTTAGCCAGGCACTAACGGCAGAGGAAGGCGACAAAGGCACCACAGTTGCGATAGTAGAGCGCACCATTGCCAAGACCGTTGAGAAGCTAGGCGCAGAACTTGATGTCCGTGTCGTGGCAAAAGTGTCAGACCTTCCCCGCTCTATCCGCAATCAAATCCCCGAAGGCGCACGAGTCAAAGGTGTGTACGATCAAGACGCCGTTTATCTTGTGGCCGAGAATATCAAAAGTCCTCGTGATGCCAATGTCGTGTTAGCGCACGAACTGGTAGGCCATAAGGGTGTGCTTGATATGCTTTCTAGCGAGCAATGGGGCGAGCTTACAAAAGAGATTGATCGACTTGAGAAAATCAAGAATAAGACTGCTACAAGTATTGCCAATGAAGTGCGTGACCGATATGGAGACATTGAGGGCGACCACTATCACCAAGAATTCATGGGGATCGCAGCAGAGCGCAGGGAGAAAGATGGCGCTGTAGCCTCACTTATTCGAAAACTCAAAGAGATGCTTCGTCGCGCACTGTCTGCAATAGGCTTAAGAGGCCCGTTCTCCGAGTCTGAGCTTGACGTGATTCTTAGTAATGCTGAGACGTATTTGAGAGGCAGAAGGAAGTCAGAGCAGGCGGCACCCGCATTCTCGCAGGAACAGTCTCAAAAGCAGACCGACACCGATGCTCGCATGAAAATGGCGCTTGACCAAGGTTTCGTTGAAGATGTAGATTCGCTCTATGAGCAAAAACGAGAAGAACAAGGTGGAGTCGGCTTGGCTGGTAGCAGCGCGTCAGGCAAAAACCGCGAAGGAAATTCACGAAGCGATAGCAATGATACCAGACATCCCCAACGCCTCTACCACGGCACAGCCTCAGACATTAGCGGATTTATTGTCGGCCATAGAAGCAGAAAAGACTTAGGCTGGCTAGGCCGAGGCATTTATCTGACCGACCGGCCAGAGCTCGCATCAACCTACGCTAACATAAAATCTGGTGATGCAGAGCCAAACGTAATGCCAGTGTTCGCTCGCATCGAAAACCCCTACATAGCCACGCTGCAAGACAAGAAAAAACTCCAGTCTGCCTCAGAAGATGATATCGAACAGTTCACAAGGGATCTGCAAGAAAAGGGTTACGATAGCGCAATATTGGCTTTCTCCGATGTTAAAGAGATCGTTGTTTTTGAGCCTTCTAATATCCGCAGCATAAACGCAGCCTTCGACCCCGAATATCGAGACAGCCCTAATATCTTGTTTAGCATGGACTATGCGCAAGAAGGCGCACTTCCCGTTGATGAAGAATCCGAATTCTCGGTAGAGCAGAAACGCCTACGCGAGCAAGATAAAACGCTTTGGGACAAGGCTAAGACGGTACTGCGTCGGAACTTCGCCCCTGGTGGGCTGCTACCCGATTCAGTATTCCGCGAGAAGATTGCGCGCGACGGTAAGTTGGGCGTAGTCGAGATAACGATTCAGGGGCTTGTGAAGGAGTTAGAGGCTTCCGTTCGCAAAGACTTTGGCATACAGGTGCGCGATCTAGGCCCAGATGATATGAAAGCATTGTCTGACGCGCTTACCGGAAAGATGCCGGCCAACATGAAAGAGCGCACCAAGACCGCTATTCTGGCAATGCGTCAGTACATCGATCACCTGTCAGGCAAGTACGCCGACATCCTCAAAGAGCAAATGAATCAGCTCGTCGTGAATCTTTACGAGGGCGAGATTGCATTGCTAAGAGAATACTTAGAGGAAGGAAGGGATGCTTCTGACGCAAATACTCCTGCCGAGAAAAAGGTGGCAGCGATAGCGCAGCGCGCGTCATTGATGCAAACCATCCTGAACAACCAGGGCAAGTATGTTCACCGCTCCTATCAAGTGTTCGATGACCCCAAGTGGTCCAAGAAGATTCCTGATGGAGTCCAAAGCGCGGCCATGAAGTACTTGATCGAGCGCTACACCGAAGGCGGATACATGAGCCGGAGCGATGCTCGCGCCAACGCCGAACGCGTGATTGATGACATTATCAAGAACGATACCGCCTATGATGACATCGAGGCGTTTATCAAGGAGTCGAAACTAGGCGCTAAAGACTTGTCCGTACTCAAGACTCGCAAGGACATTGCACCGGAGATCCGCGCACTGATGGGCGAGTACGTTGACCCGCGCATTAACTTTGCCAAGAGCGCTACCAAGATGGGGCGATTGATCTTCAATCAAACCTTCCTCGATAAAGTGAAAGAGAATGGCATGGGCGTGTTCCTGTTTACCGCCGAGAACAGGCCCACAGGCACCGTAGAGATCGCAGGGGAGGCATCTGATGCCTACTCACCCCTTAATGGCTTGTGGACGTTCAGGGAGGTTAATACGGCCTTTAAGGACTCGTTAGCGAAGGAGCAAATGGCTAATTGGTATCGCCTTGTGGTGCAGTTCAATGGCATGGTCAAGGGTGGTAAAACCATTCTTTCCCCAACCACAAGCGCGAGAAACTTCCAAAGCGCGATGTTCTTTTCATTGGCAAACGGTCACTTCGATCTTACCCAGGCCAAGAAGTCTCTAAACCTTGTCAACAAGTTCAGCAATCCAGAAAAGCTTGCCTATGTGAAGAAGATGATCGACTTGGGCGTAATCTACGACAACCCATACGCTGAGGAGATGATGGACCTGCTACGCGAATCGCGTGTCGATTCAATGTTCTCGAATAGCAAAACGGCAGAAGGCATACGCGCCTCATGGGATTTTGCGCGAGACATTTATAGTTTTGGTGATGATTTCTGGAAGGTTATCGGCTTTGAGAATGAGAAAGCCAAGTTGATGAAGTATGCCGGAATGAGCGAGGCAGAAGCAGAGGTAGAATCAGCCGATCGTGTGCGCAACCTGTACCCAACTTACTCAATGGTAGGCAAAGCCGTTCAATGGCTGCGCCGCTTCCCGGTTGCGGGTACGTTCGTGAGCTTCCCTGCTGAGATAATCCGCACCACCTTCAACATGGCAAAAACTGTGAAGAAGGATTGGGAAACGCCCGGTATGCGCCGCATTGCAATTGATAGGGCATTGGGCATGAGCATGGTGGCAGGATTCGCATTCGCCGCCCAAGAGCTCGCCAAAGCCGCTCTTGGGTTTGATGACGATGACGAGGAGGCAATCAGGCTACAGGCAGCACCTTGGCAGAAGAACAGCAACATTGTGGTCACTGGCCGCGATGATGAGGGCAATCTGCAATACTTCGACATTAGCTTCTTGGACCCGTACAACTATTTCAAACGTCCTATTACCGCGATTATGCGCGACCAGCCTTTCGAGGATGCGCTGATATCAGGTGCCGCCGATATGCTTTCACCATTCTTCGGAACGGACATTGCAATCGGGGCTTTGATGGAAATCTACTCAAACAAGAAAGAGTCAGGCGGGCAAGTATTCAAAGAGGCTGACGCTCCGGCAGATCAGCTAATTGATATCGCCGGACACCTTCGCAAAGCATTGCAGCCCGGCATCGTATCGAATCTCGAGCGCACATGGATGGCAATGGAGGGAGAGCGATCCTCTAGCGGCAAGAAGTACGATATGGGCGATGAAGGGCTTGCCTGGATAGGCTGGAGAGCTTCTACGCTGGACCCAGAGACTGCGCTGTACTACCGCACGTTTGACTTTAGCGATGCTAAAGCAGACGCATCCAAGACTTTACGCGAGGTGCTAAACAGCCCTAATAAGGTGAGCAAGCAGGATATTACGAAGGCAATGGAGCGCTCTGAGAAGATTCGTGCCCAGGCTTACGATCAGATGATCACGATAGTGGGCGCCTCTGAGCGCAGCGGCATGAGCCGGCCACAGATCATCCGAGTGCTAAGGGCCAGTAACGTGTCTCAGCGTGATATTATGTCGCTAATCAATGGCAGAATGCCGCCCTACCAACCTTCCTCGCAATCAGAGGCAGGGGCTATCAAGAGGGCAGAGGCGCTAATTGGACGTGAGGCGGCTATGCAGATTCGTGATCGATATCGTCAGGCGCGCAATTTGAATCGCTAGAGGCTCGTAACGGCCAGTATGCCAGTTCAAAATGAACCCGCCTGTGAGTGCAGAGCTAAGAGGCAGGACTCGAGCCTGCACCCTTTATCTCAATCAAACATCAGCGACCCATTATCCTCGGCAAGGGAAAAGCCTCCCAGACCGGCTCCTGACTTGGCAGTCTCTTGCTGCGCGAGTATCTGACCTCGCAACTCGCCCAAACGCTCCAGCACGGAAAGCTGGTTCATCGATAAAAGCTGCGCATAGGCTACAGCCAAGCCGCCCGCCTTACGCAGTGCCAGAAAGGCGTCACCATCGAGTTCGTTCAGTGCTGCTTCGTCCACGTGAAATAGGCCATTCACCGGCACCACTTCCTCACCTTGCTTTAGATTGATCGCCCAAGGTGTGATCAGACCGGCGTCGGCCAGCGCGTTAACGGCCTGTTGTGTGATAGTGCGGTTGGCCTCAACTTCGGAGAGGAAATTAAGGATGTCTTTGATTCTTTGGGTGGGCTGGTTTTCATCGTCAAAGAAGCCGTTACCGTCTTCTGTATTCTCCACCACCAGTCCACTAGCTTCATTGATGCACAGGATGGACTTGTCAGAGCTTTCTTGCTGCAGCAATCGGAACGGGTAAGCTCGCAGGGCAGAGGGAATGTAC
>Ga0335398_10004693_pt1 | contig 18735 bp, 13 predicted proteins | sample BON03_FD_205742 | JGI IMG/M metagenome (GOLD analysis project Ga0335398, IMG submission 205742) | Freshwater microbial communities from Lake Bonney liftoff mats and glacier meltwater in Antarctica - BON-03 (spades assembly) (version 2) | ecosystem: Environmental > Aquatic > Freshwater > Ice >... | reverse complement strand
ATGCTTCCGAAACCAAACAAGTACAAGTAGGTAGAATAACAGCCGGTGTGGCATTTTTGGTGGCTGCGATCGTGGCTCCCGCTTTGGGGGAATTGGATCAAGCCTTTCAGTTTATTCAAGAATACACCGGATTTATTAGCCCGGGTGTATTTGCAATCTTCTTTTTTGGCGTGTTTTGGAAAAAAACCACCTCTAACGCCGCTTTGGTTGGTGCAGCCCTGAGTATTCCACTTTCAATTGTTTTGAAACTTGCATTTCCTGAACTTCCATTTATTGATCGAATGGGGGTAGTATTCCTGATTTTGGCATTCTTGATGATTACCATCAGTTTGGTCGAAGGTAAAGGAAAAGATCATCCAAACAGTATTGAAATCACTCCTGATTTATTCAAAACAAGTACTGCTTTCAAAATCGGAGCCTTTATCATCACAGGAATCATTGCAGCTCTTTATATCGTCTTCTGGTAAAATTCAATTTCATGCGAAAATTACTATTAGGTATCGATATCGGGAGTTCCTCCATTAAAGTCTCCCTACTTGACTCGGATTCCGGTAAGTCCATCGAATCAAAAGCTTTTCCCGAAAAAGAGATGATTATAGACTCCCCGGAGAAAGGCTGGGCGGAGCAAGATCCTGCTACTTGGTGGAAATATGTGAAACAAGCTTCCAAATTTGTTCTCAATAAGGCGAAAGTGTCTAAAGGAGAACTCAAGGGAATTGGAATCGCCTATCAAATGCATGGTTTGGTTGTCGTAGACAAAAATCAAGAAGTACTCCGACCTTCTATTATTTGGTGTGATAGTCGAGCCGTTCATATTGGGGAGAAAGCTTTTGCCGAAATCGGAAATGAGTATTGTCTCAGTCACTTGTTGAATTCTCCGGGAAATTTCACCGCTTCAAAATTGCGTTGGGTGATAGAAAATCAGCCGGAAATCGCATCAAGAATCCATAAAATTATGCTTCCGGGGGATTACATCGCTATGATGCTTTCCGGAGAAATCATGACTTCTGAGACCGGACTTTCCGAAGGGGTTTTCTGGGATTTTAAAGCAAATGGGATCAGTGAAAAAGTACTCGAAAATTATCAAATTGATGTCAATTGGATTCCGCAGATAGTTTCATCATTTTCCAATCAGGGCCAAATAACTGATGCTGCAAGCCAAGCCACAGGCATAGAAGCAGGTGTACCGATTACCTACCGGGCTGGTGATCAGCCCAATAACGCATTCTCTCTTCAAGTGTTAAAACCGGGTGAGTTAGCGACCACTGCTGGAACTTCGGGTACGGTATATGGAGTATGTGATAGTCCACTTTACGATCCGCTATCACGCGTGAATACGTTTGTCCACGTCAATCATACCAAAGAAAAACCTTCTTATGGAGTATTACTTTGTGTAAACGGAACAGGGATTCTCAATAGTTGGCTGAATAAACTGCTCGGAGCTACACATATTAGTTACTCAGAAATGAATATGCTCGGGGCATCTGTCCCAATTGGTGCTGACGGATTGACATTTATTCCATTTGGAAACGGTGCAGAACGAATCCTTCAAAACCAAAATATAGGCGCTCACATGCTTGATCTTGATCTATTGAAACACACCAAAAATCATGTGATCCGGGCAGCTCAGGAAGGAATCGTCTCGGCTTTGACTTATGGATTTAGAATCATGCAGGACATGGGCATGAATCTCAAAACCGTAAAAGCCGGTCATGCCAATATGTTTATGAGTCCGTTATTTCGCAAGACTTTCGTCCATATGAATAATGTGGTATTGGAACTATACGATACCGATGGCGCTCAAGGTGCTGCAAGAGGTGCGGGTATTGGAGCTGGAATCTTCGCTTCAGATCTGGAGGCATTTCACGGGTTGGAATTACTGGAAACAGTCGAGCCCAATCCTATTTTTCTGAATGTCTACGAGGAAGTATATCAAAATTGGAAGGAAAAATTAGAGAATATCAAAAAGTAAAAACCTAAAAAAACATTGAATTATGCCTAAAACCTATTTTTCAAACATTGGTAAAATCCCTTTTGAAGGGAAAGAATCCGATAATCCTCTCGCATTTCGATATTATGATGAAAACCGGATGATCGCAGGAAAAACCATGAAGGAGCATTTCAAATTTGCGATTGCGTATTGGCATTCTTTCTGTGGAACTGGCGGTGATCCGTTTGGGCCTGGTACAATTATTCATCCTTGGGATGCTGCCTCGGATCCTGTGCAGCGCGCCAAAGATAAAATGGATGCTGCTTTTGAGTTTATTACCAAAATAGGTGCACCTTATTACTGCTTTCATGACATCGATCTGATTGATGAAGGTTCAAGTCTATCGCAGTATGAAAAGCATATGCAGCTGATTACCGACTACGCCAAGCAGAAACAAACCGAAACTGGAGTCAAATTACTTTGGGGTACGGCAAACGTATTTTCGAATCCCCGCTACATGAATGGCGCTTCCACCAATCCTGACTTTAATGCAGTATCTTGGGCAGGAACGCAAGTCAAAAATGCGATCGATGCAACGATTGCTCTGAATGGCGAAAATTACGTTTTTTGGGGCGGTCGAGAAGGTTATATGTCTTTGCTGAATACAGATATGAAGCGTGAGACGGAGCATTTGGCAAAATTCCTTACAATGGCTCGGGATTATGCAAGAAAGAATGGATTCAAAGGAACCTTCCTTGTAGAACCAAAGCCAATGGAACCAACCAAGCATCAATATGACTATGACGCGGCAACGGTCATCGGATTTTTGCGTCAGCATGGCTTAGACAAAGATTTCAAATTAAACCTTGAAGTCAATCATGCTACCCTTGCTGGTCATACCTTCCAGCATGAACTTCAGGTTGCAGCAGATGCAGGTATGCTTGGAAGTATTGATGCCAATCGCGGCGATTACCAAAACGGTTGGGATACAGATCAGTTTGCCTTGAATCTTCAGGAACTTACAGAAGCGATGCTGACGATTCTGACTTCGGCAGGGATTCAAGGCGGGGGAGTAAATTTTGATGCGAAAATCAGAAGAAACTCAACCGATATAGATGATTTATTTCTGGCACATATCGGAAGTATGGATGCCTTTGCAAGAGGAATGCTTATCGCACAGGATATTTTGAATAAATCGGATTACTTGGAGAGACGCAAAAGTCGCTATTCAAGTTTTGACTCTGGTAAAGGCAAAGCGTTTGAAAATGGAGAATTGACCCTTGAGGATTTGAGAAACTATGCATTCGAGGTAGGGGAGCCAATGCAAATTTCTGGTAAACAGGAATATTTCGAAAATCTTTTAAATCGCTACATTTAATCAAGAAAGACCTTAGGGTCTTTTTTTATAGATTTTACCATGAAAAAATTCTTTTACTCAATAGTTGTTTTGTCTCTTTTAGCTTGCGAATCAGGCAAGTTTGATTCTGAGGTCACCTTACCGCATCTCTTTTCTGATGGGATGGTAATCCAGCGAGATATTCCTGTTTCTGTTTGGGGAAGAGGAATTCCCGGGGAAAATGTAAGAGTGAGCTTGGCAGGATTGGTAGGAAGTGGAAGTGTGGAGCTGGATAGCACTTGGATCGTGAAGCTTCCCAAATCTCAATCTGGTGGGCCATTTGTCCTTCAGGTCAATGATGAAAGAGTGGAAGATGTGTATGTGGGAGATGTATGGCTGGCAGGCGGGCAATCAAATATGGAATGGCCGCTCAAAGCTGCTGTACTAGGGGCAGAGCAGGAATTTGCTGAAGGTGGAAATCTCGAAATCCGTTTTTTTAAGGTGCCCAATTATTATAACCCGATACCACAAAAGAATCTTAAAGGTGGTCAATGGAAAGTAGCCAACACAGAGAATCTTCCTGATTTTTCAGCTGTTGCCTGGTTTTTTGCAAAGCGTAACCATGCCGAGCAGAATGTGCCGGTTGGAATTATTGAATCAAATTGGGGTGGGTCCCCTGCTGAGGGCTGGACAGATGTGGAAATCTTGGCCGCTCAAGAGCACTCTTACCAAGAAGAAGCAAAAGATATTCTCCAAAATCGGGAAAAATGGGAAAAGGAAAACCTTGCCAATACAAAGCGAAAAGAAATCAGAGACCTTTTGGTAGCGGCTCCTGATTCTCTTACTGCAAAGCAGGTGTCATCAGTTGGATACGATGATTCTGGCTGGAGAAAAATTAATCTACCCGATGCCAATCCACTACAACATATTGCCTGGGCTCGAAAAAAATTCACCCTTCAAGGGACGGAAAATGTAACACTTCACTTGCAGAATATGGAGCAAATGGCATTTGTATATTTGAATGGAGAGCAAGTTTTTTTTAAAGATTGGGGTGAACCCATGAAGGCTTTAAATCTTTCTGCATCACTTCTTATAAAAGGGGATAATGTACTGACATTAAGGGTAGTAAATACTTGGAATAATCAGCCAGTTATTGGAAGCGCTGATGAAATGTATTTGGAACAGAAAGGAAAGAAAGTCTCGTTGGAAGGCACCTGGTCTTATTCCAACGATATCGTCGAGCCGCAGCTTCCAAAAATAGAATCGTATGCTTTCAAACCCGGGATGATGTACAACGCAATGATTCATCCCTTAGCAGATTATCCGATCAAGGGTGCAATTTGGTACCAAGGAGAAAGTAATGCAGGTCGACATGAGGAATACAAAGTCGTTTTTTCGAACATGATAGGCAACTGGCGTAACATCTGGAGAATAGGTGATTTCCCTTTTCTATTTGTTCAACTAGCCAACTTCATGGAAGCCCAAGAAGTACAGCCAGAAAGCAATTGGGCATTTTTGAGAGAAGCACAAATGAATACACTCGAACTTCCAAACACCGGAATGGCAGTCATCATCGATATTGGAGAGGCGGGAGATATCCATCCCCGAAATAAAAAGGATGTCGGAGAGCGTCTTTGGCTTCAGGCCAAAAATGTGGCTTATGGCGAAAATGTACTGGCTTCAGGGCCGCAGTTGGAAAGTTTTACCCGTGAAGGCGATAGACTCTCTATCCAGTTCAAGTCAGTTGGGGATCAATTGAGTCTAATAAATGGAGAAGAAGTTCTTGGATTTATATATGGAGATGCCAAAGGGAGTTTTTCTGCGATTAAGGGCAAGATCTCAGCTCCCGGAGTAGTCACATTGACTTTGCCGGAAAATACCAATTCAGGTGAAATCCGATATGCATGGGCTGATAATCCTGTTGTTAATCTTATAAACTCGGTCGGATTACCCGCTGAACCTTTTCGCTTTACTTATGAATAATCGAAAAGAAGCTGGAATCCTATCGTAAACTAATTAACCCTTAAAAAAATAAATGCAAATCGACGCCAGAGGGGTTTCATAGTATTAAAAAATATCGTGTAAAAAAACGCTCAACCCCAGAGCGGGTCGAATGTTAGGCTTTCTCTGGCTAACATTTGATCGGATAATTGGTCGTTCAATTCCTCTTTGATCATTAAAATAACAAATGTAGCCATGTATTAGTAATCTTCTATTTCTCTTTGATCCCTAACTTGAATATCATTTCAAAGAGAAAATAGATGCCGGAGGTGTTAAATACCCCTAGACAATAATGTAAAAACAAAAATTCGACCCCGGTGTGGGTCTACCCTTTACTCTAATTTTTCGCCTGCTCCAAAATCCGTTCATTTTCTAAAATTTGATTGATTCGCTCTTCATAGGCGGCGCTTGATGGAATCCCCACCGTATTTTCTAAAAAGTCAATGGTGGAAAAAAGCACTCCTTCCCAGTCCTTGGAAGTAATCGAACTTGCAATCACGTGGTCAGCTGCATCTGGAAATGCTTTCTTTATTTTCATATCGGCAGGAGTTCCCAGTTCGGCATACATTTCTAACATCATTGGCACCGATACGACGCCATCTTGCTCATCTTCATTTTTGTAGTAATAGCCTAAGAAAACAGGCTGAGTCACTTTTTGAAAGGTACTTTTGTTCATAACGCTGTACATCAGCACGGCAAGACTTTGATAGCCGTTGATATGAATTTGATCAGACCAATAGGCTAGTTTTTCACCTTCCCGCTTTTGATTCAAAACCTTATTTTCCATCAAAGTGACTTCCATCGCCTTCTTACTCCAAGGTGAAAAGAAAGCTTCTAAACGTTGACCTCTATCTCGGATAGCTGGAGAATAAAGCACTAAAGCCTTGATGTCAGTTTGCTGACTTGCTAAAAGAATACTCAGAGCTCCTCCCATCGATGTACCCACGATGATCACATCGTCTCCCAGACTTTTCCCGATTTGATAGGCATCTCCCGCAGCATTTGCCAAAGCTTGCGCGCTGAGATATTCCATCCCATTCTCACGATTGATGCCATGCTCAGGAAGTCGAGTCACAAAAAGATTGGCTCCGAAGTGTGCTGCCAAAAATCGGTGAACAGGATCACCTTCCATTGGGCTGGCACTAAATCCATGGATATATACAATCGAATAGGGTGTTTTACGCTTGTTTGCACTGTCAGCCCAGACAATGTAAGCTTCATTTCCAGGTTTTAAACCGACTACACTATCCTCTCGATCGGCTACATAAGTGGCTAAATCAGAAACTCGAGTCGGAACTTGAGGAAATGCAATAATCAATTCCTGAGTATCTACTTTTGGCCCGAGCATATACACAATGACCAAAACCATTGCAGTAGCAAAAAGTCCCAGAAAAATTTTACGAATCATAACAGATAGGTTTTATAGTTGGCAAAGTGGATTCAAATACCTTTTAAATATCGTCGCTAAGGTATAAAACAGTTTTTGTTTTAATTGTGTCAAAGGCGAAAGTGCCATTTTCAAAATTTAAAGCCAAAAGTCTCTTACCATTAAATAATTCAAAATATATGTATCCTCATAAGTGCATGTCACGATTTAAAACAAAATCTTGATTGGAATAGGATCAAATTTCCCCATTTCAAAGGGCACTGGTGGCTTTATCATATCAAATCAGCAATAAATTTGGCTACGTGTAACAAAACGGATACACATAATCCAGAATATCGAAAAGGATAATGCTTTTGTCTATCAGGAATAAATATCAATCATCAGCTAAGCCTAGAACTTCCGTAAAGGATGCAATAGAGATAACCAAGCTAGAGGTATTTCTTACTTTATTCGATAAAAAGATAGAGATCCAAGGCTATTGATTTATTTTGATTATTAATTATATTAAGCATTGCTAATCAGGTTCATATATGGATCAAGGAATGTAAGATATGGCTTTAGTAAGACTTGAATTAAGCTTCTAAACCTCATACCAATAGGTTCATTTTTAGGATCTTAAAACAAACCGTAAACTTGAATAAAAATCCATTAAAATTTTACTAAAAACCGACATCTTAATTAGAAATTATCTCGTATTATTGCACTAGTTATCCCTTAAATAATCGTTATGAAATACTTGTTCACTTCAATTGTAATGATACTGGTCCTATTTGGTGCAAATGCACAGGATTTTGAATCAAAGGTACCCACCCAAGCTGTTTATGTAGAATTAGGTGGCCCAGGATTGCCTTATAGTTTCAATTACGACTTCAGATTTGATAAAACCAAAATGGAAAGCTGGGGAATGCGAGTGGGTTTGGGAGGATACAAGACAGGGGATCAGTCTTTTATCTCAGCTCCAATTATGGTCAATCGACTGTTTGGTAAAGGTATTCATTTTTTTGAAATGGGTTTTGGAGCCACTGTTTTTGCGTATGACAATTCATATAACACGTGGTGTATAAGTGGGCGTCAGGATGCAAATGGCAATTTTGTTTGTATGCAATTTTCAGAGCCTTCATATTCTTTCATCCTGGATGTGGATGGCTCTCCAAGTGTAATGGGCACCATGAATTTTGGCTATAGAAGAGTTCCTACGGACGGAGGCTTTATGTGGAAAGTGAACATAAATCCAATTTTCAACAACAATGGTTTTTGGCCGCTATTTGCTGGAGTTGGCTTTGGCTATGCATTTTAAATCTAAAAGCGTATGAAGATATTCATTCTATTGAGTTTGTTGATTTTGATTTCTTTCAACAGTTTTAGCCAAGAATTAAAGGAAGCTGACTTTGCACGTACTAAAAGTAGAGCCGTATATGTAGAGCTTTTGGGAAATGGCTTGGGTTATTCATTCAACTACGATCAGCGATTTGAAAATCGGTTGGATGGACTGGGGTTCAAAGCAGGTGCTTCTTATTTTGCATTAGCAGGTGCATCAGCCGCTACTTTTCCTGTTGGAGTGAACTACTTGTTGGGAAAAAGAGGCAAGTACTTTGAATTAGGCTTGGGAGCTACTTATCTTTTCGCTGCAGATAGATCTAATAACTTTTCACCTGTCAATAATCAGGCTTTTGCAGATGGAATTACCGGAAATATGATCCTTGGCTATCGATCCGAGCCAGAGGATGGAGGGTTTCTGTTTCGTGCAAGTATTACTCCTTTCTTTGGAAATGGCATATTTTGGCCTCTTTTCGCTGGAGTTAGTTTTGGATATGCTTTTTGATGCTACTGAAATAATCATATCTCAAATCCATAGTCGCGCTCTACCAGACAAATTCGAGTTTTATAGGCCAGATACCATTGTTCTCTACCCAAACGCTGAGCGGTCAAATGATCGCTAACTTGCTTCCAGTTTTTGATATCCTCAAGTGTTTTCCAATAGCTAATCGTTATTCCTAATACCTCACGAATACTTTCATGGCCGAGATATCCATTTTATTCCTTGCCAACCGAAGCATTTCTTCGGCTGTTTCTGACTAGCCAGCTTCAATCTTAGTTCTAAGGTTCGTAACGATAACTGCGTAATAGGGTGGAGCGGGAGTGTTTGCGATCATTTTGAAGTGGGATAACTGAGGTATTCCATGTAATGCGCTGTTTCCAAAGCCAGCTCTTTTCCAAATGTATTTTCCAAAAGAAAGAACGATAAATCGATTCCTGCCGAAATGCCGGCGGCGGTGTAGAGTTTCAAATCAGATTGCACAAAACGTGACTCAGGTTTTGGGATCGCCGATGGACTGATCTCAGCGATACTGTCATATACACTGTGATGGGTACAAAATGGCTTGGAATCCAAAAGTCCAAGTTTGGCAGGAATTCTGGATCCAGAGCAAACAGTCATCGTCCATTCTGACTGCTCGATTAATGATTCCAGCTGCTTGATTAATTGTGGCTCTGCTATTACTTTCTTAGTGCCATCGCCTCCCGGCAATACCAAATAATCAATAAAAGATAAATCCGCAATCCCAAAAGTTGGATTCACCGAAAGTCCATTCACCGCAGTGATGGATGATCCGTTGGCAGAAAATGTTATTACCCTAAATGCTATGGATTTACCTAATTGCGAAGCCACTGAAAAAACCTCAAAAGGACCTGCAAAATCCAAGACTTCTACCTGATCAAAAAGAAATATTCCAACTGTTTTCATAAAGGGTAATTTTAAAGAAAGATTAAATCAGACAGATTTGTAAGAAGTCGCTTACAAATTTGAAGAGAAAATGATGAATTCACGTGGTTTAGTAAAGGTTAATATCCGTATCAGTGAAGCTGCATGTTTACTTAACTTGGACTCGACTTGGTTCATATCTCTGACCACGAATCGCTAGGACTCAATGATTAATTGGGTTTTCAAGGGCTGCGGTGCAGTATTGTTGATCTTCAATTTTGCGTATCGGCTGCCCAAAACCTTTTTTATAAATAAGCCGATTTCCAAGCGATTAGTGGCAAGCACTTGCACTTTGCTTGTCGAAGTGTGTCGAAATAAGCCAAGGGGGAATAGTTTTTCATTTTGACAAGTGCATTGAACGATCAGATAAAAAAAATAAATATATGCATCCTCATAAGTACACTTATGAAATTAAAACAAAATCCTGATTGGAATAGGATCAATTTCCACTCTGGATAACTATCAGGATCAAAGCGGACAGATCCTGCCCCGAATATTGGAAGAGATTTATTAAATCAAATCAGCAACAAATTTGGCTGTGTGAAACAAATTGGATACGTAATTAGAATAAATATAGGAGCACTTGTACTGAGCACTTGCATTGAGAGCTTGTCGAGAAGTATAGAAATGTGCTATTTAAGTCGTGGCTGTGTGGTAAAGGTGTCAATACTGTGAGTAATGTGGGTAATCGTATTTTGAAAAATTTATCCTAAGCTCAATTTTTTAGAGTAGCTGGCGGGCTCGATTGAATTCGGATTGTGTTTTTTCTCATTTTGACCATTTCATCCCAATATCATTTTGCTAAAATTCCAGCTGTTTAAAGGTCAGAATAGGTGGAAAATTTAAAAATGATAAGTAAATTTTATGGATAATATAAATTTTTTAAATCGTTATTGTGCTTTTCAAAAAATAGCTACATTTCAACATTCTAAACGACTTATGCATTTATTGATTGGCGTAATTTTATTTGTTCTGCGATCTACATTCCTTTTTGGAATTGATCCAGTCGATACGTTAAAATTGGTATCTTCTACACCAGAAGAGTTGGAAGTTTCTATTGAAAGCAATCAAAATGAGTTCAATCCATTTCTTCTTGAAGAATCGGAAATTGAGGTTTTCCTGATCGAAAATAGGGAAGACAAGAAAACTGAATTCGAATATTTACCGCTGCCTTATTCCGAAAGAATCACTCAGCTTATAGTTAGCACAAAAGGGTTTTCCAATTGGGAAACGAGTTTTTTTTCTACCAAACCAAAACGTGAAGGACTACATCTTTACGATCTTTTTCATAGCTGGAAATCCTATTCTGCGTGATTTTTTTGGCATCTGCCAGCCATTCAATCTCCTTAGATTGAACATTATTGTCTCTCTTTAGAGGCGTTTATTCACTATTAAGAGCATTCTGATTATGAATCACTCCAAGCATTCCCATGCTTATGGACTGGATGAGATCATGCATGAATTAAGGCATTACCTCCCAAGCCAAGCCCCGTTGAAGGACTTTGTCCATCACAACACACTACATGCTTTCCAGCATTTACCATTTCATCAGGCACTAAAACAAGCCAATGTACAATTCGGATATACTGGATATCTATCTATAGAAGAATACAAATCCCTCCACCAATCCGGGAAAATCAAGGGAGAAATTCTTCAAAGAATACTCGGTAATCATTTTGGTGCAGAAGAGGCTGTTCATTGGGCAGTGATGATTCTGGATGCACCTGAGATTGATAATTCTTATCCTAAAGTCGGTTCTTTTCGAGCGCATTGGAAAGTAGATTATCATATCAATCTGGATAAAGTAATCCATCCATTCCTATTTAGATTATTGTCAGCCTATTTGGACCAAGGGATTTCACTTTGGTCTTTCCCGCTGGAATCAACGGGCTTTTTAGCTGCAATTCGTACGATACATCAGGAGAGCTATTCTTCGATTTTCAAAAGCACAAGGGTCAAAAAATTGATTGAGGATCCAAATCTGACACTCGAATCCTTGTTGGAAATCTTGGTTGCGAAGTCTGAAGCATACGGTTGGTATTTATTTGACCAGCAGTTTGCACATCCAGGCTGGTCAGGTATGGTATCAGTTCTTGAGGATCAGCCTGAGTCCCTTTTGGATCGAAGACCGATCAAATTTGAAGATTTGGTGATCTTCGAATGTCTGCTCGAGATCGATGCCTTGGATCAGAAGTTTGGGGAAAATTGGATTCCTATCGGCGTTAAATTTCCGCATCACACATCTGAACTCTTTGAAAACACTCCATTTGCACAGCAGGATCTAATCCTACAATGCTTCCAAGAAGCTTTTGAATGGAGCTATTACGACGAAGTATTGGCAGGAATCCAAAATGTAAAACCGAGTGTCCAATCGCCCGATCTTCCCAGTTTTCAAGCGATGTTCTGCATCGATGATCGGGAATGTTCGATTCGTAGATATCTGGAATTCATTGATCCAAGCTGTGCCACATTCGGTACTCCGGGATTCTTCAATGTGGAGTTTTATTTTCAACCCGAGTTTGGGAAGTTTCACACTAAAGTCTGTCCAGCTCCCATGTTTCCCAAATATCTGATTAAGGAAACGGCAAGTCATAAAAAGCTTCAAAAAGATGTGCATTTCAATCAAAACAATAATTCTCTTTTCAGAGGCTGGATCAGCGCACATACAGTTGGGTTTTGGTCCGCAGTGAATCTGGTGAAAAACATCTTCAGTCCTTCTTCATCAGCGTTGGAAGTATCGTCTTTCAAGCACATGGACCCAAGTGGAACACTTAGCATCGAGCATCAGGGCGAATTTGCAGACGAATTGCAAATTGGATTTAAGATAGAAGAAATGGCCGATCGGGTAGAAGGACTGCTCCGAAGCATCGGTCTTTTGGAGCGATTTTCACCGTTGGTGTACCTAGTCGGTCATGGAGCTTCCAGTATCAACAATACGCATTATGCAGGCTATGACTGTGGTGCATGTTGCGGAAGACCGGGTTCGGTCAATGCTCGAGTAGCTGCTCATATGGCCAATGATATCAGAGTAAGAGCAATTTTGGCAGAACGCGGTATTGTAATCGAATCAAATACCCAGTTTGTGGGAGCACTCCATGATACAACAAAAGACGAAATTCAGTACTTCGATCTACAGATTTTGAATTCTGAAAATAGTAAAGCACATCTCACTAATGTGAAACTATTTAGGGAGGCGTTGGAAGCGAATTCCATGGAGCGATCCAGAAGATTTGCGACGCTCTCCAAAGCGAGGTCAAGTTTCTCAATCCACGAGGCGGTCAAAAAGCGTGCTTTTTCGCTATTCGAACCGAGACCTGAATACAATCATGCAACCAATAGTCTTTGCATAGTCTCTAGAAAATCTACCATTAAAGGTCTATTTCTAGATCGTCGTGCTTTTCTGAATTCTTACGACTACAGAAAGGATCCAGAAGGGAAGGCCCTTGCAAAAATACTTGGAGCAGCTGCCCCAGTGTGTGGTGGAATCAATTTGGAATATTATTTCTCCAGAATGGACAATGCTAGGCTAGGGGCGGGCACTAAACTTCCTCATAATGTGATGGGATTGATTGGAGTAGCCAACGGAGCCGATGGCGATCTGCAGACGGGTTTACCCTATCAGATGGTAGAGATTCACGACCCTATCAGATTGATGCTGATTGTAGAGCACGACCCGGAAGTGGTTATGAATGTATTCAGTGCTAATCCAGGAATCTACGAGTGGGTAAAAAACTACTGGGTGCACTTTGTAGTGATCGAACCCCGATCCAAGAAGTTTTTTCAGTATAAAGACGGTGATTTTGTACAATATAATCCGATCAGCAAAATCGAGCATATAGCTCATTTGCAAGACAAGCTGAAAGATAAATCCGAGAATTTACCAGTTTACGTAATCGATTCAATCTAATGGAGTTATCAGCATGGATCCAATTGATGATTGGGATACCACTAATCGGTTTTATAATTAGTCTAGCCATCCCTGAAAAGCTGGAGAACGTACTTTCCAAAGTCGCTTTCTATACCGCAGGATTGAATCTGATCTGTAGTATCGTCTTCCTGATATTATGGGGAATCGCGGGTTTTAAAACACTCCATGTGGAGGCATTTGTACTCTATAGCAATCCTAATTTCGAGTTTCTGATTGATTTCTTCTTTGATAGGATATCAGCTGTGTATCTGATTGTAGGAGCACTTTTAACCTTTCTGATTACATTTTACAGTCGATATTACCTGCATCGTGAGCCTGGATACAAGCGATTCTTTAACACCATTCTCTTCTTTTATTTAGGTTACAATATTACTGTACTAGCGGGCAATTTTGAGACTTTGTTTATCGGATGGGAAGTGTTGGGTATTTCTTCTTTTCTGTTGGTAGCATTCTATCGGAACAATTATTTGCCTACCCGTAATGCTATCCGTGTCTTTTCGATCTATCGTATCGGAGATGTAGGAATGATCTTGGCGATGTGGGCAAGTCATCACCTGTGGCATGGGAATGTATCTTTTTTAAGCTTGGAAAATGAGGAGTTAGTTCAGGAGCATCTGGCTAATCACTCAGGTATAGCTCTCTTTATTTCTCTGATGCTTTTGCTTGCCGCTGCAGCCAAATCCGCTCAGTTTCCATTCTCCTCTTGGCTACCGAGGGCAATGGAGGGACCGACTCCATCGTCGGCGATTTTCTATGGATCACTCTCAGTGCATTTAGGGGTGTTTCTATTACTTCGGACTTTTCCCTTCTGGGAAAATCAGATTTTGGCACGAATCATAATTGGCTTAATCGGTATGACTACTGCGATCCTTTCTACGATGATCGCCCGAGTACAGACTTCAGTCAAAACTCAGATTGGATACTCCTCGCTGACTCAGATCGGGATTATGTTCATCGAGGTAGCAGCAGGATTTGAGATGTTGGTAATTATTCACTTTGCCGGCAATGCATTTTTGAGAACTTACCAGTTATTGGTTTCCCCATCGATTGTCAGCTATTTGATCCGAGAGCAGTTTTATGGATTTACTCCGCAATCGAAAAAAGTGCGCTCCAAGCTTGCCTCCAAACTTATGCTTTCATGCTACATCTGGAGCCTGAAAGAGTGGAATTTGGATAAACTGATCAATCGAATGGTCTTTAGACCATTGAAAAATTTGGGTCATAGATTGGACTTCTTAAGCTATAAATCAGTGCTGATTTATTTCATCCCCAGTTATATTCTTGGTTTGAGTCTACTGATAGCAGGAATCAAAATTCCTGAAAATATTCAGGTTTATCTGCCTGCGATTTTTGGATTCATCGCTTTACTGATGGTTTTGAAAGCATTTTCGGAGCGAAATTCGGCTCGGCTTAGTTGGCTCCTATTGATCTTGAATCACTTCTGGATGGTTTTAGCCATCGCAGAAAATGAGCTTTTTGCTTGGACACAAGTGGGGATTTACCTCAGCGGGGTTATTTTCTTTGGAATATCCGGATTGATAATTATTGATCGACTTAAGCGCTTGACTGGTCAGCATGGGTTGCACCATCACAAAGGCTATGTAACCAAGTATCCCGTTATGTCTTTCCTTTTTCTGCTGAGTGCTTTAGGTCTGATGGGCTTTCCGCTGTCGCCAACATTCTTAGGCGAGGACTTGCTCTTTTCCCACATTCATGAGGATCAGTTTCTTTTGGCAGCAATTGCAGCTTTGACTTTTGTCATGGAGGGAATTGTGACCATTCGGATTTTCGCCAGACTCTTCATGGGAAGCCAGGTTGATAAGGAGATATCTGCATTAAGCTCTGAAGATCTCGCTGTCAAAAAAAGAAATATTTTCAATCAAAACGAATTAGCTGTAAAGGCTATCAAATAATAATTTTAAAAACATCGGGTAATAGCTACCCACTTCTAAATCATGGAAAAATCAACCAAGCTCACACTTCCTAAGGATGGATGGGCAGGACTAAAAGAAAACTTCACTACGGATGTATTATCGGGATTTGTAGTGTTTTTATTGGCGATGCCACTCAGTTTGGGTATTGCAAAAGCTTCCGAATTCCCACCCATCATGGGGTTGCTTACCGCAATTATCGGTGGAGTAGTGGTCAGTATGATTGCAGGGTCTAGGTTGACGATCAAAGGTCCGGCAGCGGGATTGATCGTAGTAGTGGCTGGTGCGGTCAACGAATTTGGTGGCGGAGAGATCGGTTGGAGATTTGCCCTTGGCGCCATGGTAGCGGCAGGTATCGTGCAGATACTTTTTGGAGTATTCAAACTTGGAAAGTTGGCAGATATTTTCCCGCTTTCGGCTATTCATGGGATGCTTGCAGCGATTGGTATCATCATTATTGCGAAGCAAATCCCTGTTTTGCTGGACGTTGATCCTGCACTATACAAAGGCTTGAGTATCTTCAGTATGATTGGAGCGATACCAACTTTCTTTGCAAATCTAGATCCAAGGGCTTCATTGATAGGCATTGGTGCATTGGTGATTATGATGGGATGGCCATATATTAAGAACCCAATGATTAAGAAAATCCCTGCTCCTTTGGTGGTTTTATTGATCGCTATTCCATTAGAATTAATGATGGACTTCCAACATACAGAGCCTGCTTATGCACTGCTTCATATTGGAAATTTTGTGGAGAATGTGAAATACAATGTGGATTTTGGAGGAATTGCCATGACTGGCATATTTATCAAATATATTATCATGTTTGCCTTAGTCGGTTCTTTGGAGTCGCTGCTTACGGTAAAAGCCATAGACATGGTCGATCCATACAAGCGCAAGTCTGACAATAATCGTGACCTGATCGCAGTTGGTGCGGGCAATACTTTGACTGCTTTCTTGGGCGGTCTTCCGATGATCTCCGAAGTGGCACGTAGCTCTGCAAACGTGAACAGCGGCGCAAAGACCCGCTGGGCAAACTTCTTCCACGGCTTATTCATGCTGATCTTCGTGTTGGTCGCCACTCCGGTAATTGAGATGATCCCAAATGCTGCACTTGCAGCAATGCTGATCACAGTCGGAATCAAATTGGCACATCCAAAGGAATTTATAAACACCCTTAAAATCGGACGTGAACAGTTGGCGATATTCTTGGTAACGATTTTCTTTACCTTATTCGAAGACCTTTTGGTTGGAATCGCAGCCGGTATCCTGTTAAAAGTCATCATGCACGCCTTAAATGGTACTCCAATCAGCTCCTTTTTCAAAGCTCCCACTTTGGTTTCATTTACTGGAAATAGATACCTAGTCGAGATCGACAAGGCGGCTATTTTCTCCAATTATCTCGGAATCAAGCGTAAACTAGAGGAGATTCCCGCTGGCTTTGATGTAACAATTGATTTGAAAAACACGAAACTGGTAGATCACTCCGTGATGGAAAACTTACATCACTTCCAGCATGATTATGAAGAAAATGGTGGTACGGTGAAAATCATCGGTTTGGAAAATCACATTCCAGCATCTTCCCACGAGTTGGCTTCCAGAAAGCTGAGAAAACTGGTCAATTAAAGTAGATAATGTGGCGGAGATTCTCTCTTCGCTAGAAGTGACTGATAAAGGCAATTTCCAGAGCGCAACTTCGGAATGACGAGTTGAAAGGGAAGAGATTCCTTCGTAGCTGCGAAGTGACTGGTATTGGAAATATCCTACTGGCTTCCTCGGAATGACCATAGGAATGGAATTGTCCTGAGCGCTACTTCGGAATGACGAGTTGAAAGGGAAGAATTTCCTTCGTTGCTGTGAAGTAACTGATAATGGAAATATCCTACTGGCTTCCTCGGAATGACAAGAATTAATTGACCCAATATTTCTTGAAAACAAAAAATCAAAATGAAACACCTCATAAAATATAATTTATTGGGAATGCTATTGCTTATGCTGAGTTTTCTGGCACCGGCAGCAAGCGCTCAAGACAAAGAGCTTAAAATCTTCTTGAATGATGAAAAAACTCATTATATCCGAGGTACAGGCCTTGGACAAGTTTGGGTTCGCTACACGGATTTTAACCCTGGATCTACCATTTTTGGTACTCCAAAGACAGAGGGTTTTGATGTAGGATTGAGACGCGTTCGATACCAAGTATTTGGGCAGTTGACAGATCATGTTTTCATCTACACCCAATTTGGAATAAACAGCTTTGGCTCTTTGTCTGGAAGAAAGCCTGGCATGTTTCTTCACGATGTGACTGCGGAATATGCAATCATTCCCAAAAAATTCACTTTTGGAGCAGGCCTCCACGGGGTGAATGGCACTGTTCGCTATTCCTCTTCCTCCGTGGGTACAATCTTGGGTTTGGATCTGCCTTTTATTGAGGAATCCACCAATGATCTTTCTGATCAGTTTGTACGAAAACTCGGTGTCTATGCCAAAGGTCAACTAGGTGGATTGGATTATCGACTTTCTGCATCTAATCCTTTCCCGATTCAGACTGCTTTAAATGCAGTTCCGACACTCCCCGAGGGAGTCGCTAATCAAGCTTTCTACAGTACTCAGGCACCTTCTATTCAATATCAAGGCTATTTCATGTGGCAGTTTTGGGAGAAGGAAAGCAACCAATTCCCATATATGGTCGGTACGTATTTAGGCAAAAAGAAAGTTTTCAATATAGGTTCAGGATTCGCCAGTCAGGCAAATGCTGTTGAATTTCGGGAGAGTGCACAGGGAAATAAGATCTTTGCTCCAAGCAAGCAGTTTGGAGTGGATGTATTTCTGGATTCTCCTTTGGATAAAGAAAAGGGAACGGCGATCACGGCCTATGCCGCTTACATTAATTATGATTTTGGCCCAAACTACCTCCGAAACGGAGGAGCGATGAATCCTGCTAACGGAGTATCTGCCGGACAGGGATCGTTTAACGGGCCAGGAAATAACTTTCCACTGATCGGAACTGGTCAAGTTTACTACACGCAAGTGGGCTACTTGATGCGGAATGATCTTCTGGGCAGTTCTGGCACTCTTCAGCCCTATGCTCAATTAATCGTCTCGGATTTTGATCGGGTTGCAAATCCATTTACAGTCTATGATGTTGGTGTCAACTGGCTGCAAGCCGGTCATCGATCCAAACTTTCGCTGGATTACCAAAACAGAGCAATTTTGGCTCAGGGAACAGGGGAGAAGCTAGAAAAAAATACAGGTGATCTGCGCAAAGGAATGCTGGTGATGCAGTACCAATTTGCCTTTTGAGATAATTTTAGCCCCGAGAGACTCTCTTGGGTTTATTTTTGGCTCTTGGTGATTTGTAGTGGGTAGCATGTAACTAAATTAGTAAAATATTTAATTTTACTAAATGAACAGTAACCAATTATTCGAGATGGCTTTGAGCTTGGAGAAGCCATGGTATATAA
>Ga0335398_10004683_pt1 | contig 18788 bp, 18 predicted proteins | sample BON03_FD_205742 | JGI IMG/M metagenome (GOLD analysis project Ga0335398, IMG submission 205742) | Freshwater microbial communities from Lake Bonney liftoff mats and glacier meltwater in Antarctica - BON-03 (spades assembly) (version 2) | ecosystem: Environmental > Aquatic > Freshwater > Ice >... | reverse complement strand
TTTTTCTTTAGGATAGAACTATTACAATTTGGACATTTTTTTTATTCAAAACGTTTCAAAGGTCGTTTTACTAGTCATACCAACGATTAACAAAGATTCTAGCCTCCCAAATGTCTATTAGGCCTAACTTTAGCATTAATATCAGTAGGAGCTTTTGCTCAGAAAGCTGATTCTGTAATCACTCAAGGTGGTGCAAATGATGTCTATTATAGTTTCAAAAACGGAATAACTGCCGAGGTAGATAGAAGTACTTGGGATATTGCTCTCAACACGGCTGCTTTTGATGCAAGCATACTTATCAATGATAATGCAGGTGTAGAATTATACTCGTACGGTACAAACCTAGATGAGTGGGATAATGTGGATACTGCGGGATTTGCTTTCGAAAATATCTACAACTCTTCAGAGTCTTGGGAAAATGGAGCATTTGTAAGATTGGCTTCTGGTCATCCTGATTATGGATGGGGTATCTACAATATGGGGACGCACAATGTAGCTGGGAATAGAATCTTTATACTAAAAGATAGAAATGAGGTATATCACCAAGTAGTGATAGAAAACATGTCTGCTGCAGGTGTATACACTATAAAAACAGCTGACATAGGTGGAGGTAATACCGTAACACTAGATATAAATAAGAAGGATGCTGCCTTTGCAGGTAAGAACTTTGTACACTTAGATCTCGCAGCTCAAAAAGTGCTGAATAACGAACCTTTAAGAAAAGATTGGGATCTGCTGTTTACCAAGTATATAGATCTAGTACCTACTCGTAATGGAGATTTGCTACCTTACCTAGTAAGTGGAGTGAAGATAAATAAAGGATACCAAGTAGCTGAAAGAAGTGACTTGCCTACTGCTAGTAACGATACCAATAATCTAGATTGGAACACTGACATCACTGAAATAGGTTCTGATTGGAAGAGTTTTGACTTTGCGACGTATAGCTACTTAGTGACCGACAGTCTAGCTTACTTCGTAAAAGGTGACGGAGGTGCTGTGTGGAAAATCAACTTTACCAACTACATTGGAGGTGCTACAGGTGGGTACTATTTCAATGTAGAGCAACTAAGAACAAGTGCAAGTGACAATAGAGTACAAGATCTTGTTACACGTGTCTACCCAAATCCGTCAAACGGCAGATTTACCGTAGAAAATAAGGAAAATGATACGGTAGAGGTGTCACTAATAACTCTTACAGGAAAGGTTTTAGAATCGTATAATTTAACTCCTAATAGTGCCTTGACTATAGACGCTACGAGTGTAGTCTCTGGCATGTATGTTCTAAGTATACGTTCTGACGATAAAGTGAGTACACAGCGAATTGTCATTAAGTAATTACATATTTTTCATTTGTTTGATTGTGCCGTCTTTAGGGATGGCACAATCTTTTGTGATGGCTACAGATGCTAGCGACGAAACTTTGCTGTATATCACAGTAAGAGATAGTACGCGTAAAGAAGTAGGGTCAGGTTATCGTGTGCAAGTAGCCAATAGTGGAGCAGTCGTCCTTGGCGTTTCTTCGCATGGCTATGCAACACAAAAAATTATGGTGCTACCAAATGAGGACTACAAATTAAGATTATCGTCCAACACATTTGAATTAAATACCGTGGTAGTGTCTGATGTACATAGAGTAAGTACCGTATCTAACAGTGTGCTCAATATCAATAAAATATCTGCCAAAAAAATAGAACAACTGGGAGCTTTTGATCTAGCAGATGCTTTAGCTTTTGAAAATAATATTACGCTCAGTAGAGACAATGCTCTAGGTACTAAAGGCATACAACTCATGGGGCTAGGCGGAGATAATGTAAAAATACTAGTAGATGGCGTACCTGTAATAGGTCGCTTTTTTGGGCAACTAGACTTAGAGCAGTTCAATCTAGAAAACATAAAACAAGTAGAAGTAATACAAGGACCTATGTCGGTCATATATGGATCTAATGCTCTTGCTGGGACTATCAATTTAGTGAATAAACAACCCAACAAAAGTGGAGCTACTGTACTGCTAAACTATGAAAGTGACGGCCAGTATAACATATCGGGTACAGCAAATAAAGCTAGAAAAAACGGAGGCTTACAATTGAGTGTAGGTAGAATGTTTTTTGATGGATGGAGTGAAAACAAGGTAGACCGATCGTATGACTGGATACCAAAAGAGCAGTATACCGCTAGCCTAGGCTATAGATACCGCAACAAAAGAAATTCATATACCTGGAAAACCGCTGTGCTACAAGCAAGCTTACTAGACAAAGGTGTACCTATGGCTCCGTATAGTGAGCGGGCTATTGACCAAAAGTTTACAAATCAACGGTTAGATAATACATTCACCTACAAGAGAGATGGGAATAAGACAGATTTTGATTTGACTATTGCAAACAATCATTTTCATCGTACGAAGAACAAGTACAGCAAAAACCTAATCACCTTAGAAGAACAAATAGTACCGATGGCTCAGGAGCAAGACACACAGACTTTTAATGCGACAATTGTGCGAGGTATAGCTACGCTAAAAAAGTGGAAAGACATAAGTACGGTAGTAGGAGTAGATGGCAATTATGAGCGAGGTACAGGAAAACGAATAAAGGACAATGTACAGGAGCAGCTAGATATAGCTACATTTCTGAGTATAGATAAAACAATACGAGATAAGCTGACTATGCGTGTAGGGGCAAGATATGCCTACAACTCTGCATTCTCTACACCACTACTGTATTCCATACAGACGAAATATAGTTTACCGAAATCTCAATTGATTAAGCTTGCTTATGGCAGAGGGTTTAGAGCTCCTTCGCTCAAAGACTTATACCTCAATTTTGTAGATGCTAATCACGAAGTAGTTGGCAATGAGAACTTGAAATCTGAAAATTCTCAATCGATAACTGCTACCTACTCTAAGTATCAAAAAGTAGGCAAATGGAACGTAAATGGAACTCTAGATGCCTTTGGTAACTCCATAAGTGATAAAATAGAGCTAATAGTGACTAGTGCTACTGCCGCGAGGTATAGTAATATTGGCCTCTATCAGTCCATAGGTAGTACTATAGGTATAGTAGCTACTAATGATAAACTAACTGTACGCTCTAGCTACAGCCATACAGGTATTTATAATGGAATAGGTACAGAAGATCGCAGCTTTATATGGACTCCGCAATTGGTGATGCAGGGCGGCTATACTATAGCACAAACAAGTACAAGTGTGCAGCTCTTTTTCAATAGATTTGGAATAATATCCAGAGTATTCGAAGGGCAAAATGGCGAGAATATAGTACGTAATCAAGATGCTTACAGTATGTTAGATATGACCGTAAATCAGAAACTATGGCAAGAGAGACTGAGCATCACTACTGGCCTTAGAAACTTGGCAGGAGTCACCACGCTCAATAGCATACAAACAAGTAGTGGGGCACACACCAGTGGTAGCAGCTCTGTGACTATTAGCCCTGGTCGTACATTTTTTATGAGTTTAAGATATGCAATTAATAAATAAACTATATCCCATATTACTGCTCATTGTGTTGGCTGGATGTTTTGAAAAAGATATTCCGGTGGAGCCGCAACCACGACTCAGCAATACGGTGACTTTAGATGCTGGGGCTAATAAGCAGCTAGTAAACTATTACTCATTAAAACAAAATGACATTCTTGCTCAAATAGACCCAATGAGTTGGGATATAGGTTATACTGATGAGAAGCTATTTTTTAATGGTTTCAGAAGTATACAAGTAGCTAAATTTGATATGGAATGGAAGGATAAGACAGATACTGTTGGTCTCAGTTTTGACTATCTCACAGTGGGATACCTAGAAAACATGTGGCAACTAGATGCCGATCAGAATTACGTATTAGAATTGGGCTATGATGAGAACTATGCCAGTTTAGGATTATACAAATTTGCCTACACATGGTCAGATGGTGATGTAATCGTAAAATTTTCTAAAATAGAGGCAGTTGATTATACGGAGACTACATTTCCAGAAGACGATTTTCACTATAGCTTATTGCAGAAAAAATATACTGTTGTACCTTTTGTTAAAGAGTATGATTTAGCACTAGGTAAATATACAGATTTCGTGATTTTCCCGAATGAACAAGCAGACTATTTGGTATATGGAGTCTTACTGGGAAATACAGAAGCAAAGCAACTACGTATTCCCTTTGCAGACATTAATTCGTCTTCTTTGGACACATTAGAGTTTGACAATCCACTCAAAACGGTCATAGGTTGGGACTGGAAATTTTATGACCTTAGTTCGGGGGCTTATAGTCTTAGAGAAAACAGAACATTCATTATAAAAACTGAAGATGATTTTTACTACAAGCTTAGATTTGTAGACTTCTATAACCAAGAGGGAGTTTCGGGTCATCCAACATTAGAATACACCTTATTATAACAATCAAAAACCAATGAAATATATTTTTATCTTATTAAGTATCGCTTTAATAGCATGCAGTCAAAACACAGCAAAAACAGAAGGAGTAACTGAAGAAGACACTGCCTCAGACACACTTCGTTTTCCGCAAGAAAAACATCTAAAAAACCTAAAACAACTCACATTTGGTGGAGATAATGCAGAAGCATATTTCTCCTTTGCAGGAGATAAACTTGTTTTTCAAGCCAAAAATCCAGAATGGGATGCTCCCTGCGATCAGATTTACGTTATGGGTATAGATGAGTCTTGGCAAGAGGGGAGACCTCAGTTGTTAAGTACAGGAAAAGGACGAACGACTTGCAGTTACTTTATGCCAGGAGATAGTACCATTATATATGCGAGTACGCATGAGGGAGATGAGAATTGTCCACCAGAGCCACCTCATACGGGTAAGTACGTATGGCCCATATACTCAGATTTTGAGATATATACTGCGGATCTAGAAGGCAACATAGTGCAAAAATTGACAGATAGAGAAGGCTATGATGCAGAAGCTACAGTATCTCCTACAGGCGACAAAATAGTGTTTACCAGCACGCGTACAGGAGACCTAGAGCTATTCACTATGGATATAGATGGTAGTAACATAAAGCAGGTAACTACAGAGTTGGGATATGATGGTGGAGCATTTTTCTCGCCAGATGGCACTAAACTGATTTTCAGATCCTCTAGACCAAAGACAGAGGAAGACATCAAAGAATACAAAGATTTGCTTGCTCAGAACCTAGTACAACCTACTAATATGGAGTTGTATGTGTGTAATGTAGATGGTAGCGATATGCAAAAAATAACGGATTTAGGCCAAGCCAATTGGGCACCATTTTTTCATCCGAGTGGAGAAAAGATTATCTTTTGCTCTAATCATCATAGTGCAGAAGGTGGAAGACCACAATTTAATTTATTTATGATAAACTTAGATGGTAGCGGATTAGAACAAATTACATATGACGGAGTATTTGATAGTTTTCCTATGTTCTCTCCAGACGGCACTAAACTTGTCTTTTCGAGCAATAGGAACAATGGTGGTGGCAGAGCCACTAATATGTTTATCGCTGATTGGGTAGAGTAAGACTAGGTAAAATATAGAGTTTTAAGAAAAAAATGAGCAAAGGAGGAAATTACTCCTTTTCTCATTTTCCGTTTACTGGCTTTAGTTCTTCTTCTATTTTTTTAAAGTCAAGGACCATTCACATGTATGAATAGGTCTCCATCGTACTGTATAATTATTCCTGCGTGCAAAGAAAATAAATCGTAGATAGTTCACATTACTCATTTATTATCTTTGTAGATAAATGGTGCAGCTTAAGAGGCAGGAATATAGATAGCTGTATTAAATATGTGCGTTTTAAAACTAGCCTTCGTCACCGTCAGGATTGAGTGGATTGGTAAAGGGGATATCTTCATCGGGATCGTTGTCTCTGGCGTGCACTCCTGGAGGATTAAATAAATTCCAGTCGTCTTTTACGTATTCCCATTTATTAAAACTATCTACCCAATCTATGAAGATCTCTCTAAACTCATCTATGACATCTCGTAGCATATCAAAGTAGTGCATGCCGGTATAGTCTTCCAAAGCAAAGCCGTGTTTGCTGATATAGAGACTCATAGCGGCTTTGCGTATGAGGGCGGCATTTTCCATCTTGATGGAGTAGAGGGTGTTGCCACTTGCCCCTGCTATTTTAGTGCGAATCATAAGTACGTCTTTCATCATGAAGGCCTTTTGATGCTTGAGCATATCAGAGTCAGGCAGGTCCGCTTGTAAGGTGTGCACTATTTTAAAAAGTTCTTTACCTGTATTAGCAAGGCGGTTTTCTAAGTCTATTTTATGCTGCGGGTAGTTATCTTCTTCGTCTATCATGGTCTAAATCTTTTCTTTAATTCACGGATAATATCTTCTAATCCATTTAATTTAATCTCATAAACAGTATCTAGTTGTATGCCGAGTTTTCCTTTTGGGAAACCTCCTTGTCGTTTGAACCATTCAAGATACTCTATAGGTAAGTCACATAGTATTCTGCCGCTAAACTTACCAAAAGGCATTTTTACGGTAACGATTTGTTTTAGTATTTCTGGATTAGGTGACACGAAACAAAGGTGAGATTTTTTTAATTCATAAGTAGTAAACTCTAGTTAATTGTCCATCAACAGAATAAAAGCCACACTTATCTAAAACTACTCTTACTTATACCTTCTTAGCTCTTAGATTTGACGACTTGATAAAAGAGTACATTATAACGATACTTTGGAGTCTTTCGCCGTTTGGCGAAGCTAAGGTGGGTATACCGTATGGCTTATTAAAAGACTTGAATCCATACTTGGTTTTCATATTTGCACTAGCTGCTAACATCATGGTTTTTCCTATGATGATGATCTTTCTGGATAAGTTCAATACTTGGCTTTTAAGGTGGAATTGGTATAAACGAAGTGCTTTGTGGGTGGCTAAAAGAGCAAAAAAAGGTTCTGGAGCTCAGCTGAAAAAGTATGGATATTTGGGGCTAGCACTATTTGTTATGGTTCCGCTGCCTGGTACGGGCGTGTATGCAGGATCTATTGCCACTTATCTTTTCAAAATGGATGTTCAAAAAGCATTCTGGGCCAATACTATTGGTATAAGTATTTCTTCCATTATAGTATGGAGCTTGACTCACTTTGGGATGAAAATATTTTAGTAAGCTATCGTCGTGGAAGAACTCAGATATTTTCGTGGTCTTGTCTTCCATTCATAGGCCCCATGCAGCTCATAACCATAAAATAGTGTTCTTTTGAAAGATGAATTTATCTTTCAAACATAAAATAATAAGTGCTCTACTTATTATTCTAGGCACTAGCTCCTTAGGTCAAGCCCAAGTTTTTTCTGGTCAAATAGACTCGCTCGTAGCTGTGGCTATGTCTAACTTTAATGTGGCGGGTCTTGCCATAGGAGTAGTGCAAGACGGCAAAATCATACATAGTAAAGGGTATGGATATGCTAATGCAGAAACCAAAAAGCCAGTTACTGAAAACACGAACTTTGCGATAGCAAGCAATAGCAAGGCTTTTACTGCCACAGCTATGGCAATACTCGTAGAAGAAGGAAAAGTCAAGTGGGGTACCAAAGTGAAGTCGATTATCCCAGAATTTAAAATGTACAATAGTTATGTTACGGATAATTTTACCGTAGAAGATTTGCTTTCTCACCACAGCGGAATGGGTTTAGGGCAAGGCGATTTGATGTGGTTTCCAGATGGTAACGATTTCAAAATAGATGATATGATAAATGCGTTTGCTGAAGTAACCCCAGAATCTGGTTTTAGGACAGAGATGCAGTATAATAACATTTTGTTTTTTATAGCAGGAGAAATAATCACCCGGGTTTCTGGAATGTCGTGGGAAGACTTTATTGAAAAAAAAATTATGAAACCCATTGGGATGGAAAGCAGTGTGACTTCCATCAGTAGAATAGGAAGTTTAGAGCTGGCAAAACCACATACCGCAGTAGGAGATGAGCTTAAAGTGCTGTCTGACTATGCACCGCAGGCCAACGGTGCCGCAGCCGGCATATACGCCAATGTGAATGATCTTTGCAACTGGATGATGCTCAATCTAAATCATGGAGTTCTAGAAGATGTAAAAGTATTTGATGCGGCTACTCAGAAAAATCATTTGTGGAAGACCCAAACAGTCACTTCTGCTAATAGCAATCCGAAGTACAATGCACACTTTGGAGGCTATGGATTAGGGTGGTTTTTAGGAGATATGAATGGTAATATGGTAGCGAGTCATAGTGGTGGAATGCCAGGTATGCTATCTAAAACTACACTCATCACTGATAAAAATGTAGGTATAGTGATACTCACGAATACGAGTGACGATGGAGCAATGGTATTCAGTGCTTTGACCAATACATTAGTAGATGCTTTTGTAGGAGTGGAAAGCACTGATTGGATAAGCAGATATGCAACTTATTATAAGAACAATACAGCCTTTGCAGATTCTGTATTAACAGCTACTTGGGGAAAGGTGAATGCTGATAAACCTGGGAAGTATGATGAACAGATAGTAGGCAAATACCGAGACTCATGGTTTGGCGATATTGATATAACTCAAAATAAGGATAAACTAATCCTGAGCTGCAAACGTTCGTCCAAACTTACGGGTCAATTGTTTTATTACGAAGACTTCACTTATCTCGTAAAATGGGATTATCAAGATATGAATGCAGACGCATTCGTAAAGTTTGAGATGAATGATAAATTAAGACCAACAGGGTTTTCGCTGGAAGGGATCTCTCCCAACATCGACTTTAGTTTCGACTTTGACGATTTAGATATTAATAGAATAAAGTAGCAGGCTATTCCTTCTCGTGAAGATTGAAAATTCTTTTAACTAGAGAGACAATAGAAGTAGCTAAAATAGCTTCTAAAAAATGCAAGAAAAGTGTCTTTCTGTGCATCTCAGATATCGCTGTGGTGAAAGACATATGCGGGGCAATATAGGGATGAGAATTTCTGTTGGTTGAGGATGACGAGTGACGAAACTAAGGATTGGCTTATTCTGGTCAGGAATCTAGTCCGATAGATGGACATAATTAGACCTAAGCTATCTCTTTAGAGTAGGTTTGTAATTCTTTAATAAAACGATAAAAAAATGAATATTAATTTAAGAGAGTGGCTCACAGCCAATCTTGGAACCAATGATACCGCCTCAACACTGATTTTAGTGCTGCTAACCATTCTAATAGTTTTTATTATTTGGGGGCTATCCAAAAAAACGCTCCATTATTTCATTCCTAAACTCACCGCAAAGACCGAAACTTTATGGGATGATATTATTTTCAATGAGCGAATAATAAACTCGTTTTCTACACTAATACCTGCTATCATTCTGGATCAATCTCTGCCTATTTTATTAAAAAACTCAACATTGTCTCTTCCCTTTATTTTGGGGGCTACTGATATAATAGTCATTTTAGTTTCTGTGTGGATTCTTGTCTCATTTTTCAATTCTATCAATGAAATATTATCTCAAAAAGAGCAACACAAGGATAAACCCATTGGGAGTCTCACTCAGTTAGCTAAAATATTAGTTTTCTCTGTAGGTGCTATCTTGATTATCTCTACGGTGATTGGTAGAAGTCCTATTTTTTTATTAAGTGGTCTTGGAGCTATTGCGGCCATCCTTCTTTTAGTCTTCAAGGATAGTATCTTGGGTTTCGTGGCTAGTATCCAGCTCTCTGCTAACAATATGATACAAGTAGGCGATTGGGTTACAGTGCCCAACTATGGAGCTGATGGTGATGTATTAGAAATAAACTTGACGACTATTAAGGTTCAAAATTTTGATCTAACAATCACAACCATTCCTACGTATGCTTTTATATCTGATTCATTTACCAACTGGCGTGGTATGAGTAATTCGAACGGGAGACGAATCAAAAGAGCTATTTCTGTAAAGATAGATTCGATAGGATTCTGTGATACTGAAATGCTGGAACGGTTTCAGAAGATAGAACTAGTCTCAGACTATGTGGTCCAACGAAAAGAGGAGATCAAAGCGTATAATACTGCAAAAAAAGTGGACACATCTACTCTTGTAAACGGAAGAAACATGACCAACATAGGCGTGTTCAAAGCCTACATAGAGGAGTATTTGATAGCTAATCCCTATATCAATAAAGAGATGATGATTATGGTACGTCAACTTCCTCCTTCAGAAAAGGGTTTGCCATTGGAGATTTATGCTTTTAGTAAAGATAAAAGCTGGAAAGCGTATGAAAGTATAATTTCTGATATATTTGACCACGTATTATCTGTAGCACCCTACTTTGATTTAGAGATATTTCAAAATCCTGCAGGATCAGATTTTAAGAGAGTCGTGGGATAGGTTTATCCGGCTTAGCCGTTTAAGAAAGTGTCTTCTGCTGTATCCTCTTCCGCGGGCAATAGTTTTTCGATATCTGCTGCTGGCAGTGTTTCTACTTTTTTAAGCTTTGATAGCATCATTTTGGTGCGTGTACCTACTAAGGACTCTAGTTCTTTATTGGCCTCATTCAGTTTCCTTTGAGCCTTTTCTAGCACTCCACCAAATTTACCAAACTCCGTTTTTACAGCTCCTAAAATCTGCCAAACTTCGCTACTTCTTTTTTGTATAGCCAAGGTCTTGAAACCCATCTGTAGGCTATTGAGCATAGCAGCTCCTGGAGTAGGTTTGTCATCCCGCATAAATATGCCATAGGGTAGGTTATGTATACTAAAATCTGAGTTGGTAGGTACGTCTATCCAAGTGGTCATAATTTTGCTTTTTTTTATAGTTCGAAGATAAGAAAGGGAAGTTAGTTATTCGGTGTTAGTAGCTTTTTTATCATCACATTCGTTGAGGAGATTTTTCTTACTTTGGTAATACTTCCTATCATTCCCAGAGCTAGTCTTTGCGAACTGATAAGCACGCTTAGCTAAATGAGGATTATATTTTTCAGTACAATGCTGTATTGGTAGGGTTTTTATTTTTCTATCTGGGCAATGAATTTCTCTAATTCTAGTTCATTCTTTTCTCCTGCTATGGTGTGGATGTGACCGAGATATTCCATTCCTAAATAATTGGCAGTTGCTGTAAACGGAAGCCAAAAGGAATCCCCAAGATTACCTCCATTAGATGAGCTAATTACTGCCATACTCTTCCCCCGTAGCTTTCTGCCAAGTTCTTTTTCTATAGTCAATAGATCTGTCAATCTATCTAAAAATACCTTCATAATACCGCTCATAGAATACCAATAAACGGGTGTTGCAAAAATTAACGTATCGTAGGTGTTAAGAATTTTTTGCATTAGTCTTATGTAGTCATCCTCCCTGTTTTTATTTTCATAATCAAAATAACTAAAGTCATAGTCATTTAGATCTATCAAATCCCAATTTGATTTTTGGACGAGTTGATTTGTTAGAGTTTTAGTATCTCCATCATTTCTAGAGCTGCCTACTAGTATGACTGTCTTCATTCAGTTGTTTTGTTTTTCTTTAGCTAAGTCCATTGCTTTACAACCATAGGGTGTTCCTACGGGAATACTACATCACCACATTCACAATTCTACCTGGCACTACTATCACCTTTTTAGGCGGCTTGCCGTATAGCCATTTTTGTACGATTTCGTCAGCGAGTACATTTTTCTCTATATCCTCTTTGCTCATATCAAGCGGGAATTCTAGATTGGTTCTTGTCTTTCCATTGATAGAAATAGGGTAGACCTTACTGCTTTCTATAAGGTGCTTCTTATCAAAAGTAGGCCATGTAGCATCAGCTATGAATCCTTCATTTCCTATGGCATTCCATAGCTCCTCTGTGATGTGCGGTGCAAAAGGATTTAACAATACCAAAACTTGCTCCAATATAGGCTTGCTTGTGCATTTCTGACTGCCGAGTTCGTTTACGCATATCATAAATTGAGCTACAGATGTATTGAGTGACATATTATTTATATCCTCAGTTATTTTTTTGATAGTAGCATGTAAGGTTTTAAGTGATTCTTTGCTTCCCTCGCTATCTGTCCATTGTGTATTTCCATCTTGGTCAAAGAAAAGTGCCCATAGTTTCTTCAAAAAACGATAGGTGCCGTCTATTCCCTTGGTACTCCAAGGCTTGCTGTCTTCTAGTGGTCCGAGGAACATTTCGTAGAGACGAAGTGTGTCCGCTCCGTATTCAGCACAGATATCATCAGGATTGACAACATTAAACTTGGACTTAGACATTTTTTCTACTTGAGTTCTGAGTTTAATTTTGCCATTGGTAGCAATGGACAAAAAGTCAATTGTCTCAAATCTATTGTCTAGCTTCTGGAGTTGAGCGAATTGAGTAGCGTCCAAAGTAGCTTCTTTACTTGCAATGTTTACAGGGACATGTAGTTCTCTACCATCAGCTTTATGCAACATACTCTCCCCCTGAATCATACCCTGATTTACCAATTTCTTAAACGGCTCATCAAACTGAATATGTCCTCTATCGCATAAGAACTTTGTCCAGAATCTACTGTACAGTAAGTGCCCTGTAGCATGTTCAGTTCCACCTATATACAGGTCTACTTGGTTCCAGTATGCTAGGCTTTCTTTTCCTGCAAACTCTTGATCGTTATTCGGATCCATATAGCGAAGGAAGTACCAGCTACTGCCTGCATATCCTGGCATCGTATCGGTTTCTCTTCGTCCCGTTGGTGTGTTTACCCATTCTTCATTATTGGCTAGTGGGCTTTCTCCAGTTCCTTTGGCTTCGTAGCTATCTACCGGTGGTAGTTCTACAGGTAATTCGCTGATTATCGTAGGTACTCCATCTTGGTGTATGATAGGGAATGGCTCGCCCCAATATCTCTGGCGGCTATATCCTGCATCACGCAGTTTGAAGTTTATTTTTCGTGTACCGAATCCTCTTTCTTCTGCTAATTGGATGATAGCTGCGGCTCCTTCTTTCACAGATAGTCTGTCAAAGTTTTCGCTATTCATCAGCTTACCGTACTTAGCATCATAAGGTAATTGGTTTGTTTCTGGATCGTTCGTGGAGACACGAACGGATTCGTTTTGGTCTACTAGGTTCGTGTCCGCAAGAACCTTGCCATCCTTGCTCGTGGGGACACTAGCAAATTCAATCACTTGAATGATATCTATCCCAAATTTTCTTGCAAAAGCGTGATCTCGTTCATCGTGAGCAGGCACAGCCATGATAGCACCAGTGCCGTATACACTGAGTACATATTCTGATATATATATCGGCAGTTTTTTCTGCGTAAATGGATGCAGAGCATACGCTCCAGTGAATACTCCACTAACCGATTTGTCTTTTTTACGTTCTAGTTCAGATTTGTTATTGGCAATAGTAGCATACACCTCTATTGCTGCTTTCTGCTCCGCAGTAGTGATTAAGCTTACCAGTTCGTGGTCTGGTGCCAGTACCATAAAGGTAGATCCGAAAATAGTATCTGGTCTAGTTGTGAATACTTCTATTTTGAGATTTGAGATTTGAGATGTTCTAAGTGAGACGGCTTTGCCATGTCTCATGTCTTTAGTCTCAATTCTAAAGTCTATTTGTGCTCCTTCACTTCGTCCTATCCAGTTGCGTTGCGTTTCTTTTATACTGTCGCTCCAGTCTATACGGTTTAGGCCCTCTAGCAGTCTATCTGCATAAGCGGTGATACGCAAGTACCATTGCTTCATTATTTTCTGGGTTACCTCGTGGCCGCCACGCTCAGAGAGACCATTTTTTACCTCATCATTGGCTAACACGGTTCCGAGTTCTTCGCACCAGTTTACCGTAGTTTCTTTTTGGAAAGCAAGCCTATAGCATTGAAGTACTGCTTCTTTCTCCTGTTTGTTTTTATTCTCCCAGTCTTCTGCGGTGAAGCTTTCTACCTCGTCACCCTTATGCTCTAAGTTCACGTTTCCTTCGTTTTCTAGGATAGTGATAAGGGCATCTATACTTTCAGATTTGTCTGTTTTGGCATTATACCAAGACTCAAATAGTTGGATGAATATCCACTGTGTCCATTTGTAATAGCTTGGGTCTGTAGTACGTATTTCGCGATCCCAGTCATAGCAGAAGCCTATTCGATTAAGTTGCTCTTTGTAGCGAGCTAGATTTTCTTCTGTGGTCACTGCAGGATGCTGACCAGTCTGTATCGCATACTGCTCAGCAGGTAGTCCAAAGGCATCGAAACCCATGGGGTGAAGCACGTTAAATCCATTGAGTCGCTTATAGCGAGATACGATGTCACTGGCTATATATCCAAGTGGATGGCCCACGTGAAGCCCAGCCCCACTAGGGTATGGAAACATATCCAAAGCATAGAATTTTGGTTTATTGTGATCTATAGTAGTTCTATAAATTTGTTTTGCAGACCATTCTTTCTGCCATTTAGTTTCTATCACTTCAAAATCGTAGGTACTCATTGGTTTGTGTTAAGCGGCAAAGTTAGTAGAACGGATATTTATTCGTGGAAATCTTCTTGATTTCTGAGAGTAGGTTATGACCTACTTTTGACCAGTAATGAGGCATTCTAAACCTAAAGGAGTCACCATAGTAGCCACACTATCCGCAGTTATTTTTCTCTTAGGTCTATTAGGGGTTCTGCTGATCAATGCAAACCTTCTTAATAAGCATATTAAGAAGAATGTAGAGCTCACTGTTTTTTTTGTTAGCGATTTGTCAGAATCAGAAGCGAAGCGATTAAGTGACAGTATAGTGCTACTGCCGTTTACGTCTAGCGGAAATTTTGTGAGTTGCGATGATGCTGTTTTTAAGTTTAAGAATGAGATAGGAGAGGACTTTGTAGATGTTTTAGGAGCTAACCCCTTGCCTGCAAGTTTAGAAATTTTGCTAAAAAGTGAGTTTACAGATGAAGCAAGTCTTTACCGTTTGGAACGTGAGATAGGAGCGATCTATGGAGTTTTAGAAGTTAGCTATCCGCATAATGTTTTTCAACAAATAGATAGAAATAGAAGGGTAATTAGTTTCTGGCTACCTGCACTAAGTGTTGTACTCATCATAGTAGCTATAGTACTAATGTCTAACACCATTAAGATACTTATTTATTCTGATCGATTCATTATAAAAAATCAGCAACTGATAGGTGCCAATCAGAAATTTATTTTAAAACCCTACAGAAAAGCATCTCTTAGTTGGACTATCTATAGTTTTTGTATAGGTATTATGCTATTAGTAGGAACTATCTGGTTAATATTTAGCTTGCTCAGCGTTTCTATTGACTTAAATCTGAAAGCTATTGGACTTCATTTTGAACAAAACTGGTATCAATACTTTTTGATGTTATTTTTGCTGTTATTAGTTGTAGCTGCAGTAATTTATTTTACTACCCATTTTGCTACCAAGAAATATTTAAATACACACTCAGATAACCTATATAATTAATAAAAATGGCAAAGGATAAGAAAAATAAAGCAGGTACTACGGCACCACAAGGTCAATTCATTTTTGGTAAGCAAAACTATCAACTGATGCTTATTGGACTTGCAGTTATCATACTGGGCTTTGTGCTCATGTATGGTAAGGAGGGAGATATCTATGATTTTAGAAGAATAACACTAGCTCCAATTGTAGTTATGGCGGGATTCGTTATCGAAATATTTGCCATATTGCGGAAGCCTAAAAGCGAGTAATGAGTATATTGGAGTCTATTGTTCTTGGTATTGTCCAGGGGCTTACAGAGTTCTTACCTGTAAGTAGTAGTGGGCACATAGAGATTAGTCAAGCACTTCTAGGCACAGAGAGCTTAAAGAAACAAGAGGGATTGCTGAGTGTAGTTTTACACGCAGCTACAGCATTAGCTACCATTTTGGTTTTTAGAAAAGATATTGCTACTATTCTGAAAGGTTTGTTCAGTAAAGATGACAAAGAGCAAAAACAGTTCTCTTTGTTTGTCATCATCTCTATGATACCTGCAGCGGCAGTAGGTGTTTTTTTTGACGACTTATTAGAGCAACTTTTTGAGGGCCAATTGGTTTTGGTTTGTTGTATGCTATTACTTACAGGAGTGTTATTGTTTTTTGCAGATAGAGCTAAAATTGAGAGTACAGAGAAATTGACTTGGGGCAAAGCTCTTATTATAGGTATAGCTCAAGCTGTTGCAATACTTCCTGGTATATCGAGGTCTGGAGCCACTATTGCTACTAGCATTTTATTGAAAGTAGATAAAGCTCAGGCTGCACGTTTTTCCTTTCTAATGGTAGTGCCCCTTATTTTAGGTAAAATGGCTAAGGATATTTTAGATGGTAAATTGCAACTTTCAGAGGACTTGGCGATTCCTTTTGCTGCTGGTTTTGTGGCTGCGTTACTTGCAGGTGTAGTAGCCTGCCAATGGATGATATCCATTGTAAAAAAGAGTAAACTATCTTATTTTGCTTACTACTGCTGGTTGGTGGGTAGTGTAGGGTTGATTTATACTTTAGTTTAGTACAAAGTCAGGTACTAATACCATTTGCGGTACATCTACTTGAAAAGTAGAACGCGTACTCAGCTCTTCAAAGGTGTAAAAGCCTTTCATGAAACCATATTCAGACATTAGGGGACACCAAGATTCATACTCGAACTTTTCGCCAGGTTTTAGAACTGGCATCTGCCCAATGACACCGTCACCTTCTACCTCTCGCTCATTATCTAGGCCATCTGTGATAAGCCAGTATCTACGCTGCAGTTGCACAGTGTAGTTCGAGTGGTTTACTATAGAGATATGATAGCTGTAAACATACTGTGCACCTTTCAAATGCTGTTTTTTTTCATACTTTGGACATGCTTCGATCGATATTTGTGTGGCTAGTTCTTCTATCAAGTTATTTTATGTAAATTATATTGCAAGTTAAACACAACATTTTGATTTATGTTGTATTCTTAGTGTCAGTATTTATTTTCGTACCCAGTATATGAGTACTTCTTCTAACCTTATAAATAAAGCAGTAGAGCAGCTTTCTAAATTTCCTGGAATCGGGAAAAAGAGTGCTTTACGTATGGCTTTGCATTTACTTAAAAGATCAGAGGGAGATACCATAGACTTGAGTCAAGCTTTGATTAATCTAAGAACAGAAATACAGTTTTGTAGCCAATGCTATAATCTAAGCGATGATTTACTCTGTAACATATGTAAGTCTCCGAGTAAAGACGATAGTTTAGTGTGTATAGTAAAGGATTTTCAGGATGTTATTGCTATAGAAAATACGGGACAGTATAACGGACATTTTCATGTATTAGGGGGCCTTATATCTCCTGTAGACGGTGTAGGGCCGAGTGATGTGAAAATACCGGAACTTTTTGTAAGAGTTAGTAAAGGTGAGATCAAAGAAGCTATAATAGCTTTTAGTTCTACGCTTGAGGGAGATACCACAGAGTACTACATTGCCAAAAAACTCAGGGCACAAGGTATTAAAGTGTCTACCTTATCTAAAGGTATTGCCGTAGGCGGAGAGCTAGAGTATGCAGACGAAATGACCTTAGCTAGGTCTATTCGCAACAGAGTAAATCTGGAAGATTAATCTGGGTTTATGGGCTGCACAACCATATAACTTGCTGTGATGAAGAAATTCCTAAGAAATGGAATAGCACTTATAAAACCTATCTGTTTTCTTGGCTTCATCCCAAACTTGGTTTCGTAATTTGGATTAATTAACCAGTCCGTCTGTTTTAGTTTACGGTAATTATTTTTCTTTAATACACGGTTGAGCCGATCTATGGAGATGCCAGTATCGTATATTTCTAACATAGCTTCTATCTTAGCCTCTGTTTCACCTATTCCTTTGAGCAAACTTTTATATGCGAATCGAGGTATGATGTGATAGAAAGGTAGCTTAGAAAACAACTTGTTATTTAGCAGTTGTTGGTGTCCGCCAAATGGATTATACCAAGGGGGGAAGCCAATAAAATATAATCCATCTGGCTTTAAGAAATCCCTGCATCTGCCCATAAAGAGCTCTTGATTTGGGATATGCTCTATTACATCTCTGGTTATTATAATATCAAATTTTTCTGGAGATACCGTATCATATATGTCTTCAGCTATTAGCTCAAGGTTGGCTTCGTTTGGATGGTTTGCAAAGAATATTTTCCCGTTTTCTATACGTACTTTAGATATATCTATACCTACGCATCTACATCCTAGATCTAAAAATGGTTTTAGATTTCCCGCTTCACCACATCCTATTTCTAATACCGAACAGTTTTTGTCAACCTTTCTAAGAGAAGAGAGGTATGGAATCACGTACTTCTGCGTAGTGAGTGCTTGCTCGTTAAAATACCGCTTACCGTCTGAATGGCGTTCTTGCATTTATACTCTGGTTATTAGTTTGTTAGTTATCTTGTTTTGCAGTGGTGTCATCTGGTTTTGGGCCATTATTGCCTCTATTTGGTCTATTTGGATTTGGCTTCTTATTCGGGTTGGGTTTTCTACGTTCACCTCTTGGGGAGTCGTCTTTCCTATCTCCTTTGGGCTTTTGATTACCTTGTTGGTCTCTCTGATCGTTGTTTTTTGGCTTAGAATTTTTGAAGCTATTTGGGTTTCTGTTCCCGCTTTTATTTCCACCTTTAGACTTTGAACGATTTTCCTTGTTCTTGTCGTCCATACGGGTAAGATCCGTATCTCCAAGTAGGTCATCTTTAAATTCAAGAGTCTTGAAAGCAATCTCAGCACCTTTAGCTGTATCACTAAGGGTCATAGGAGTTTTACCTCTCTTATTTTCTGCGATTATTTCGTTTACTCTGCCTATATCTAAAGGTATCCAGTCAAAGCTATTTTCATAGCAGTACCAAGCAGTACCTTTTAGGATGTCAATTTTTCGAAGAGAAGCTAATCCAGATTCTGTCTTTAGCTTTATACTATCCGAAGGAAATTCACTTAAT
>Ga0335398_10004682_pt1 | contig 18791 bp, 20 predicted proteins | sample BON03_FD_205742 | JGI IMG/M metagenome (GOLD analysis project Ga0335398, IMG submission 205742) | Freshwater microbial communities from Lake Bonney liftoff mats and glacier meltwater in Antarctica - BON-03 (spades assembly) (version 2) | ecosystem: Environmental > Aquatic > Freshwater > Ice >... | reverse complement strand
GCTGCATGACTTCCCCTGTGATGTCGGCCGGGCTCAAAACCTGTCGAACATCGGCCACTTGGTCCCATTGGCTTGCCTGGGTCACCCACACGGGCTTCCCCATCAAGATGGCCTCGAGACCAATCGTGGAACGTTCTACTATGACGAAGTCGGCTTGGCGGACCAGATCGTAAGAGTTAACGCTCGAGTTGTGCCAGTGGAGGACCAGGGTGGGATGTCGTGACTGGAGGTCCAGAGCGTCGGTGACCTCTCGCTGGAAGTAGGCGCGGCTTTTGGAGCCAAGGTTGGGGTGGAGGCGGAGTACAAGCTCAACGCCTCGTCCCTCCAGGAGGGTCATCATCGCGTCGAAGGCTTCGAACTGGTGAGTCCAACTATCAATTGACCACATGGGTCCAAAAGCACGATACTCGTCGAACGAAGAAGTGAAGAAGACGGCCCTTTGGCCAAGATTTCCCTGGGGGGAGAAATCCTCTGACTGGTCCCACCCCGAAGAAAACTGGTTTGTCCCTTTATCGCCTGACATTCGATGGGATATCCAAGAGTCCGCAAGCGTCGCTGCGCGACCAGGTTCGAGAGCAGCGATGACGCTCTTAACTTCTGCTTGAGAGGCAAGCCGGTCGTGGGGTTGGGTCGTCCCCAGGTAATAATGGCCCGGTGTAGCGCGACCATTTTCATAAAACCCGACGCGAATTCCGTGATGCTCCGCGACCAGGCGGGCAGCTTTTTGTCTTGATGTGCGCCCATTGGGAATGAGCACTCGAGCGGGTGGGTCGTGGGACCACAAATTGTCGAGCGCCGCGTAGGTTCTCTCCATCGCAACTCTCAGACGACGTGAAAGCACTCGTGCTTCACGGGTGGAAGGAATGGAATCGAGTCGAAAATACGTCAGAAGCTCCGACTCGAGTGCTTGAGCGAGGGCGTCACGATGCGCGGGTTGAATATCTGCGGGCGAGGGAGGAAATGCCGGCCGCAGGTATGTCACACCCAGACTTTCGAAAATCTCCAAGAGCCCTGGCGAATGGACGCGGTGGCCCAAAAGCCGCACTAGCCAGGCAGGTGGGAAGCCTTGGCTAATGACGGTGGTGTCGCTGATGTCAACGACACACACCTCTTCGCCCGCGTCACGGAGGTCGGCAGCAACAGAAGCGACCACTGATCTCGACTTTTCAGTCGCACCGAGGTAGTGCACAAGGGCAGTGGCTGTCATCTCCTGGCCAACCACCACACGACAGGGTTACCCAGTGTCCCAAGAACGGCGAGGCCTCGGAGAACCCACCCTGCCAACGCTCCTTTGCCCGTGTGGAGTCGCCCGCTGAACACTGCCCTTCTGCCGAGGCCCTTGAGCGGCCCCTCGAGAAGAGTGCCCGCAATGTCCTCGAGAAACTTCGTTTCCCCGTCAAACCATGCTGACCAGCTCGGATTAATGAGCGCCCATGCTTTCGCGTGGCGTCGGGCTAAATGCCAGGGTTTAAGTGGGCCAGAATAATGAATGATGGATGCGCGAGCAAGCTCTTGGCTTTGCTCATGCCAACTGGAGAGAAAATTGAACCGGACATCAACCTTGTGGCAGTTTTCTTTGTAGAGGATATTGAATAGGTGTTGTTCTGAGCTAAACCTCTTTTCGGGGAGGTTCGCTAATTCAGGTAACCACTCTTCACGAGGCGCCCGAGTCCACCCCAATACACCTGCATTGAAGCCCTCAAAACGGGTGTGCGGGCTTTCCAGTTTTGATGCCACCACAAGAGCCACGGTGGAGGGAGCGCTGTTTAGGGGCTCAAAGAAGTCATCCCAACCAGCGCGAGCGATGGTGTCAAGATCAATCCAGAGGTGCGCGTCCTGGACCGCATCAGAGATGACGAACTTGGAAAATGTGGTGATGGTCAGGTGGCGCCGCTCGGTGAATAACGGATGTGGAACAAGTTCGCGAATCTCTGCTGACTGGCCGAGGTGGTCGAGGAATGCCGCCATAAGTTTCTGATGGGCGAGGCTGAGACGTCCTTCGAAGTAGCCGACAATCAAGTGAAAGGGATGTCTATTTGTGGTGACGAGAGAGTGGACAAGCACAAAGAACGCGTAGACCATTTGGTCATCCAACGCGAGGGCAACAATGCGTTTTTCTTGCACAGGGTTCTTTTGAGGAGAGGGCACGCCTTATTCTCCCCGAAATCGTTCATGGATGGGGTGCGTGCCCCTTGGCACCCACCTGCGCAAAGCTCCTAGCAATGACACGGCCAAAGGGGAAAGCGGCCCGAGAGCAGTCAGCAACCGGAGGAGGAGGTAGCCAGAATGATCCCTTTGCCAGCGGACGCGCCCCGTTCTCAGCGCTTGATGTTGACGAGTCATAAGCTCCCGGGCTAGTGGGGTTCTTGCAGCGCTTTCCAGGAGGTGGCCCTCGGCATAAAACCAGGCAGACCAGGGGCACCGATACTCGGTGCAATGGTGGGCCAAGGGTCGTCGCAGATGCCAGGGTTTGTGAGCGCCAGCGTAATGAATGATGAAAGGCGGGTTCTCTGAGGGAATGGTATCGAGGTGATACGTCAGCGTATTAAAGCGCTCGGAGACAAACCTCGCCGCTTTCGCATAGAGAAGGTTGAACAAGAACTGTTCTTGCGTGTCAACGACCTGGAGCGAATCCAGAGGCTCCTGCCAGTTCTTCCGCTGCCCGGCCGGCCACCCCAAAACACCCGCGTTAAAAGGTAGCTCTGTCGAACCATTCTGCGAAACGCTAGAGGAAGAACTTCCCCGATGGGCGACGAGGAGCCCCTCGTCGCGAGTTGTGTGGTCAATGTCTTCGAAGATTGTGTCCCAGCCAGCTAATGCGATGGTGTCGGCGTCGAGCCAAAGGTGGGCTTCAGGTAGCGCATCGGCGAGCAAGAACTTGGCAAACGTGGTCGGTGAGATGTGGCCCTGCGTGATAAATCGGGCATCATTGGCGAGCGGCATAAAACTCACGGGCACTCCGAGATGGGCACATGCGCGCGCCACAAACTCCCGATCGCTTTCGGGCAAAGTGTCATCGAGGTATCCGACGGTGAGGGCGAAAGGACTCGACTCCGTACTTTTAAGCGAAGAAACGACGACGACTAAGGCGTACGCCATGTTGGAGTCAATGGCACACACCACCTGGTGCGAAGAAGTTTTTGGCGAAAGCATCTGGCTCACAGTCCTCTAGACGTGGCCTTCGGCGCGTTGCCACGCAATTTGCCTGGCCAGGCCTTCTTCCAAAGTCACCGAGTTTACGAAGCCAAGCTCTTCCCGGGCCTTGTCCGCGTTGCCCATGGTGTTGGCCTGGTCCCCCCTTGCTTCGGGGAGCCTGTTGAGAGCAATGGGTGCGCCCAATTGAGATTCCATGATGGCGAGTGCTTCGTTGAGGGATCGTTTCTCAGACCCAGAAATGTTGTAGATTTCTCCAACGCTTCCCTTGTTTAGCGCTGCGATAGTCACATCGACGCAGTCGTCGATGTAGGTATTCGAACGGGTCTGCTCACCTGTCCCGTAGAGATCGAGGGGCTCTCCGCGCAGTGCGGTGGTAATAAATTTTCTATACGCCATATCGGGCCGTTGTCCAGGACCATAGACCGAGAAATAGCGCAGAATCGTTGCGGGGAAGCCTGCATCGCGCCAGTGCGCAAGAGCCAGGTTCTCTGCAGCAAGCTTGGTCACACCGTAAGGAGACACAGGGGCGGTGGGAAGGGTCTCATCGCCGACAGCGTTCTTCCCGTAGACCGATGACGTGGAAATTTGGACAAATCGCTCTAGTGACCAGCGCTTCGAAGCCTCAATGAGCCGCGCGGTGGCGCTCAAGTTGCAGCTTGCGTAGAGGTCGAAGTCCTGCCAACTCAGCCCTAGCCCCGGCATGGCCGCCTCATTGATGACGTGAGTGATCTCGGCTGGAAGGATGGAAAGACTATCCGTGCGCAGGTCCAATTCGTAGGTCTCTACCCCCGGCAATGAGCCAAGAACCCGATAACGCTCTACCTTTTCATCCTTGGGGTACAGCCCAGCGAGCAGCGCATCGACGGCAATCACTCGGTCGCCTTGAGCGCTGAGAGCCGTTGCCACGGCGGAGCCGATGAAGCCGGCCGCACCGGTGACGAGCACAGTCTTGGTCATGAGAACATCCTTTGGGAGTGTCGAAGCGAGAGTTATCTCGCGTATACCTTGTCATATGCTGTGACCACAGCGCGTGGACTGAACACTTTCTGACTTGTTGTGACGAGTTTCTCGCGGAGGACTTTCTTGCGATTCGGTGACTGCGCGGCAAACGCGGTGAGCATGGCAACCAAGTCCGCTGGTCAACTAAACATGCCACCGCCACCTAGGGCTGACGTTCCGCACTTCTGCGGGGGGATATCTCGGCAATTAGTTGTCCCTGATCTTGGGCTGCCAGCCTTCGGTGTCTTGGAGTGTGCGTAGGGATGTGGCTTCGAGTTGGGTGATGGCTTCTCGGAGCCGTCGGGCGTTGTCGAACCAGGCCTGGTAGCGTCCGGCTTGTTCCTCGGTGGTGACCAGCCAGCCGCGCTCCTTCGCGCGGTCTTCGACCGCGTTGAGCATGACGGTCTTTCCGGAGCCGCGTGCCCCGGTGTATAGGGTCGCGCGGCTCCGGAAAGACCCGGACCGTCCTCTAGCGCCTCGACAAAGTCTTCGAGCAAGCCATCGCGGCCGACCAGCAACGGCGGACTGACTCCAAAGATTGCATGGAACGGGTTCGACATGCACCCGCCCTAGCCCCGTCCTTTAGGGTCCTTTAGTGTTTTTAGATTCGTTTAGATCAGATGCGCCAGCCCGTGAAACCCCAGGGCCCGCGCCCGCGGCGGGTAGCGCCCGCCACGTAGGTCCACATGACAGCGAGCAGCGACAGGCCACACCCCAGCCTGACGTCTGGACACGCTTCCTTCTGGCGTTGGAATACATTCCGCTTTGAGCTTGACTGCCAGCATCGCGGCGCCCTCCCAGAGTTCAACCCTGACACGTAGGGCCAAGATCGATAACAGTTCATGGGCCTTGTCCTTTGCTACGCCAGCCTTGGCAACCATGTCCGTTGTTCGGGACTCCAGCGCCCCTCGCCGACGCTCCCGCTCAGGACGGGTTCGATGACTTCCTCGACGAGGCTCGCTGCTTCTTCCCAGGTCCGAAAGCCATCGATCGGCTTGACGGTGGACGCGAGTTTTCCATAGCCGGCCTGAATTGCTTCCGGGATAGTGACCGAAGTGAACAACGGTAGGTCGCGGTTTGTTGCTTCCGTGCGGATAGCCCGGTAGAGGTAGGCGGCATCGATCTCTTGGTGCAGGGCCAAGATGACGATGTCCACAAGGTCCTTCGCGCGGGACGAGCCTTTGCCGCCGGCGCCGTAGCCGGACATGATGGCGCATACCTTGTCGGCAATCTGATCTTCGATGGCGATCATCGCATACTCGAAGGTCTGGAATTCTGGAATGTCGAGACGGAAAGCGGGAGCACTTTTGACTACAGGTGCACTTGGTCGCCGATGCATGGCAAGATCCACCCCAAGAGGGCTCTGCCGCCCGACGCCCACGATCGTGACATCAAACTTCACCGCGGCCGCCTCGACGTTGGGCTGGTTCGCCCCGCCTGCCGCGCGATGTCCCGTGTAAGTGAAGAGGAGGAAGTCGCCCAGATCGACCGCGGCTAGGCGTTTCAGGTTCGCAATGGCCACGTCGAGCGTGTCCCCGCGCGCCTCCAGATTGACGTCCCGGGTCGCCCGGCCGTTTGGGACCGCCGCGAGCATACGGGTGCCGCCCTTGAGCAGGAAGGGTCCCTCCTGCTCTGAGAAAATACGACACAGGAACCGGTCGTAATAGGCTTGATCGACGTTTCGCTTAACATCGACGGTTCCTCTGCCTCCGGCTGACTTTTGGGCGGCCAGCTTAATGGCGTTGGCCATCGCTCGACCATTGGGGAAGTCACTCATGGGGACTCATCCTCGGCCTCCAGCTTGGCAGGGATGGCCATCTCGGTAATCGCTTGCGCCGCCGCCGCGTCCTTCTGCGCCTCGGCCTGCACGACCTTTAGCCACGATGGATTCGCTGCCGCAATCATCTGGCGCGTTGGCTCAAGAATTCGCTGAATTGCATCGTCGACACCCGCAGCGCGAATCACTTGGCTAGCGGTGGCCTGGAGTTGAGCGCTAAGCACGCTCGGCATCGTGAGGTTAAGGGACGGCAGGTTCATGATCCCCGGAGGCAGGATTGGCGGGACGGGCATCGTCATGGTGGGCATGCTCTTAATCATGGTTTCCATAATCGGCTTCAGGGCGTCGTTCATTGCTGCCTGTTGGTTGACAAGCATCTGCGTGATGCTCGCGGCCAGGACTGGGTTCTGGAGCGCCTCGAGCGCTCGGGATGCAGCGTCACGCTCAGCCACAGCGAGGAGCTGGTCTAGGAGCGTATCCCCGCGCCCCTCGGGGTGACCATAGCGCTGCGCGAGGGGCGCGAGAAGGTGAGCGAGACGCCCCTCGTCGAGCTCACGATCCATTCGCGTCGCATCACGGAGGGCGTCTGCTACCAGGGAGATGTCCCCGTAGTCGCGGAGCAGGTCGGCAATCGTGCGCTCGACCGTCGTCACCGGCAGCCCGTCGCGAACCGTGACATCTTCCCCTCGGACGGGTCGCTGGCTGTAGGCAATCTCCTGCCGTTGCGTCTGACGACGGTCGCGGGTGATCAGTCGGTAGGGAAGGGGGTCGATGCCGCCGATTCGGTGAACGAGAGCACCCGCGGCGGAGCCGACAATGACGTCAGGGTCTGCTGTGCGCTCATGTGCGAGCTTCGCCGGATTCGTCGAGAGCCAGGCGGCGCGGAGATCATCCAGAGGAAGCGACGGCGAACCAGCCTGGCGGTAGACGCCGTGAGCGAGACGCTCCAGGCGGCCGTCCCCCTCCCTGTGAGCGAGATTGGAGCGATTAATGCCTCGGGCGCGAGCCTGGGTGGCAGTGAGCATGCCCCACTGACCTGCGGAGATTTCCCCGAGGGCTAGGTCAATATCTGCCATCTTCATACTTGAAAAGTGTACACTGCTACAACTTTACAAGCAACAGTGCGCGTTGACTCATGAGAAACCTCCGCGTAGCCCTATACGTTGCCTCAGATAAAAACCTCCGCTCCGGCGTGGTTTCACAGGATCGGCATCGGATATGGATTACGCCCGTTTCTATGGAGCTACCAATGAAGCAACGGCAGGCTGTGACGAAGAAGAAAGCGCTCACCTATCGGGGCGCTGACCGTGCGGGCAGGTCCCGCCGCCCGCAGCCCCGTTGGTATTCCTTTACTGATGGATTACCGGAGCAAGTACTACCCGGCCGAGACAATCGAGCCGACCTCGGCGAGGGCGGACACCATCCGCCTTTCCCATCGTTGTTGCTCCGGCACCTTGCCCCTGGCGTCTCGGTGCCCTTGGAAGCGTTCACTCCTGCTAAACATTGGGGATTTGACCGGCGTCGTGGCCTGCTGACAACAACTTGCTGCGCCTCTTGGGGTCACGTTCCGCTGAGTGGATGCGCGTATTCGCGTGCCGCGTGCCGCAATCGTGGTGAGCGGTGTTGGGCCCCACCGAGGTCTCGTTCCGACATTGCCCATTGCCTCTGTCAATACCTCCGGGAAGATGATTTATTGCCTCAACTGAGAACCTCCGCGGGTATCACTGGACGAAGGCCCGGTTTACGTCCGGTTTGACCGCGGCGGGTTTCTTGGCCAGGGCGAGGGTTTCAAGCTCGCTGGTCAGCGCGAGGATGTTCCGGGACAGGGCTGCGGGCTTGATCCGTGTGAACTCCGCATTCATCTGGATGATCGGCCGTCTGGCCATGTCTTCCCGGGTGACCGCACGCTGGTGCGGGGTGGTCGCGGTGTCTGTCGCAACAACTTCTAACGTGATTGTTATCAACATCCACCTGAAGAAGGGTTGCGCTTCCGTTTAGAATTCGGGGTCGTCGTCTGCTGCCGATGAATAGCAGCATGGTCGTGACCGAGCCGCTCACCGACTCCGAGTTTGAGTCGGTCGGATGGCACCGAGGTGAGCTTCTCGGCGACATGGCGCATAGCTTCTCCTACCTCCAGCGCGCCGCCGACAGACGGATCGCGCTCGGTGGCCGGGGCGTTCCCTACAACTTCGGATTGAGCTTCGACCGCGACGGCCGGACTGCGCAGAAGGCGGTCGGGCAACTTGCGGCACGCCTCCTCGAGCTCTTTCCCGGACTCACCGAGACGAAACTGCACCACACCTGGTCTGGCGTGCTTGGGGTGCCCCGCGACTGGACGGCAGGCGTCACCTACGGCGCCAGCACCGGCATTGTCATCGCTGGCGGCTATGTCGGTCACGGGCTCACAGGTACCAACCTCGCGGCGCGGACCGTGCGCGATCTGCTGCTCGGGGAGAGCACACCGCTTACCCGCCTGCCGTGGGTCGGTCACCCGGCCTTATGATTTAGGTGACATGCATTGATGAATGACGCCACGACATCGAGTGCCGCGCATAGATAGTGGGAGGGCGAAAAGTCATCCCCAGAGGAGATGGGCAGTGGTTCTGATCGCTGGGCGGGATAATAGAGGCAGAGGAGGCGCGACATGGAAAAGCTGGTGTATGCCAATGCGATCGAATATGAGATTCCGGCTTCGCTGTCGGACCTCGCTGGCCCCGACTCCGGGGTGATCGATCTTCCGAGAACCCTCTACTGGGGGCCGGAAGAGACTGTGGACCTAGGTGACTCCGTCGACGTCCAGAGGATGTATCAGGCAGTAGTGCGAACCGGCACGGCAGCCGAGCAGACCGAATGGTTGAACCGCGACATTCTCATTGCAGCCTGGCCAAACCTCGTTCTCCCGACCCGGTGCATCGACTTATGGGAGTCGAGTTTTCCTGAGCTGGCAAAGCTCTAAGCCGTGGGGCTCACAAACGCCCAGCGGGCAGTCATCGTGTCTGGGCTGCGTGCGGCGCGCGAGTATGGGTTCGCCCTCGCGGGTTCTGGAGCGCTTATCGAGTACGGGATTGCCACTCGTCGTACTGACGATGCTGATTGGTTTAGCACGATGGAGCATGCTGACTCGTTCGACAAGGCCGTCGCGGCAGTGATCACCAGCCTGGAGGGGGAAGGATTTTCCGTCTTGCCAATCAAGAGGGCGGGCTCATTCTTCAAATTCGGTGTCGCCACGCCCGATGGAGAAACCGTCGAAGTGGACATGAGCCTCGACTGGCGCAGATACAACCCAGCAGAGATTGCGATCGGGCCAGTCCTGAATATCCAGGACGCGGCAGCAGCAAAGGTCGCGACGATCTACTCACGCGGTGAAGCGCGCGACTTCATTGACCTGTGGTCGATTAGAAACACTAGGCTCTGGACCGACGAAGAACTCTTCGCGATGGCACGAGACAGAGACGAAGGTATCGACGTCGAGCAATTCCTGGTCATGCTCGGACAGATTGAACGATATGACGATCGGCGATTCTCCGTGTATGGACTGTCATCCGAAGAGATCACCGAGGTGCGCTCGACCGCTATCGCATTCAGTCAAAGTGTCACGTCCTTGGATCAGAGCCAGATTGCGGTGCCTGACCACAGCGGCGACGTCCATGTGCGATCGCACAGCCGACACGGTTCAGCTGTCCGTCACTACTGGCGGGCTCGACCGACTAGGCAATAGACCCGGGGGCACGCGGGCCGCCTTGGCGATAGCCAGCCTGGCTCGCGCCTCCCTCATCGCGACCTGTGCCGGCACAGACCAGAGGCTATTGAGCAGGGCAGCTCCAGACTCGTCTTCCTGTGCGTCGTAGATCTCGCGATAGGTCCGCTGCGGGTGGTCGTCAAGGTAAGCACGGATGTCAGTGCCGTAGTCGGCTACGTTGTCAACGCGCAGGTTCGCCAGCCGCATGAGGTTGAGAAGTTGGTTCAGCCGTGCCCGGTTCCGGAAAGCGAACGCCCGCGGCTGGAGCGACTGTCTGAGACTTAACAACGGTTGCTCCACAGCGCCGTTGGAGTAAACCGGCGGAATCCGCGATCGGCCTTGGGTCTGGCCACGCATCCAAGTGGCGTTCATCTTCAGCCACCCGTTCGTCAGCCGCAGCTCGGGCCGACTCACCACCTCAGCCTCGAACGCGTCCCACCGATCCCGGGACTGCAGCGCACCTCGGAACAGTGCTCGCGCGCGGTCGTCCGGTTCGAGCACGTCACTTCGGAAGGCGGCCTTGACTCGCTCGCTCAGGTGGTGCTCGCAGTGGTGGATGAGGTTCACAGCGGCCCATTCGCCCCACCTGATGTTCACGCCAGCGACGATGGCCTTGTCCTGGTCACAGACGATCGACTCAGGCTTCCCTGGAAGCGATCGGAGGGATTCCGCCCAGGCTTGTCCGTCGCCGGTTGGGCTGGCTTCGAGCTTCCAGAGCCGACCGTTCTTGCCGTCCTTGTCGTACCCGTAGGCGGCGAAGATGAAGTACAGGGCGAGATTGTTTCCGGTGAGTGGATCCGTCTACCTGAACGGGCCGCGGTCACCGCTCTCGGAACTGGGAGTTCGAACCACTCCGCTGGTTGGGAGCAGCGACCCTCTACGCCGCCTACCGCTTCGCGGACCGACGAGAATATGTGACGAAACGGGCGACGACGCATCCTGCAGCCCGTTTCGCAACGGCCATCAGCGGCCGTCGTTGAAAGCGGTTCACTCAAACGCGGGCGATGCGCCCGCGCTGGTCAGTTCATAATGGATTCATGCTGGGAACCCTGCACAGCGCTTGGGGTAACCACTGTTTTAGCGGCTCCGATGCGGGCTGGTGAGCGGACGCTTCTCGCGTCACTCGCGATGAGTCCCGATCCGAGCCTCCTCGCTTCATGGTGTCCTGACGATCGATTGTTATCGCAATATCGCCATAAAGACGCTATATTGTGAATACGCAATAGTACTCTTCTATTGCGCAATCGCAATAATGTTGGAGGTGAGATCGTGGCAAAACACACAGCGCAACTTCGTTCGCCGGGCGAGTTTGGTCTTGCTGTTCAGCAGGCACGGATTGAACTAGGGCTTTCGCAAAACGAACTGGCAGAAGAAATTGGCATTCCCCAGAGCACAATTAGCCAGCTCGAGAGCGGAAAATCAACAATCTTTCTGCGACGCCTTCTGACGATAGCCAAAGCCACAGGCATCGAGTTCACGGCTTCGTGGGGAGATGACGATGCGGCTCGCAGTTGAACTGTATGGCACCATGATCGGCACCATCGAGGGCGATGCGCGTTCGTTTGACTTCATTCCTACGCCTGAAGGAATCGCCGAGTTCGGTATGAATAGCCCGGTGCTCTCTGTGGCGATTCCGCTCGTCCCGGCCCAACCTCGCCACCAAGCTAAGCGCCGTCGCAATTGGTTTGCCGAGCTTCTCCCAGAAGGTGATCAGTACGACTACATGCTCGCGCAGGGCGGTCTACGCAGGGGAAACACTCCGGCGTTTCTCGCCCGATATGGGCGGGATGTCGCGGGTGCGTTGCAAGTGTGGGACCTCGACGACCCCACCGAGCCGAAAGTGCCCCGGCTGAAGTCGCTTTCGGATACCGAAGTGCGACATCTGCTTGAAGACCCGATCGGCTCGCCCCTGGCCAATACAGACGGCAACGGTCGCTCGTCTCTCGGCGGAGTGCAACCCAAGGTCGTCATCGCTAAAACTTCCACGGGCTGGGCGCAAGCGCTCGATGGGTACCCGACCACCCACATCCTCAAGCCTCAATTGACGGCGCACAAAGCGACAATCATTTTTGATGAAGAGTATGGATCGCGCCTCGCGCGCAGCATCAGGCTCGCTAGCTTCGCTACAAACATCCTGGAATTTGAGGGGCTGCCTGCACTGGTCATCGAACGGTACGACCGAGTAGATGGGGAACGGGTGCACCAAGAAGACTTCAGCCAGGCGCTGGGAGCATCCGGGAACGAAAAGTATCAGGAGCTCGGAGGGGTAGCAAGCCTTAAGCGAGTCGCGGAGGTTCTGAAGGCGTTCTCGCCTGCACAAGAACTACATACACTGGCGAGAATGGTCGTGTTTGCCGTGGCAATTGGCAACCTAGATCTGCACTCCAAGAACCTTGGGTTGCTGCATTCGAGAGAAGGTGAAGTGCGACTGGCCCCCACCTACGATGCAGTGCCACAGGCGCATGGAAGCGTCGATGGAAAACTCGCCTTGAGCGTCAACGGCAAATATCGGCTGGGCGAGATCACTCGCGCCGACCTTCATGCTGAGTTCGGTGTGTGGGGATTGCGCAGTGCGCGCGCGGCAATCACCGAAACACTGGACGAGTTGGCGGAAGCAGTCGTGGTGGAGGAGCCTTTGGCCGGCGCATACGAGCTGCTTGACGTTCAGATCAAGGCGTTCATCGAGAACCTTCAGGACGGCAAGTCACCTACAGGTCAAAGTTGAAGCGAGGCCTAGGGTTCTTCAGCTTTCAGGGATTGATTCCCTCGGGAGCTTGCGCACGCGCGTGCGTCGGTGTCGACGCTCCGGGATCATGGAACGCATCTCCTCGAGCTTGCCGAAGCACAGCAGCCGGTCGCCAGCCTCGAGTACGACATCCTTCTTTGGGTTCGGGATCACGGTTCCTGTACGGACACTGTCCCGGCGTTGCGGGCACTCAGCGTTCGGCTGCTCAACGGGTGCCCGTTTAGGCCCAATACCTTAACTGAACGGTATTGACGCTTCTACGCCTTTTGTCAAGCTGTTTGGTTGTCGAGTTTTCTGAAGAGTGAGCGCGAGATGTAGCGTTTGAGGCAGCGGAGGATTTCTTTGCGGGTTTTTCCTTCCGCTGTTTTCTTCGCGACGATCCAGAGCACGATCTCGCCGAAGTAATTCGGGTGGCGCGAGCGCGACCACAGCCCCGTGTGGATGAAGGTGCCTTCGTTCTTCGGGTTGGCTTTGAACGCAGACTTCTGCACGTCAGCCGTGACCTCGAACGTAAACCCGACTACCCAGAGGACGATGCCGACAATCGCGAGCCAACCGATCGGCTCCCGCGACGAGACCTCGCTGCTCAGGGCAATCCATGCCGCCGACGCGGTAAGACTCACCCAGAGACCCTGCAGGATCCAGACCCGCAGGAAGTGAGAAGTTCCTCTTAGTGACGTGTGTTGGGTGCCAAAAGGACGGAGCCTTAGAGGGGAAGAATTACGTCTTCAACTCAGATGAAGTAGCCCCACGGTTGCCCCCAACTACCCGCCCTGTAGGGCAGGTGTCAAAGCGAGAGTTATCTCGCGTATACCTTGTCATATGCTGCGACCACAGCGCGTGGGCTGAACACCTTCTGGCTTGAAGTGACGAGTTTCTCGCGGAGGACTTTCTTGTGATTCGGTGACTGCGCGGCAAACGCGGTGAGCTTGGCAACCAAGTCCGCTGGTGAACTAAACACGCCACCTCCACCTAGCGTGTCGATGAGCTCGGGCATTCCTCCGACATCAGCCACCAGCGAGGCGCAACCCTGTGATGCTGCCTCCGGGATAACAAGGGGTGAGTTTTCAGCGCGCGAGGGAACAATGAGCACGTCTGAGAGGGCAAGTAGTTGGGCAATTTCTGGCTGGGCAAGCGGGCCTTCCCGGTGGATGTTGGCTCCGACGAGCGAAGCTCCGCCTGCGCCAACGAGGTGCAAGGAGGCCGCTCCTGATTCAGGGAAAGCTGCCGTGAAATTCTCTACAGCCGCACTCACGTTCTTCACCGGGTCATCAAGGTTTTTTGCAATAACGACGACGCGAAAAGTCCGCGCCTCTGTGTTCTTCTCTGGGCTTGCATCGATGAAGCCGAAGTGGGGGGAGAAGGGATTGGGCTGAACAACAATGTCATGACCGCCGAATATGGAGCTTGCCGCTGCCTGGTCGGCGAGCCAGCGGCTGGGTGTCACGACCGTAAGGTTTGTCAATGCTGACACAGCGTCGCGTTTGCGAGCGAGGTTCTGGCTGACAGCGGCGCGGAAAGGACTGCGCACCGCCGGGCAACTTTCGCAGTCGGTTTGAAACCCCTGGCATCCGAGCGAGTAGTGGCAGGCCCCCGTAAAGGGGTTCATGTCGTGCAGGGTCCATACAACGCGAAGAGAAGGATGCTTTTGGGCGAGGGACCCGACCGTAATCACCCCATTTATGCCATGGAGGTGCAGGACGTCGACGTCTTCGAGTCCGGGAAGGGTGTTGTCGTGGAGGCGATCGCGCGCAAGACTTATTGGCGCGTGAAATCCTTGTGCCTGAACTCCATAGCGATCGAGGGCAGCTGCGGCTGTATGAAGCGGTGAGGCGAAGGGGTGCGAGCGCAGGTCAGACTCAATAGTGCTGTGGAAACGGGAGGTATGGCCTTGGACCACTTGCTCTTCCCACAGCGTACGAGCAACTGACCCTGCGCCGCCTGCGCGAGAAAAGTTGACGTGGAGAATGGATACGGACACAGCACTACGCTAGTTGGAAAAGCGCACCAAAGGAGTATCTGTGGGACATCGGCCCTGCGCTCCCGTGGTGCTCTTGGGCTATCGACGCCCGGAAATGACCGCCAAGGTTTTTGCCGCCATTCGTGAAGCTAAGCCTCGCGTGCTCCTTTTGGTGATGGATGGTCCCCGCCCCGGTGACGACCACGACGCCCACCAGGTATCGCTCACCCGAGAAGCTGTGGCCGCAGTCGACTGGGAGGCAGACGTCCATCGCATTTATGCGGATACGAATATGGGCCTGAAAGTTCGGGTGTCTACCGGGCTTGATGAGGTGTTCTCGTTGGTTGACGAGGCCATCATTCTTGAGGATGATTGCCTGCCCGACGCCAGCTTTTTTGCCTATGCCACGGACTTGCTCGAGCGATATAGGGCTGACCCTGAGGTCGGGATGATTGCGGGGTCCTCGCGCCTTCGCGGCCACACCGTGAGCACGTACTCCTACGATTTTTCGGGCGATGTTCGAATTTGGGGTTGGGCAACCTGGGCAAGGACGTGGCGAACGTTCGCTGACAGCGGTGATCTTGATAAACGCTGGAGCGCCCAAGAAGCTCAGGTGATGAGCAAGAAGTTCCCGCGTGGCGCGAGGCGATCTGCGATGCGAAAAATGTTGACTACCGCTGACCAGCTCAACTCATGGGCTTTGCCTTTTGTGGTGCACTGCGTGGGCAAGGGGTATGCCAATCCTGTTCCGATGGTGAACCTGGTCGAAAACATGGGCCTGGGCCCAAGCTCGACCCACACCAAGTTTGAAAGTTATGTCGCTCACGTCCCCGGCGAGCAGATCCCGCTGCCGTTATCCCACCCACCTCAGGTTCGGGTCAACAGTGACCTCGATCGGCGAGAGTCTCGCTCCGACTCGGTCGAGCTACTTCGATATCCGCTGCGCCATCCGGTCGACACGATGTTGCGCCTCTATCGATATGCCAGACTCCAGAGAGGTAAATTGTGACCTTCGAGGTAATAGGGGTGGGCGCGAGAAAACGCTCGGGGCGATAGATTAGGGCTCGTAGTTTTTGCGCGATTGCGGCAGTGAGAGGCGTACATTTTGGTGAAGAAAGCTTTGGTCACGGGAATCACCGGACAAGATGGAAGCTATTTGGCTGAGCTCCTACTCTCTAAAGGGTACGAGGTCCACGGTGTCGTCCGCCGGTCTTCGAGCTCAAATACGCAAAGAATTGACCACCTCTTGTCCGACGAAACCCTTGTGGATTCTCGTCTATATCTCCACTATGGCGATCTGAGCGACAGTTCGCGGATGATTTCTTTAGTTGAATCCATCAATCCCGATGAGGTCTACAACCTTGCTGCTCAGTCCCACGTTCGCGTGAGTTTCGATGAGCCGGAGTTCACCGGGAACACCACCGGGCTGGGGTCTCTTCGCCTCCTGGAGGCGATTCGCGTTGCGGGTTCGAAGGCTCGGTTTTATCAGGCCTCAAGTTCAGAAATGTTTGGCGCGAGTCCACCCCCGCAAAACGAAGAGACTCCTTTTTATCCTCGGTCTCCTTACGGGGTGGCCAAAGTGTATTCCTTTTGGATCACGAAGAACTACCGCGAAAGCTACGGGCTTTTTGCCACCAACGGGATCCTTTTCAACCACGAGTCACCCCGACGGGGTGAGACATTCGTGACGAAGAAAATCACCCAGGCTGCCGCGCGGATTCACGCAGGCGTTCAAGACAAGCTTCATCTGGGCAATCTCGATGCCATTCGCGATTGGGGTTACGCCCCCGAATATGTAGAGGCAATGTGGAGGATGCTTCAGACCAACGAGCCTGATGACTTTGTGGTTGCCACCGGGACACAGTATTGTGTGCGTGATTTCCTGGGTTTTGCTTTTGAGAGGCTTAATCTCGACTGGAAAAAATATGTTGAGTTCGATGAGCGCTTTACCCGTCCGGCAGAGGTGGAATCGCTCGTGGGGGATCACGCCAAAATCACCGATGCGACAGGCTGGAAACCCCGGATACTGACTCCGGAACTTGCCCAAATCATGGTGGATGCCGACGTGGAGATTCTTAATTCGCGCGGGGCCAGCTGGATTGGCCGCCCTGCCCGTGGCTAAAGTCAACGCCGAGGCGGAGGCCTCGAAACCTTCTGATGTAAAGAGCTTCCGGAGCTTGGTGAAGGTGGTCGGCGTATCTTGGTCGCTTTTGACCAAGTCCGAGAAAACACTTTTTGTGATTCGGATTGCGTTGCGGTTTGCGCTGAATGGCCTCGATATGGCGGCGGTTGCGCTGATGGGCTTGCTCGGAGCGATAACGGCCATGGGTCTCTCTGGTGAAAAATTCCAGCTATTTGGCCTCTCTCTCCCCGAGCCCACTGCGTCCAATGTAATTGCCCTCGTGGGCACGGTGGCTGCGTTGTTTATCCTCAAGGGTGGGCTTGCCATTTGGTTTGCTCGCTGGACTGCTGTGTTCCTGGCCGGTGTGGAGATTAAGAACTCGGCCAAAATTGCCCGGTATCTTTTTAGCGGCTCTCTTCAGCGTTTGCGAGGCCACTCTCGGGCAGAAATAAGTTTCCTGGTCGGCGCATCCACGAACGCTACTTTCAGCGGAGTGCTCGGTGCGATGACAACTTTGGTAATCGAAAGCACTTTGTTCGTCTCGATTTTTGTGCTTTTTTTGGCGGTCGATTGGGTGGCGGCAATTTTCATTGCCATCTACTTTTCTTTGCTGGTCTTTGTTCTTCAATCCACCACAGCAGCTCGGTATCTCCGAGTCGGACGGAACGTCCAGCGAGGAGCTGTCGATTCCGGTGCGTCCATTCTCGAAATGGTGGATGGTTTTCGTGAGATTGCCGTGCTTTCCAAGCAGAGCTACTTTCTCACTCGCTTCATTGAGTCCCGGAAACTGAGTGCACGCACGGCTGTGACTCTTCAAATACTAAAGAGCCTTCCTCGTTATATCGCCGAGGGGGGACTCATTATTGGGGCTCTTGGTTTTGTGATGTGGCAGTTGAGTCGAGGAACTCTCGGCGAGGGCCTTCTGGCTTTGGGGATCTTCCTTGCAGGCTCGTTTCGGATGATGGGCGCAATTCTTCCCTTGCAGCAAATCTGGAACGAACTCCGAGTGACGCAAAGCTGGGTAGTGAAGGCACAGGAGATATTGGTTCAACTTCGCGATACTCCGGAGCTGTTGAATGCCAGCATTTACGCAGACACTTCGGCTCCGGTAAAAGTCGAGGAACGTGTGGCTGGGCCACAAGGGCTTGAGGTTGAGCTCACCGGCGCAACTTTTACGCACTGGGGAACCGAGCAACCGACTATTCGGTCCGTGTCTTTGCATATCCCCGCAGGGTCCTATGTGGCGGTTGTTGGCCCTTCCGGAGCCGGGAAAACTACACTCGTCGATCTGATTCTTGGGTTGTACAACCCAGAGAGTGGAACGGTTCGAATAAATGGAATGGAACCCGGCGAGCTTCGAGAGAAGTCGCCGGGGTTGATGGCCTACGTTCCTCAGAAGCCGGGGCTTGTGGATGGTTCTATTGCCCAGAATGTGGCGTTGGGGGTGCCTCCCGAGGAGCGAGACGAAGGCGCTATCTGGTCCGCGTTGGAAAGAGCCCAACTCGCTCCTCATGTTTTAGGTATGGAAAACACGATTCACTCGAGTCTCGGGTCCCATTCTGACGGATTGAGTGGCGGCCAGATTCAGAGGCTGGGTCTTGCCCGCGCTCTCTACACGAATCCCAGTTTAATAATTTTAGATGAAGCAACGAGCGCTCTTGACGCCGCGACAGAGGCCAGTATTGCGGGGGCAATCCAGGCACTTGGTGGTGACACCACCGTCATTGTGATTGCTCATCGTCTCTCGACAATCCAGCATGCTGACCAAGTTCATGTGATGGAAAATGGCGATATTATTGCGAGTGGTACGTTCAGAGAGGTGCGAAAAAATGTGCCCCTCATCGAAGAGTATGTGAAACTCATGTCGTTTGATGAAGACTGAGTTCGAATCGAGATTCCCCCTCACACACTCCATCGCGTCGCGGGTCCATTACTTGGACCAGGCAGAGTCCACCAACACCGTGATGGCCACAGGAGAATCATGGCCACCTTTTTCTGTGGTGATGACAGAAGAGCAAACCGCTGGTCGAGGCCGGCTCGGTAGGACATGGATAAGTGGGCCCGGGGAGTCCTTGGCGCTGAGTGCCATGGTTCCCGCACTTCCTGATGGCCCGGGTCTCACGTGGGTCCCGTTGCTTGCCGGAGCGTGTCTTGTGGAAACGCTCCGAAGCGCTGGTCTGGCTCAGGCAGGGCTGAAGTGGCCCAATGATGTTCTTGTGGGGGGTAAAAAGCTTGCGGGGGTGCTCTGTGAAGTGCACCACAGTGGCGGCGTTATTGTTGGTGTCGGCCTCA
>Ga0335398_10004681_pt1 | contig 18791 bp, 7 predicted proteins | sample BON03_FD_205742 | JGI IMG/M metagenome (GOLD analysis project Ga0335398, IMG submission 205742) | Freshwater microbial communities from Lake Bonney liftoff mats and glacier meltwater in Antarctica - BON-03 (spades assembly) (version 2) | ecosystem: Environmental > Aquatic > Freshwater > Ice >... | reverse complement strand
TATATATATATATATATATATCGCGTCCCCGGAGGCGCCCTTTGTAGGGCCGACGGCGACTGCGGCTCGCCATCCACGGCCTGGCACTCAGCGAGCCGGAGCTGGTCAGGTAGTGGCACGAGTGTTTGTGTGCGTATAGATAGATGGATAGAGATAGATATGTGTATGTTTACTCATAGATAGATCCATATGTATAGTGGATAGTGGGTAGGTGGGTGTGTCCCCACTATCCACTATACATATGGATCTATCTATGAGTATACATACACATATCTATCTCTATCCATCTATCTATACACACACAAACACTGAACCCGCGCGCCGGCGCCGCCGACGCGACAGCAGAACGACCAAGTTGAAGGCGGCAACCAGACACGGCGCCGGGCCGTAGCACGGCACTCCATCCGACTTCAGCGCTCTAGCCAGCACGCTTCCAGGCCGCCGTCCGCCGTTCAATTGCGTTCAAGGTGGGGCGGAGGCATGTCGCTGCGCCTGCTTGATCGTACCAATATAGAGCACTGTGTGCGTGTAGTGCGTCGTGTCAGACGTCAGATTCCTCAGAGGAGGCGAGAGTTCATAGTTCAATGTATAATTCAGTGTGTTGTATTCTTTTTGTCTGGGTGTCTAATTGTCGTCGTGAGTCGTCAGCGTGCGTGCGTGCCGCGTGCCGTCCACGTGTGCGGTATGTGTGCACGTGCGCGTGAACGTACTGCTAGCGTGTGTCGTGTGTTGCCGCGTGCATGCATATGCATATGTATGCGAGCTACGAGCTATGTATGACGACCGTTATATTTATAAAAGAAGAGGAAGAGAGCGGCGCCTCGCGCCCCCTGCCCCTGCAAGGAAAATACGCCAGCCACATAGACACATATATAATAATATATATATATATACGCAAACCACAAAACATAAACTAACACACACCACACATATACATATATACATATAGCATATGCATGTAAACATGTACATGTATTATATATAATATGTCCGTGTCCGTGTACTTTTATTTGTTTATTTTTGTTATTATTTGTTAAAGTTAAAGTGAAAGTCTTCATCTTTATATATTATATCTGTTATATTTGATATATACGAATACGATTTAACGGTTAACCCTCCCTGCGCTCACCTCACACAATCACACATATAATCTCAAAATAATATATTAATAAACCCGATCCGCGCGCCCCCGCCCCCGCCGCCAGACCCCCCCCTCCCCCTCCGCCCCCTCATCACGCGCTATATTATAGCCATATAGATATAGTTGTCACGTCACACAGCAGATCATCATGAAACATATTATGCCACTCTAATAATAGACAAACACCGACACTGCACTGACACTGATATTGATTTGCGTCCTCAAACAATCTGTCCACAACACGCAACACATCTCAAAACCTACACCCGCGACACTGTACTGACACGGACTATGCTGATTTGCGTCCACAAACAACCTGTCCACAACACACAACACACCTCCAAACCTACACCTGCGCCCATCTGTGCGCCTGGTACTTTCTCGCGCGCAGCGCGTCGTCCATCTCGAGCAACTCGACCTCGCCGTTGCCGCTCGCGTCGATGGCCCGCACGAGCGCTTTGGCCTGACCGTTCGTGAGCGGCAGGCCGACCTGCGGCGAGGCGAAGAAGGCCTGGAGCTCGGCGGGCGAGAGCGAGAACTTGCCGTCCGTGAACTGCGACGTGTTGACGGCGCCGTTGCGAAAGAGCTCGCGCACGGTCCACTTTCGCTCGTCTAGGAAGTGCTGCAAGCACTCGAGCGGGTCGGTCGAGGCGAGGCTCGGCTGGCCGACGGACATGCAGGAGCCGCCGGGGCTGGGCGCAGCCATCGCCGGATCCCAGCTGCAGCGAATCGGCGACGACGGGCGCGAGGAGCTCTGCGAGCCGACAGAGGAGAAGCTCCGGCCCAGCGCCGGGGCCGGGGTGCTGAACCGCAGGTCCGCCGCGCGCATCGTCTCGTCGAGCCAGCGCTGCGCCTCGATCGACATGGCCGCCCGGCCGTGCGGCGTCGGCGGGGGCAGTGACGCCGGCTCGAGAAGGGCCCAGCCGGGGAGGCGTGGTTCGAGCTGGGCGAGCTCCTGCGGGGTGACCGAGCGCAGGCCGTGTAGAGCGGCCGTCGACTCGAGTTGGGATCGCGACGCGTAGGCGCTGAAGGAAACGCCACGCGCGGTGAGCAGCACCGCCAGCTGTTCGTACGTCAAGTCGCCTACGGCCGTGGGGTTCAGGTTGGCCAGCTCTGCTGGCAAAACAGAGGGGATGCCGGCCGCAGCCGCGGCCGCCAGTAGCTCGGCGCGTGTCGCGCTCTCGCGAACGAACACGCCCCGAGCAGCGAGCAGGGCCGCCAGCTGCCCGTCCATCAAGTCGCCTACGGCCGTGGGGTTCAGCTTGGCCAGCTCTGCTGGCAAAACAGAGGGGATGCCGGCCGCAGCCGCGGCGGCCAGTAGCTCGGCGCGCGTCGCGCCGTCGCGAACAAACACGCCCCGGGCCGCGAGCAGGGCCGCCAGCTGCCCATCCGTCAAGTCGTTTACGGCCGTAGGGCTGATCTTGGCCAGCTCTGCGGGCGAAACAGAGAGGATGCCGGCCGCAGCCGCGGCCGCCAATAGCTCGGCGCGCGTCGCGCCTTCGCGAACGATCACGCCCCGAGCATCGAGCAGGGCCGCCAGCTGCCCGTCGGCCAGACGAGCCACGGGCGTGGGTGTGATCTTGGCCAGCTCCGCCGGCGTGAGCGTCGTGATACCGACGGCGTGGGCGAGGGCCAGCAGATCGGCGGGCGTCGCGCCCTCCCGCACCGGTACGCCGCGCGACGCCAGCAGCGCGCGCATCTGTTCGGGCCCCAGACTGCTCAGCCGGACCACCAGGCCCTGCAGCGCGCGCCAGAAACGAGCTAGGGACGCGTTGCGCCAGCAGCGCACCGCGTGGGTGACGGCCGCCGCGAGGAGCTGCCTCCGTGTGGCAGCGAGCTCCCACGAGTCGAGCGCCCGCCGGAGGTCGCCGGCGCGCCACGACGCGAGCGCCGTGCGGGCGAGGCCGAGCGTCGCGCGCCGAGCCTCCACTGCCTCCTGCCAGTTGCGCAGGCAGCGGCCGGTGGCGAGGTGTACGATTCGCGAGAGCGCGGCCGACGCAGTAGCGACGAGGCGCGTGCGCGCGGCGCTGTGAGAAGCTAGGGTGTCCCATGCACGCGCCACCCCGCGCCGCCCCCAGTGGCCGAGCGCCCGCTGGGCGACCGAGAAGGTCTCGTCGCGTTGGCACCACGTGTTGAAGCCGTGGCTGAGCGAAGCAGAGAAGAGGAGTGCCAGGGCGCCAGAGAGGACGGAGGCTAAGCGCGCCCTCGAGGTCCGGTTGGACTGCAGGCTCGAGAAGGCGCACCGCATCTCGCGAGATCGCCACGCGGAGAGCACCCTCCGACAAATGCGCGCCTCGTCGCCAATGTCCCGTAAGGCGTTGAAGGCGCGGCTGAGCAAAGCAGAGAAGAGGCGTGCCAGGGCGCCCGAGAGGACCGAGACCAAACGCGCCCTCGAGGTCCGGTTGGACTGCAGGCTCGAGAAGGCGCACCGCACCTCAAGAGATCGCCATGCGGAGAGCAACTTCAAACAGATGCGCGCCTCCTCGTCACGATGCAACAGCCAGCTCTCAAAGCTGCGGCTGAGGCAGCGCTGCGCCAGACGTACTAAAGCGCCAGAGCCGACCCGCTGAAAGTGGGCCGCCGAGACGGCCGCCTCCTGCCAGGTGCGCAGGCAGCGGCCGGTGGCGCCGTGTACGATTCGCGAGAGCGCGGCCGACGTACTCGCGACGAGGCGCGCGCGCGCAGCGCCGTAAGTAGCCAGGGTGTCCCACGCACGCGCCAGCTCGCGCCGTCCCCAGTGGCCGAGCGCCCGCCGGGCGACCGAGAAGGTCTCGTCGCGTTGGCACCACGCGTTGAAGCCGTGGCTGAGCGACGCAGAGAAGAGGAGTGCCAGGGCGCCAGAGAGGACGGAGGCTAAGCGCGCCCTCGAGGCCCAGTTGAACTGCAGACTTGAGAAGGCGCACCGCATCTCGCGAGATCGCCACGCGGAGAGTACCTTCCGACAGATGCGCGCCTCGTCGCCGATGTCCCGTAAGGCGTTGTAGGCGCGGCTGAGGTGGCGCCGCGCTAGACGCGCCAGGGCGCCCGAGCCGACCCGCTGAAAGCGAGACGAAGAGTGCGCGTGGTGCTGGAGGGTAGTGAGGCAGCGACGAAGGACGGACGAGCGCCAGGAAGCGAGCGCCCCGTGCGCGCGCCGACACAGCGACGCGCGGCCGCCCGCAACCTCGCGCCACGAAAGCAGCGCGCGGCTCGAGCCAATGTGCCGCAGCCGGCGGAGAGCCGCTGCGGCGCGCAAGCGGGTGCGCGCGTGCTCGTCTAGCGAGAACAAGGCACGCCGGAGCGCGCGGCCGCCCCAGGCGAGGAGGGCGCGCCGGACCAGCTGGAGTCCCGCGGCGCGAGTTTCGGACTGATGGCGCCATGAGTTCACGCTGCGCCGTAGCGAGCGGCGGGCGAAGCTGGCTAGCCCGAGCGCAGAGTGGCCGAACGACGTCACGCGGCGCCTGCGCACACGGGGGGAGAGTCTATAGTTGGAGAGGGCGCACGTGACGTGTAAGGATCTATAAACAGGGGAACGTGCTCTAGCTTGTGTGTAGTTGAAGTACGGATACAACAATGAAATGCAGGGATATAAGACAACTCGCCTTGCATGGGTGCGGAGCAGCGAGAATGCGCCCGAGAGCTGCTGCTTCTTGGACGCGTCGAGCCACGTTCGGAATGCGGTTCGCTGGGCGTTGCCCGTCCACTGAAGCAGCGCTCGGCTAGCCAGCGTCGTCGCGTCCCGCTGAACCCCCACTGTATCGCACCACGCGAGCCAGGCCTTGGACGTCGACCGATGAAAGATACGGCCGAGCGCCCGGGAGTGCAGCGCCGCCTTGCGTCGCGCCTCGTCCGTCGATTCGACCCACGCACCCCAGGCGTTGCCCATCGACTGATGAAAGACACGGCCGAGCGCCCGGGAACGCAGCGCCGCCTTGCGCCGCGCCTCGTCCGTCGATTCAACCCAAGAGAGCCAGGCTCTGCCCATCGACTGATGAGAGACACGGCCGAGCGCCCGGGAACGCAGCGCCGCCTTGCGTCGCGCCTCGTCCGTCGATTCAACCCACGTGTTCCATGCCTTGGACGTCGACCGATGACAGATACGGGCGAGCATGCGGGAGTACAGCGCTGCCTTGCGCCGCGCCTCGTCCGTCGATTCAACCCAAGAGAGCCAGGCCCTGCCCATCGACTGCTGAAAGATGCGGCCGAGCGCCCGGGAGTGCAGCGCCGCCTTGCGTCGCGCCTCGTTCGTCGATTCAACCCACGTGCTCCAGGCGTTGCCAATCGACTGATGAACGATACGGGCAAGCGCGCCGGAACGCAGCGTCTTATTGTGCCTCGCCTCGCCCGTCGATTCAACCCACGTGGCCAAGGCCTCGGACGTCGACCGATGAAAGATACGGGCGAGCGCGCGGGAGTGCAACGCCGCCTTGCGCCGCGCCTCGTCCGTCGATTCAACCCACGTGGCCAAGGCTCTGCTCGTCGACTGATGAATAAAACGGACCAGCGCCTTGGCCCGTCGCCTCGCCTCTTCCGTCGCTTCGACCCAAGAGAGCCAGGCCCTTCCCATTGACTGCTGAAAGATACGGGCCAGAGCGCGGGAGTGCACCGCCACCTTGCGCCGCGCCACATCGCTTGATTCGACCCACGCGCCCCAGGCTCTGCACATCGACTGATGAAAAACGCGGCCGAGCGCCCGGGAACGCAGCGTCTTACTGTGCCTCGCCTCGTCCGTCGCCTCAACCCACGTGGCCAAGGCTTTGCTCGTCGACTGATGAAACAAATGGACCAGCGCCTGGGCCTGTCGCCTCGCCTCTTGCGTCGCTTCGACCCAAGAGAGCCAGGCTCTGCCCATCGGCTGATGTAAGATATGGCCGAGCGTCCGTGAGTGCAGCTCCGCCTTGCGCCGCGCCTCGTCGCTTGATTCGACACACGTGCCCCAGGCTCTGCACATCGACTGATGAAAGAAGCAGCCGAGCGCGCGGGAGCGCAGCGTTGTCTTTTGTCTCGCCTCTTCTGCCACTTTGACCCACGTGTTCAAAACCCTGCCCATCGACTGATGAAAGATGCGGCCGAGCGCCCGGGAACGCAGCGTCTTATTGCGCTTCGCCTCGTCCATCGCTTCGACCCACGTGGCCAAGGCTTTGCTCGTCGACTGGTAACACAAACGGGCCAGCGCCTGGGCCTGTCGCCTCGCCTCTTCCGTCGCTTCGACCCAAGAGAGCCAGGCCCTTCCCATCGACTGCTCAAAGATACGGGCCAGCGCGCGGGAGTGCAGCGCCATCGATTTCCTCGCCTCGTCGACCGATTCGACCCACGCGATCCAGGCCTTGGTGGTCGACTGATGAAAGATACGGGCCAGCGCGCGGGAGTGCATAGCCGCCTTGCGCCGCGCCTCGTCGACCGATTCGACCCACATTCCCCAGGCTTTGATCGTCGACTGGTGTAGAAAACGGCCGAGCGCCCGGGAGAACAGTAACGACCTGTGCTTAGAGGCCGAACCATCGAGTCGTATCTCGCGTAGGCCGCGGCGGAGGCGGCGGTGGCGTCGCGCGCGGCGCAGGCCGTGTGCTCCGTCGACGGCGTGACGCAGCCAGAGGAGCCACGAGCGCTGCAGGGCGCTGCGCCGGCGGCGGCCCAGGGCGTCGGAAGCGGCGGTCGAGAGAAAGGCGACGGCGACGGCGTTCCGGTAGAAGGCATCCACGCCGCGCAGGAGCACGACAAGCCGCGCCCTAAGCAGGCGAGGGGGGGGGGGGGGGGGGGGGGGGGCGGGGGGGGGGGGGGGGGGGGGGGGGGGGGGGGGTCGGATACCGGCAGGGGGTCAGATTGATACCGGAGGAGTGTCTTGGTCGGGCCGGCAACGCCTAGATTAGAGCGCGAGAATACCGGAGGGGGAGTAGTGTGATACTGGAGGGTTGTCTTGGCCGGGCCCGCAGCGCCCGCGATTTACTTGATATTAATAGCACCTTGCTCACTTAACCCAGCGCCTCATACCGGCAGACTGGAGGGAGCAATTCAGACAGAGGAATGTTCCTTGTAGGCGAGTCACATCATCCCTTGAATACCGAAGGGAGCATTCCAGGCAGGGTTTCTAGCAGACGCGGCCCTGCTGTTAATGAACTAATGCACAGTATATTCACCTTGCGTGGCCGCGGTCCGCGCGCGCCTTTCTCGGCGACCCGACGAGGCTTTCCCCTCTCCAGGCTCGCCAGGCGTGCAACTGCTTGAGCTGGGTCAGGTGGGCGGCGCACCAGTGGCCTAACCGAACCACACGCCGCGTCTCGTACAGGGACGCGGCCCACCTGCCGAGGGACGCGGCCAGGAGGCGGCCCTCGTGCGAGAGCGAGAGCTGCGAGGCGCAGAGGCAAAGGGTGGCCTCGCGGCGCCAGACGCGGAGGCTGCGGCGGAGGCTGCTCGTGGCCGAGCGTTCGTGCCCCGCGGCGCCCAGCCTGCCCGCCCAAAGCCGCGCGCGCGCCTCGTGGCACCAGCCGGCGAGGGCGGCGCGGAGGCAGCTGGCCCCCGTCTGCTCGGAGGCGGAGACGCTGGCCCGCCGCAGAGAGATCTGGGGCGCGTGGACGCACAGCCACGTGCGAAACGCGAAAGAGAGGGAGCGGCCGCCCCAGTGCCAGAGCGAGAGGTGGACGCGTCCCGTCGCCTGCCGCCGGAGCCGCAGCGCCTCGCCAAAGCACTCGCTCGCCCCGCACAGCCGCTCCCGCCGCCGCCTTCGCCGCGCAGCCAGAGTGGCCCTGCGGTATCGCGCCGCCCACGCCCACTTTTGGACCGCACGCACCACGTCGCGCTGCCCCCCTGCGGTATCTCCGCGGCCTGCCGCCGCGGTGGCGTAGGCGAGTGCCACGTGCGCCGCGTGGGCTGTTCTCGTGCCCATGCGCGCGCGCAGCCGCCAGTCGGCCCAGCCCCTGCGGAGGGCTGAGGCTGCAGTCCACTGGCAGGAGGTGCGCCGCAGCCGGCGGGCGAGGTTCGCCGCACGGGCGTTGGCCGCGAGCCCGTCCAGCGCAACGACGCAGGCCGACGAGCGGGCGCGCGAGAGCGCGGTGGCCGCGCCGCGCCAGGCGCGGGACTGAGCGCCCCACGAGCGGAGCGCGCGCGCGGGCCCCGCGTTGGCCCATGCGCCGAGTCCGCGGCGGAGGAGCCTCGTTTCTTGGCGCTGGTGGTCGGCCGAGTCGCACCAGGTGCGGAGGGCGCTACAAGAAAGCAAACACATGAAAGGGTGAGTTGGGAGTTGGAAGCAGGTGTGGGGGTGCGTAGTTAACGCAGAGCTGGATACGAAAAGGGAGTGGAGAAAGCAGAGTGCGTAGTTAGCAGTAGCGTCTCGTTTGTATAGTTGATGCAGAGCTGGATACGAAAAGGGGTGAGTTAGAGACGAGGCGAGGGCGTGGGTGCATCTATGAATGAATCAAGGCTAGTCTCGCACCTGCTCGACTCGCGACCAAGCACGCGGCGCGCCAGGCCCCGCGCGCTGCGGCGGAGCGAAGCGCCGCACCGCCACGTGGCCCACGAGCGAGCCAGGCCGCGGTGCAGCAGGCGGGTCGCGGCGGCGCGACCGCAGCCGAGGGTCGCCGCGCGCTCCGCAGCGCAGCAACGCCACGACTGCCACGCTCGCGACGCGCCCTGGGCCTTCGCGCGCGATACCGCGCTCGCAGCCAGGGCCATCTTCCGGCTCCGTTTGGCGCCGGCGTCAGCCCAGCTGCGCCAGGCGCGCGCTTCAGCCGCATGGCGCGCGGTCGACAGCGCGGCGGTGACCGCCTCGCGCCAAGCGCGGTTTTCGGCACAGCGGGCGACCATGGCGTTGCTCGCGCGGCGCAGGTGGAGGTGGCGCATGTTCGAGAGGGCGCGCACGCCGCGGCGGCGCCACGAGACGTGCGCGAGCCAGAGCGCGGCCGCCTCGCGCACCGCGGCCATCTGCCTGTGGCTGAGCGGCGCTGTGTGCCAGAGGAAGGAGCACTGTTTGGCGGGAAGCAACGCCTCCATGCTCAGAGTGCGGTGGCTCCGGTTGTAGGCGCGCCACCTGCCAATCAGCTCGGAGAGGGCCCGCGCGCGGACCAGCGCCGCGCCGCTGAGCTTCGGCAGCGCCGGCCTCGCCGTGGCGGTGTCGCCGATCCAGGTCCGGAGGCAGCGGGCGAGGCCGGCGTGGAGTGCGGCGGCGGACGCGCACAGCAGCAGCCGCCCAACGTGCAGCGCCTGGCCGTGCGCCTCGACCCACGAGAGGAGCGCGCGGCTCATATCTCGCTGGGCCCAATGGCCGAAGGCGCGTCGCGAGCGCGCGAGGAGGCACGCGCGGCGCTCGAGCCAGCCGGCCCACTGCGCCAGCCCGCGCCGCAGGCCGCGGCCGCGGAGCTTCTTTGCCCCTGCCAAAACGAGCGCCCCCTCCCGGAGCAGATCCATCCACGCCGACCAGACCCTGGACTCGCGCCGCCGCGACGCGTGGCCAAGCGCGCGGCGCAGCAGGGCGAGAGCGTGGCCGTCGGTCGCAGACGTGACGCGCCAGCGGGAGAGACCAAACGAGAGGGCGCCGCGCCGGGCGCGACACGACGAGTCGAGTTCGAGCGCCATGGCAACATCCGCCTCGCCGCGCCAGCGCCGCAGCGCCGCGCCGCAAGACGCGTAGCGCAACCGGCGGGCGGCGGCGAGGGCCAGCTCATACCACCGCCGCCGCTCCGAAACGGCCGCGCGCCACTTTGCCAGGGAGCGCGGGACGCGCTGGTGGCCGTCGAAGACGGCGGCGCGGGCGAGGGTCTTTTGCGCGTCGGCGACGGAAGCCGTCCACGTGCGCCACGCGCCGGCGAGCCGCGGGCTGGCGACGAGCACGCGCGCGACGCCGTCGGCGAGGTGGGCGCCGACGACCATGGCGCGGCGCGAGACGCCGAACGAGTAGAGCTGGCGCCAGAGGCGGCCCCAGACCCAGCGCGAGAAGGCGTGCTGCATTCGGGCCAAGAGGCAGAGCCCGTCGGCCACAGAGAGGGCCTTGCGCCGGTGCGCGCCGCGGCGCCACTGCGCGAGGGCGCAGCCGAGCTCGGCCTGGCGCGCGCGCATCGCCTCGGCCCAGCCCGCGGCGACGCAGCGCCATTCGGCCAGGGCGGCGCGCAGCCGGCGCAGGCGACCGCGGAGGGCCCAAAAGGCGAGCGACACGTCCGCGGCGTCTCGCTGAGAAAGGAGGTAGTCGGCCGCCTCGCGCCAGCGCGCGATCATGGTGCGGCCGAGCATTGGATTTGCGATCAAAAGGCGGCGACGCAAGAGGGCGCGCGCGGCCCACGGTCTGAAGGCGTACCACAGCTCAGCGTGAGCGACGGAGCGCGAAATGTCAGCAAAGACGCCGTCACCGTAGCTCTGCAGCACGAGCCCGCCGGACCGGCTCCGCGAGTAGTCGCTCGCCCGCAACGCCGTCCGTCCCGTCGAGCTGCTGCGGGCGGGGGTGGCCGCCGCCTTGGCGCCGGGCAGCGCCGCATAGATCATCGAGCGGCGGAAGCGCGTGGCCGAGATCTGGTCCGCGTATGCCTCGGCCGCCTCCAGCCGGCTCCGGATGCGCTGCCCCGCGGGGAACGGGTTGACGCTCGACGAGACGAGCTGGTACGGCGGAGCCATGAACGGCTGGCCGCGCACGCTGAAGTACGCAGCGTCGTGCTCTGCCTGGTATACTGGTGACAGCGGCAGGGTGTCGCTGTAGGTCTCTAGGCCGATGGCCATAAGCCGATGCGCCGCCCGGTCAGACAAGGGCGTGTGCCCCGAGGCAGTGCTGCCCGATGGTGGTGAGTTGGCCATGGGCAGGCTGAAAACGCATGAAAAAAAACGGCCAAATTTTAATCAGCGCTGTGAACAACAGCTGTGAAAAGGCGGCAAATATCGTGCCGCTCGACACCGCGTTCGACATGTCTGGGCTCTTAGTTCTGCTGCCTCAAGCGTCTGCGTTCGTGCCGCTGCACCGCCCGACGCATCTGCTGCACCGAGGCACCCACCCACGCTGCAGCTCCCTGGAGCCCGTCGATGCGCTCGACTTTAGCGTGCGGCTTGTGAAGCCGATGGGGCTCCAGCTCGAGGAGGAGGAGGCCGGCAGTACGGGTCTTCGCGTCGTCGCGGTGCTCCGTGACGGGTCGGCGGCCGCGAGTGGCAGAGTGTGGCCGGGAGATTCGCTCCTGGGTGTTGGGGACGACGACGTGGCCGGGGCGACGTTCGAGGAAGCAATGGGGGTGCTCGCGTCCGCGGGGGACGCGGTGACGCTCCGGTTCAGCCGCGACCCGAGCCGGTCAGTCGCCGTTTGCTCCCCGGGCGACAGGTGGGCCTTCGGCGCGCCGGGCGACACGCTGGAGGCGCTCGCGCTCTCCGCTGGCTACCGGGAGATCAACTATGGCTGCCAAGCAGGGCACTGTGGATCCTGCGAGGTGACGATGGGGACAAGGGGCCGGGTGCGGACGTTACGGGCGTGCTCTAGCCGGCTGCCGCGCTGCACCACGCTGGAGCCCCACCGAGTGCTCTCAGCGAAGGAGGTCGGGGAGGCGCCGCCGCCAACCGATGTGCTCAAGCTCCAAGCGCAGCTCCTCGCCGAGCTCAGCGCGGAAAGGGACCGGAAGAGCAAGGTGCGCTGGCCATGGTGACAAAAGGAGAGCCACGCGCGGGAGAGGGGAAGAACGCACAGCTTCCTCCTGATTCGAATCGGGGTACCTCGCGCGACCTGTGTGAGCTCGAGTAGGTAGGTAGGTAGGTGCATTTTGTGAACAGTGTGAAACCGGTGCCCCTGTCCCTAGCTGAGCCTCGTGCTGTGCAAGCTGTGTCAGCCACCTGCACCGGCCGCCTGTCGCCGGTGCCCCTGCCCCTCCCCTGCTGTTGTTTGTGTGCTGCTTGGGGTTTAGTTTGTTGGGCTAGGGAGCCTAGGGAGGAGGCCTCGCGCGCTATAATAGCTGTACAGTATGTTAAAAAAAGTCTCCCCCACCTCCACCTCGATGGAGATGGAGATGGATGTTTTATACGACGAGACACCCACCCAAACCCCGAGCGAGCGAGTTGAGACGAAGAGTAAAATCTCGCGAAATTCTAGAAAATAGCCGTCACCGTGTCACCGTCTTGAAGAGTGTCACCGTCATGCGTCATGCATGCGTCTCCCATTTCGTGCACATACATGCTCCTAATGCTGTGTGTGTATCACGTAGCACTATAACTTATCTGGCTACTGGCTAATATTATCTAGCTAGCTAGCTAGTACGTAAGCTAGCTCACATCATAAGTTATGCTAAGAATTCGTTCGACTCGCGAGAAGTCCACGACAAGCGTTCGCGCGCAACCGCACCCCAGTTTCACTGTACCTGTACGCTGTACGCTGTACGAGTATGTGTATGTGTACCGTATACCGTATACGTATAGATAGGGAGCGATGGTGCATGGTGCGATGGTAATGGAGCTAGGGCTACGCGGGAACCCTAACCCGCCAACGAATTCCCACTTCATATATATATGTATATGTATTGACACAATAAATACGCTTGGATCATGGACCATATATATAATAATATATATCTATATATATAATAAGTCGATATTGTTCACATGAATATTTTGGTTGGCAGCTATTTTTAGCTCAACACGCCGCAGTCGCGGCCACTGAAGTCAACCACGCGCACGACGGGACGCACCACGGCTCGTCCTTGGCGCAGGTGGGATGGCGAAGCGCGAGCGCGACCCGATCTGCGAGGTCTGCGGCCACTGCCATGTGCAAGGCGTCAAGTGCTCCATTTGCGGCCACGTCGGGAAATACATTGTTCCAGGGGGGCCGAACCGACCGAACCGCGGGGCCGTCCCGCCCGTACCGCCGGGGCCGCTGCACAAGCCCAACCGGACCCCGCCCACCATCGAGGGGCTGACGGTCGGGAGCTTTCAGCAGGCGCTGCAGAGTTTCTTCGACTTGTTACCCCAGGCCGCTGGCCAGATTCTCCCACCCGAAATGTGCAACCTCGACCAGCTCAAGGTGCTGCTCGACACGCTGCCCGACTACCACTCTACCGACGAGCAGCCCTCGTACGTGATGGCGATTGAGTGCCGCCCCGTCGTGAGGGCGCTTGCGCAGCTCATGCCGGGCTACCCGGCCTGGCAGCACGTAAATTGGCTGGCTCTCGAGCCGACAGAAATGACGTGAGGCACCGGGCGCGTGGGAAGGCGCTCCGGACAGGCTCGCGGGCCATACGCGCGGCCGTGCACTTTAGCCATAGGCACAGGGGGTGGCTCGTGTCCGCCTCCTTGCGCCGCTCTGCTCCGTCTCCCGACTTGTTCTTGGTTCTTGTTCTTGTAAGATTCTTGTGTTCTTGTTGCTCGTGTTGAACGTTCAACTCTCTCTACTCTATTTAAACGCGAGCGTGGTCGTGGTAGAGGGAGGGCGGCGGGGTGGGCACTTGTGCGGTGTGTGTGTGTGCCGCGAACGCGGGTTTACTGATGCTGCATTCTGCCCTGATGTTTGGAGAGCTTTGTTATTAGGAGAGGCCAAAAATAGAATTCGGATTCCCGCCAAAATCCCGTCCGCAGGGTTTTCGCGGTCGACCTTTTACAGAAACCCGGCGGGCACGCGCCATGCCGCCAACGTACCACCGCAGCAGCGGCTACGCGAAGCACAAGATGCCCCAGCCGTACAAGGCTGGGGGCCGCCGGCCGGGCGGGTTGTCCGCTCCTTCCAAGAAGGCTGGCGGGCGCGGCCACGCAGGCAGCGCTGGTGAGTCTGCTGGCAGCTCGTTTGATCTCGTTTCGCTTTCGTCGCAAAGTCTCAGCAACGCCGGCCCATGGTCCGGTGATGCTCACCCGGAAGAGCGGCACCGCAGTCCAGTAGTGGCGACCTACCCAGACTCGGCAAGGCGGTCTCCTGACCGTGCTGCATTCGCCGACGTGCTGAGCAGGCCTGACAGCCCGGTCGTCTTTCAGCGGCGGCAGTTCCAGCCTCAACTCGGATTCAACGGCGCAGACTCCCAGTACCCAGCCACTGCTCCGACGCTCTCCCTCTCCTCGCCACCTCGCGGCGTCGGGTTGCCACTCCAGTTCTCTCCTTCTCACTACCAGCCCCAGTCGGCCGCTGCTCTCGGCCGCTCTTCGACTCCTGTGCTACAGCTCACGCCAGTCCGCCCGCCGGCGAGCTCGGGGCAGCGGGACTATCCACTGGAGCTGACCAACCCATCGACGACCAGTCTCATGGGTGGCTTGCGGGCGCCGACGGCGCTGGCATTCGAACGGCCACAGCGCAAGCAGCCACAGAGTCTCACGTACGAGATGCTTGATGACGATGACAGCGACATCCGACCGCGCGCAGGCGCCGTGCTGCCTGTGGGAGAGCTTAAGTACGCCTTGAGCTTTGCGGGGACGCACACTTCTCCGAGTCCGACGGATGGCGGCTGGCCTGGTCGGCTGCCTGCCCGGGTCGAGGCCGAGCCGATCCAGCGCCAGCCACAGCTCATCTACGACGACGATTACGACGACGGCGCGGTCGAGGACGTGCCAACGGCTGGCGCGTTCCAGCCCCAGCATGCCTTCGACGAGCCGCGCGGCGGCCTCCTGCAGGGCGGGCGAGCTTCCTTTGGGATGCGGGACCTGTCGTCGCGCCTGGCAATGAGCCCGTCGCCTCGCTTCACCGCCGCCGCGCCGTCGCTCCCAAGCGTCGCAGAGGAGGACCCGGCCTCGTCAGAGCTCTTTGCGCACTCTGCGCCAGTGGGTTACGGTGCTCCGCTGGTGCACGATCAAGCAAGCTCCGCTTCTCGCTTCCTGCCCAGGCATCTTTCGGAGGAGGAGCACGAAGAGCTGGTGACCATCGGAGACCTCGCAAAGGCGTCGCTCTCCCCGCTCCTCGAGCAGGACGACGCTTCGCATCGGGCTCCTCTGATGCCGCCTCAGGCGCACACTCCGGACGCGCAACAGCTGAACGCGGCGCGCCGGTCGCCTGCGCCGGCTGAGACGTCGCCCTTCCCGGAGCACCAGGACCAGGTCGACAGCCAGACTGGTGCGGCTGAGCGGCCGGCGGAGGCGCACGGCGGCATGATCCAGAGCCAATACGGCAGCTTCATCGGCGAGGGGTGGGAGGAGGAGGATCAGCCCACCCAAGTCCCGGCGCACCGCTCGTCCGCTCCGGTGCTCGCAGCGGATTCGCTCAAGCTATCGCCCGCGAGCGTGGCGTCCGACCAGTACCCGCTCTCGCCCATCAGCGCTGCTCGCTGCGCAAAAGAGTCCGCCACGCGCCCCCTGTCGAACACGGCCACGCGGACCGCCACTGTCCGCCACCGTCATCTGACCTTCCTGTACCGGCGCTACCCGTCGCGGTTCTGGCGGGTGCGCCGGCCGGCGGCGCAACAGACCATTCTGGGCCAGCTCATGGCCAAGCCGGTACCGCGGCCGGGCTGGAAGAAGTACGGAGCGGGGATCCGAGCGCTCTGGCTGCGCGCCAACGAAATGGGCTGGTAGGGCTGCGGCTCCGCTGCTGGCCAGTGCTGTGGGCGAGGGTTGGGCCTCCGGGTGTGTGATGATGTGAGCCGAGCCGAGGAGGGAGCTGCGATACGTGACGCGCGCCTCCGACACTACTGTCCACTGTGGCGTGATGGCTCACAGTAGTGGCGAGAGGGGAGACGGTGCGTCAGTGTCTTGTCTGTGTGTGTCGAAGGCTGTGTCTGTTAGTGTTTTGCGAGGGCACATGTACTGTATGTACTGTATGGGCGTTTCCCCCGCCAGGGTCCGTGTGGGGAAATACAATGCTAGCTACCGTATGGGAAGGTACGTCACGGGAGTCACGAGAGGATCTTATTACTTTATTATCGTAAGTACGGTAGTACGATACAGTAAATGAGCGCCTACCAAGCGATTAGCCCGAGCGCTTACGTATCAAATGACAGGCTTCATACTACATAGCTATAATAGCTGTGCAAAGTGCAGCTTAAAAAAAACACAGACGACTTGTGTGGGTCGCTTGTGTGGGTCGCCCAGCCGCGATTTCTGCCCACCAACGCGCTCGTTTTCGCGCGAACAGCCTATTGCCTCATGGAGGCAGAGCTGCAGGACCTGCTCGCCGGCCTAGGCCTGGCGCGGTATGAACCGGTCTTCGAGGAGGAGGCCATCACAGAGCTGGCGCTACTCAAGAGCATAGGCTCTGCGGGCTTCGTTGAGGCCATGGCCGAGCTGAACCTCGATGCGTACGCCGCAGAGGCCCTGCGCGCGGAGCTCTTCCCGGCCCAGCCCACGCCAGCGATCGAGTCGGACGACGACGAGCTCGCCCTCGAGGACAACGAGGAGGGCGCGAGGGACGAGGACGAGGGGCTCATGCTGGAGGAGAATGAGCCTCAGGCGCTGGCGCCGGCGCAGCAGACGCCAAAGGCGCCGCCGGCCGCTGGCCCCGTGGACATGTCACTGCCGCCCACGTCGTCTGGCGCCACATCCGGCGTGGGCGGCGTGGAGCAGGCGGTGCGGTACAAGGACGAGGGCAACGTGGCGCAGCAGGCGGGCAAGCACGCCGACGCAGCGGCGCTCTACTCCAAGGCCATCGGCTGCGACCCGCGCGAGGCTGCCTACTTTTCGAACCGCTCAGCCGCCTACGCCGCCCTGCGCCGGTTCTCCGACGCGCTGGCCGACGCCGACGAAGCCGTCCGTCTGAAGCCCGACTGGGCAAAGACGCAGATGCGGCGCGGCGCCGCGCTGATGGGTCTGGGCCGGCCCGCAGAGGCGCGAAAGGCGTTTGAACGCGCCTCGGCGATTGAGCCGCGCAACGCGCAGCTGCGCGCGATGGCGGAGGAGGCGGCGGAGGCCGTGGCGGCCGAGGCAGCCGACATGGTCAGCACCGACGGCGGGAGCAACTGGGTGGCGATTCTGAACGAGGAGGTTCGGCACAAGCTCTACATGGAGCTGGCGACGGACGAGGAGGACGAGGCCGCCTACGACCGCTACGCCTCGGAGCTCGACTCGGCGCTGGCGGAGCTCAAGGAGGACGGTGCCACCAAGCTCGCCATGCGCTCCGGCGCGCGCGGCTCCGCCGTCGACGCCGAGTCGATCTCGGGCGCGACGGAGGACAAGCTATTTGTGGACTGTGTCCTGCGCCGGAGCGGCCGGCCGCTTACGGTACGTTTGCGCCACATCAACAACCGCTACGACTGGGAGGACGAGGACGCGCCCGAGTCGGACGAGCTGATCCGCGACGAGATGCGCAAGGGGTGCGAGGCGGAGCGCGCGCGGCTGGAGCGGTTGGTGGGCGCGGAGGGCTGGTGCCAGCTGGTGAAGGAACTCGCCAATGAAACCGAGGCGTGCGTCGGCGTCGGCAGAGAGATGGTGCGCTACCCGGCGGTATTCACCGAGCGGCTGGAGGGACGGCCGCTCCACCAGATGCTCGACGCCGAGCACGGCTGCGGCGGAGAGGAGGCGGAGCACCCGCCCGCCGTAGATCTGGAGCGGGACTTGAGTCTCGTCATGGCCGTGGCGCGCGCCTGCCTGCTCGCCATGAAAGGCGCTTACGCCGCGGGGCTCGCATTCGAGCCATCGGGCGCCGCGGGGCCCTTCCCCGCCGACGTGCGCGCGCACCCGCTGGTGGGTCACCTCGACTCTGGCCGCGCGTCGCGCCGCGAGTTTAGCGTGGTGCTGTGCGAGGTGGAGGCGATGGAGGAAGTGGAGCCCACGCGGAGCTTCAGCGCGATTCCGCTGGTCCACTCTCCGCTGGGGGGCTACGTCCGGCGCTGGTGGGCGGCCACCGCGCCGAAGCTGGACCTGGTCGGGGGCAAGGCGGACGACGCCGCCTACGCGGAGGTGCTCTCTAGGTGCGGCAGCCTAGATGTTGAATACGCGGAGCGAATACAATAAGACGGTATTCTATTCATATTTAGCCTGCCTTATGAATACATTCACCTTGAATAGATTCCTGTCTAATGCAGGGTAAACCAGGCGGAATCCGTGATTCATATTCGTGTGGCCGCGTCACAAGAATACGTGAATATCTATTCAACACGTAGCAAAGCGTTGGCCCGAATTTGGTACCGTGCCCTAACTTGGTACTCTTCGCCAGCACGACCGTTTGCGGCGTCGGACGATCCGCGACTCGTTACCGGGCAGCAAGGGAGCCCCTCCCCCGCGTGCCAACAGCTTTCCAGGGCTCGAACTGTGTGCGCGGGAGGCTCAAGCGGAGGGCGGTACTAAGTAAAAGCACGGTACCAAGTTAGGGCGAACCCTTTGCTATCTGTTCAACACGTAGGTACGGCAGCCTCAACTGGCTCCTCTTCGGCTGGCCGGACGCGGAGCTCGGCGGTGAAGCCATCCTGCGGCTAGTCACCGTGGGGCCCTTGGTGGAGCGATCGGCGGAGGAGCTGGAGACAGCGCAGCGACGGTGGGAGGCCTTCACGCAGGAGGCGTTTGTGCGGCTGGGGCCGCGGAGGTACGACGAGATGAAGGCGCAGGTCCGAAGCCAAGATTCAGTCTCCTTGCTTGGACCTTACTCACCTAGACGCGCGATACATATATATACATACACACACACACACACATATATATGTGTATGTATATATATACATACATATACATATATACATATATATACATATATATATGTATATATATATATACATATACATATATATATATATAAATATATATATATATATATATATATATTTATATATATATATATATATATATATATATATATATATATATATATATATAAATATGTATA
>Ga0335398_10004677_pt1 | contig 18803 bp, 10 predicted proteins | sample BON03_FD_205742 | JGI IMG/M metagenome (GOLD analysis project Ga0335398, IMG submission 205742) | Freshwater microbial communities from Lake Bonney liftoff mats and glacier meltwater in Antarctica - BON-03 (spades assembly) (version 2) | ecosystem: Environmental > Aquatic > Freshwater > Ice >... | reverse complement strand
TTCAGTTCAGGTCTGGAAAAGACCCTGTTCTATATTTAAATGATCCCCCGGGAGTCAGTAGAAAAGACCGGTCTGCCTACATGGGTCATTTGAAAGCCCTTTACGAACATACATTTGAATCCAATCCTGACGAGGAAATCAATTCTAAAATATCCCAATATGAAATGGCCTACCGGATGCAAACTTCGGTACCGGAAACCATGGATATATCCGGAGAACCTGACCATGTCCTTGATATGTATGGTCCCGATGTGCACATACCCGGAACCTATGCGGCCAATTGTCTTTTGGCCAGGAAATTGGCAGAAAAAAATGTCAAATTCATTCAATTGTACCACAAAGGATGGGACCAGCACGGAAATCTTCCCAATGATATCAGAACCATGGCCCAAAGTACAGACCAGCCGACAGCAGGATTGATTCAGGATCTGAAACAGCGTGGACTTTTGGATGATACCCTGGTCATATGGGGAGGTGAATTTGGGAGGACCAGTTATTCTCAGGGTCAGATAACCAAAACAAATTATGGCCGGGACCACCATCCGAAATGTTTCTCCATGTGGATGGCCGGAGCCGGAGTGAAAAAAGGATTTTCTTACGGACAAACGGATGAACTGGGATATAATATCATTGAGAATCCGGTTCATGTTCATGATTTCCAGGCCACGTTATTGCACCTGATGGGGGTAGACCATGAGCGGCTTAATTTTAAGCACCAAGGTAGGAGGTACCGGCTGACCGATGTTCATGGTAAAGTAGTTGAAGACCTATTGACCTAAAAAACCAATGTGGATATAAAGCCATTTTTCTTTTCTTTTGTATTGAATAATGTATCCAATGATAAGGAAATACCCAACAATTTTTATATTGAATTTTACACGATTTGTTTGACCATTAAAAGGATTTTCATTGGCTATATTTTATAAGTTGAGGGATATCGGCACACTATTTCTGGTGGCCTTTTTTGTCGGATTATTTTGCTGTACCAATTCCATGGCGATGGTTTGGAGACATGGAGGAGATAGCACCGTCATTGAAAGTACGGTCAACGATTCGATCCCCATAGAAGTTCAGCTCAAAGTTGATGGTGAGGATCATCTAATTCATTATTATGCCCAAGTCAGGACACCTGTTTGCAAAGAGGGGCTATGTTATTTAATGGAGATTGATCTTTATTGGGATTTACTGGGAAATTTTTTGGCCTATGATGTACCTGAGGGAAGTCCCCTGACGAAGTTTGACCATGAACCATTTTCCCCCGATGATCATGAAAAAATGACTGAAATTCTTTCCAACAAGGATTCTTTTCTCCGGTTTTATGAGCTTGATAACCTGGTGGATACTACCGAACAAAAACCCTCGGATGGAGTGGATGGTACGACGGGTGCTACCCATAAATCCATACAAAGCGATGTGGTTGGGGGTGCAGTTTACAGTACCTATGTGCTTTGGCACATCGTCAATGGGCATTTGTCCGAGAAGATTTTACAGCATACAGAAAGCTTTTTTGATGAAGCCATTTTGGAGCGGTTTTTAGGTTCCAGCAACCATCATTATCAATATTATGCCCTGGAGAAGATGAACTGGGAAAACAGCGACGAATATCTACCTCAAATCGTCCGTCTTATAGCAAATGGCAAAAGTTATGTACCTTATTTTGCCATTGAAAAAATTTCCCCGGATGATTGGAAGAAACCTGAAATTCAGGAAAATATCCTCAAACTTCTGGGAACATTGAATTTTGAAATGAACAATGAATTATTGAACAGGCTGAAGGGTGTGCCTTTTAGCGAAGATGGAATAGAAATATTTGTAGCAAAATTAAATACCCTAGAAGAAATCCAATTGATTAAAGCCCTGGATATCATAAATAATCAGGAAAAAAAGTTGAATGATGATTCATTAAAAATTATTGCTTCCCTGTCGACGCATCCCAATCAGAAAATTGTCACCCAATCGGAAAATATTGTGCATGGAAATACTAAGTTGCCATAAACGGTAATGCCTGCTATCAATCAAAAGAATTAAAACTTTGAAACAACTTCGAAATAGCTAACAATGGAAACCAAAAGAAGAAATTTTATCAAATTCCTGGGCTTGGGATCAGGGGCATTTTTTTTCAGTGCATCTCCCGGATTCTCCCGGATGCAACCGGAAGACCTGCAGGAAGTGAACAAAGATGTTTTTAAAAAGGTAAGTTACGAAACTGATTTTTTAATTGCCGGGGGTGGCATGTCGGGTGTTTGTGCCGCTATTGCCGCTGCCCGAAACGGAGCCAAAGTAATTTTAATCCAAAACCGGTCTCGGTTGGGTGGTAACGCCAGCAGTGAAATAAGAATGCATATTTCTGGTGCCAGTGCCTTAAGGCAGGTTTGGAGAGAAACGGGCATTTTGGAGGAATTGGTATTGACAGAGGCAGCCGAAAATCCACAACGTTCTTATGAAATGTGGGATTTCGTTTTATACGATAAGGTAGTGTCTGAAAAAAACATTACCCTTTTATTGGATACGGCCTTTATAGATGTTCAGGTGGAAAACGGATCCGTCAAAAGTATTAGTGCCATATGCTCCCCGACGGAAGAGATTTACGATATAAAAGCAAAATACTTTGCTGATTGCACGGGTGATGCTACTTTGGCTGCCAAGGCTGGCTGTGAATACATGTGGGGGAGAGAGGAAAAATCCAGGTGGAATGAATCTCTGGCTGTAGATGTCGCAGACAATAAAACCATGGGCAACAGCCTGCTTTTTATGTCACAAAAGCATGAAAAAGGCATGCCCTATTCTCCACCAAAATGGGCCAGAAAATACACCACCAAGGATTTTGTTCACCGGAAAATCACGCAGTGGGAATATGGGTACTGGTGGCTAGAACTGGGAGGAATGGAAGATACGGTAAAGGAGGGGCAACAAAACAGGCATGATTTATTAAGTGTATTATTTGGCGTATGGGACTATATTAAAAACTCCGGAAACCATCCTGAATCAGAGAATTGGGCGCTTTCCTGGGTAGGTATGATTCCCGGAAAGCGGGAAAGCAGAAGGGTCGTGGGAGATTTTATCATGAAACAAGAGGATATCCAATCGCCAAAAATGTTTCAGGACCGTGTGGCTTATGGGGGTTGGCCTTTGGATGACCATCCTCCCGGAGGAATGAATACCACAGGTGTGGTACCCTATATATCCATACCTCTGAAAGGGCCCTATTCCATCCCATTTAAGTCATTGTATGCCAAATCTATGGATAACCTCTTCCTGGCAGGCAGAAACGTGAGTGTTTCACATGTCGCCCTTTCCTCTACCCGGGTAATGGCCACTTGTGCGACAATGGGACAGGCAATTGGAACAGCCATGGCCTATTGTAACCAACACAACCTTTCTATCCGCCAGTTGGCCAATGGCCAGCAACAAATGCAAAAATTCCAACAGCTTTTGCTGAGACAGGACCAATCCATATTGGGAGTTGGTAATCAGGATGAAAATGATCTCGCTAGAAATGCAAAGATCACAGCTTCCACAGAAATTGCAGACGGTTTGGCCAGTTATATAACGGATGGAATCAACCGGGATATTGGAAATGGTAAAAGCCACCAGTGGAGGGCGGATTTTAAAAATGGGGAACCCTGGATTACCTTAAAATGGAACAGTCCGGTCCAAATGAATAAGGTCCAGTTTCTTTTTGATACAGGTCTTCACCGTTTTTTGAGGATTTCACCTCAGGATACAGTTTATTTTGGCCAGGAAAGAGGCCCACAGCCAGAAACCGTAGCTGATTATACCCTTGAGGTGGGCAGGGATGGAAAATATTATCCTTTACAGAAAATGGAAAACAATTTCCTCAGATTGGTGACGCATGAATTTGAACCCATCACCACTGATACGATTAGAATTAAAATCCATAAAACCAATGGGGATGAACTGGCCAGGATTTTTGAAATCAGGTGCTATTTGGAATAGATTTCCAGATTATGATTTACTTTACGATTTTTGAACTTGGATTCTAAGTAGTTTCAGTACCTAATATTCTGATTTCAAGGTAAGATCGTCTTAAAAACCCAGCTAAATCGGCACTGAGAACCCTTTTTGGGGATTGTTGAGGTGGCAAAGGGCTTGTCAGTCCCGCCTTGCAGGGCAGATACAAGCCCCACCTAATGTGGTTCCCTGAGCTTGTCGAAGGGTCCACTCAAAGCCTTCTTTAAGCCTCTGAATAACGATTTTGTTATGAAATTGGGTCCAACTCAGGTAATAGAGTAGCTGCCGCATATTTCGGGTTTAAATATTATCCATTCATCCGGTTGCTTGATCAGTAAATATAATCCGGGATCAGGTACTGGCTCTTGAAATTAATTGTTCCTTAATTATTTCAATTCTTTTGAACACTGTGGCAACCGATACCTGGATCTTTTCAGCAATATCTTTAATCTGGTTAATATGTATTTAATTTCTCAATATTATTCCAAACTGTCCCCTGTACCAATGAATCACATTGCAAAATTCTATATTGTTTTAAACTTATGTTTAATTTTTAGTTGTAACACCAGAGAGGATCGGTTAGTTTTGTAGAAAAAAACCACATAGTCATCCAAAAAAACGGTATGACGTATAAATTTAGCCCAATTTTTCAATCATATATAGTGAAGAAGACCCTGAAATGGCCATGAGGCCAGCTGGCATAGAAGGGGTACCTTATAACATCATCACCTGGACAGCTTATCAGGAGAAGAAGGCGGATCTTGGACAGGTAAAAAGAAGTGAAAGTGCGGTAGGCGATGATTTTGATGACACTATTTTGGAAGGTGAAGCAGCGAAAAGAAGTGCTAATCCCTTCAATGCCGGTACCGTCTTTCCCATTAGTACCTCTGCCATGGAAATGAGGGAAGGCGCAGTCCGGCTTATTTTTGATGAACATGAGTGGTTTACTTTTTCAGGTGAAGTATCCAATTTGGAAGACAGGCATCCTTCCATCACCTTTAAAATCACACCCAAAAAGGACGGATACTTTTCGGTCGGTTATACGGGAGCACCCGAATTTTCTCTATCTCAGGTAAAGGAAATATGGCAACCCCTTATTTGGCAGGAAAAAAGTGAAAAATTTTACTTTGATGTAAAATAGTAATCTTTCCCTGAGAAAGTGGTTGATGAGCAAAACCTTTACCAGTGCGACCAAACAGGGTTTCAGTACACAGGAACTTAAGTTAAAGATGGGTTTTTCCAATATCAGACCATATTTGACCTTTATCAAAAAATAAGGATAATAGTGATGATGAATATAAGCATGAAGACATGACGGAGTATGATGGAGCTTATGTAACCAAGGTATCTTCTCAAAACGAAATAAAAATCAAAACATAGGAAGATGTAATCAGCAGAAGGCTATGGTAGCAGCTTTTGTAGAATCAACTATTCAGCAAGATTTCAAAACAGTAGAATTGACCAAAAACTGCTTTAAATTTTTTATTAAAAGGTGGGAATTCTTCATCTTCAATCAAGCTTTTAACACCAATATTACTATGATTCTCATTTGTATTAATCCAAAATTTTTTATCAATTTAGAGAAACTATATGGAAAATAAATTTAATTTAATTTAGATCTTTCAAGAAATACAAATAGACTTTAGTTTGATTAATCCTAATTGTTCTATATTTTAACTACTAAATTTACGTATATGTAAAACAAACTATTTAGTCATTTTTTATCAAATTAAATGTTACAAAGCTAAGTTCCTCGTCAGATGTTGGGAAAAAGGGGTTCATGTGAAGCTTTCCTTCAAAAATGAAACAATTTCTCAAAAGTCTTTCCTTGTTTGAACCTATTTTGAATTCTGATAAAAGCTTGCCTTCTAAATTATAAGCCGTAAGATAATGAAGATTTTCCATTGGATCATTGTCATTGATGATCATATGGTTTCGATAAATTATTTTTTTCTTGTTGTCGTATAAGATGTCCGCAAATCCAGTTGGTATATTCCCCTTATTAAAATCAGGAGAAAAATTTTCTCCTGTAGAAATTTTTAACGACATACTTTTCTTTTCACCTGTATTTAGGTTATAGAAATATACATTGGAAGAAAAATAATAATTATACACCAACCAATCTCCACTAACTGTGTAAAGTGGATTTTCTGCAAACTCATAGGAAAAATTATTATTTGATTTGAAATCTTCAGGAAAATATAAAGGTAATATTTCAATAGCAATGTTTCTTTCTTTATCTATAGTAATTTCTGCAAATAGAGGAGCAACAGGGTACGTCTCCCCTTGAAATGGATCCATTCTTTTAATAGAAAAGATATATTTTCCTTTTTCGGTTAAATTTCGGTAATTACGAATTTGCGACAATACTATGTTTTCAGGATTTTCAATATTGCGTTTTCTTAATTCTTTTCTTAAAAGATTATTTATCGAAATTCTTTCTTCCACAAACCCTTTGTCATTTATAAAATAATAATTTGGGTAGGAGTGGACCAAAAACAAAGAAGAATCTATCATTATAGGCTTATGTAAACCTCTATTGACTAAATTAGGACCATCTCCTGTTTGTATAGGAATAACCTTCAATAATTTCAAGGCTTGAAGATCTGTTATAATTAAATTATTATTTTCATCAATAAAAATATGATAATGCTTCTGATCCTCATTATAAAGAGAGAATGAAGATATAATAGGGGTTAGTACCTCTTTACTAAAATCAATCGTTTTCTTTTCTTCCTCAAAGGTAAATGTCTCTTTTTCCCTGTCCCTATTTTGACAGGAAAAAAAAGACAATCCAAGGATCATATAATATAGTACCCTTTTAACAACCATAATTTGCTCCATTAAAACTATAATAAAAATTTCGGGTTCGCATTTTGCAGACATCTTGAACCGTAATCTCATCGCCTGCACAGCAATTATCTCTAAAGTCCCTCCAGATATCAACAACATCATCACCTCCGCATGCATAGGTATTTATTGCTATTTTATGACTCGATGTCACAAAATAGGGAATTTATACATAGGAGTCACAACGAATCTGTTCTCCTTCAACATTTCGTAAATAGTGCGAAGTACGGTAGAATGGTTATCACAGATTTGGTTAATAAAGTTCTATCCGAGACGTGCGAAGAAATTGAAAAGAGATGTGAGGTTTGGTTTCTTGAAGTAGGAACCGATAAAAACCATGTTCATTTTTTGATTCAAAGCGTTCCTTCGTGCAGCGTAACAAAGATTGTGATGATGGTCAGGGGTGAAATTCCCCTGCCTGAGCCGATTACTTTTTCAACGTCATGGAATTCGGGTTTAAATATTATCCATTCATCCGCTTGCTTGATCAGTGAATATAATCTGGGATCAGGTACTGGCTCTTAAAATTAATTGTGGCTTAATTATTTCAATTCTTTTGGGGCAAGGTTCCCCATCTAAAAGGATTTCTTCAAGGATGATTTGAGCAGCCAATTCTCCCATTTCAAAAGAAGGTTGGGACATCGTGGTAATGGGAGGGCTGATAAACCTACTGGTCTCATCATCCCCAAAACCAGCTACCGAGAGCTTATCGGGAATTTTTATGCCCAGATTATGGGCGGCATGTATGGTGCCAATGGCCAAAATATCTGCAAAACAAAAAATACCATCGGGCTTTGTGCCTTGGTTCCATAGTTTTTCCAATGCTTGTCCTGCCTGATCAAAACTGAAGTCCTCAACTTCTAAAATTAACTCATTAATAACAGGTAGACCTGCGTCAAGTAAGGCTTTTTGATATCCTTTCAATCTGTCATTGCAAACCCCGATGGACAAGGGACCGGAAATATATGCGATCTTCGTTCTACCTTTTTCAATGAGATGATTGGTGATGATATAGGCACCATTTTCATCGTCAGTTTTAACTTTCGAAGCCTCTAATGTCTCACAGGTTCGCTCCAATAATACCACTGGAATTCCCCTATCAATCACATGTTGAACATGGCAATAGGTACCTGTTTCTTTGGAAAAGGCAATGATTATACCATCCACTCTGCTATTGGCCAAAGTCTCAACAATCTCAACTTCTTTATCAAATAGTTCTCCTGACTGGAAAATCATCACTTTATATCCTTCCCTATAGGCAATATTTTCAATCCCGGATATAGAGTTGGACCAAAAGTACCTATTGATGGTAGGTACCACCACACCGATTATCTTGGATTTTTTACTGCTCAGGCTGCGTGCCAGGAGGTTTGGATGATAATCCATTTTTTTAGCCATTTCCAGAACGGCTATCTTGGTTTCCTTCTTTATTTCAGAGGAACCTCTAAGGGCTCTGGATACAGTGGCTATTGAAACTTTTAGTTCTTCAGCAATATCCTTTATCGTAATTGGCTTCAACATGCATCAAGAGGTTTGTCTATTAAAAAAGTAGTTTATAAAAAAAAGTAATTATATAGTTTCCCAGAAAACGTCCATTTAATAATTTTCAATAAAATTAAGGATTTATTGTTCTTTTACTAAATGATAACGTTGTCGATAACGTTTACAATACAACAGACTAAAAATTGATGAAAAAATGATGATATTGATTATAAAATATACGTAGCTTAGAATTTAATTCTGATCCCAAGTGGTTTTTCCACTCTGGAATGTTAACCTAAAAATAACCTAAAATGAAAACAAAATTACTTTTATTCCTATGCCTGGCTTTATTGCTGGGTTTAGGTGATTCGTTTGGACAATCGGTGCAGGTAAAAGGTACTGTCACCGATGATTCAGATTTGCCAATACCGGGGGTAAGTATCCTAGCCAAGGGCACTAACCAGGGAACCGTTACAAATATTGACGGTGATTATCAACTTACTGTACCTGGCGCCCAAACAGTGCTGGTTTTCTCTTTCCTGGGCTTTAAGGGCCAAGAAATTACAGTAGGAAATCAGGATCAGATCGACGTTAAGCTACAATCAGAGATGTCCGATCTCGGAGAAGTGGTGGTAGTGGGGTATGGCACCCAAAAGAAATCAGACCTTACGGGTGCGGTCGCCACGATTGGAGGAAGAGACCTTGCCAACAGGAGAACAGCAAATGTTTCCCAGGCCTTGCAAGGTCAGGTTTCCGGAGTAATGGTGACCAGAAACAATAATGCTCCAGGTTCTTCAGCCAATATTCGGATCCGCGGTATTACCACGATAGGCGATAGCAATCCCCTTATAATCATGGATGGGGTGCCTATCAATAATATTGATCATATTAACCCAAATGACATTGAGAGCATTTCTGTTTTAAAAGACGCCGCATCTGCCTCCATCTATGGTTCAAGAGCTGCTGCCGGGGTTATTTTGGTTACCACCAAAAGGGCTAAAAAAGGGGAGTTGAGGCTTAATTATAACTTTGAGTACGGGACAGAAGTACCTACCAGAATACCGGAATATGTGAACGTGACCCGGTATATGGAGATGGTGAATGAATTGAGATGGAACGACAATGGTAATGATGGCAATGAGTATCCATTGTATCCAAAAGATATGGTAGACAATTACGATGAACTGAATGCTTCAAATCCTGATTTTTATCCCAATACGGATTGGGTTGGACTGATCCTGAAAAATAGTGCTCCCAGGCAACGCCATTCTCTGGATATCGCTGGTGGTACCGATGCCATCCGAACCAAGGCTTCTTTTGTTTATGATAAATTTGATGCCTTATATGAGGGGAGAACATTCGAAAGGTTTACTGCCAGAATAAATACCGATGGAAATATCACAGACAAACTCGGTTTTACAGCGGATGTTTTTCTCAGAAGGGAAATTTTGAACCAACCCAGCATAGACCCTATATACCATATGAATATTTCAGCACCCGTTTATGCCGCAGAATGGCAGGATGGCAGGGTTGCAGAAGGTAAGACTGGAGCCAATATCTATGGGCAATTAAAATATGGTGGATCCCGTCAAAACTGGGAAAATCAGGTAGGAGGCCGCTTGGGGTTAAATTATGAAATCACAAAAGGCTTAAAAATTTCAGCCATTGCTTCTCCCAATTTTGGTTTTAACAAGGGTAAGAACTTCCAGAAAAAAGTGACTTACACCGCATGGGATGACCCTACGGTGACTTTGGGGTCGCTCCAATGGGCCAACTCCACCAATCTAAATGAAAGCAGAAATGACAATTACCAACTGACTACCCAATTGCTGTTGAATTACGATAAGGTTTTTGGTAAACATACACTTAATGTATTGGCCGGAAATGAAAGTTTTCAGTCCTTTAATGAAAATCTTTCGGCATCAAGAGACCAGTTTCTGTTGGACAATTACCCATACCTGAATTTAGGTCCTTTGGAGTTTAGAGACAATGGTGGGAATGCCTTTGAAAATGCTTATAACTCCTGGTTTGGTCGTTTTACTTACAATTATGACAGCAAATATTTTATTCAGGGAAATTTAAGGTACGATGCCTCTTCCCGTTTTGCAAGTGATTACCGCTGGGGGTCTTTCCCTTCTTTCTCTGCCGGATGGGTTCTATCTGAAGAAAATTTTTTAAAGGGCAACGAGGGCATTTCTTTCCTGAAAATAAGAGGGTCTTATGGTACCCTGGGTAATGAGCGAATTGGTAATTACCCTTACCAGTCCACGATAGGGTTCAGTAATGTATTGTTCCATCAGGGCTCCAATGTAGTTGCTTCGCAATCTTCTGCACAATGGCAATATGCTATCCCAAATATTTCTTGGGAAAAAACCTCCTCTTATAATATAGGTGTTGATGCTAATTTTCTTAACTATCGATTGAGAGTTTCTGGTGAATATTTTAACAAGACCACCAGGGACATGTTGCTGCCACTGGAGATTCCGGATTATATAGGCTTTGACAATCCTGACCAAAATACGGGTAAGATGAATACCAAAGGATGGGAATTCGACCTTGGCTGGGCGGATGATATCAACGAGCTGGGTTACAGCATCAGTTTCAATCTCTCAGATTTCAGATCTGTTATGGGTGACCTTGGAGGAATTCAGTTTCTTGGAAACCAGGTAAGGAAACAGGGTTCTGAGTTTGACGAATGGTACGGATACGTATCTCAGGGGCTCTTCCAAAGTCAGGAAGAAGTGGACAATTCTCCGGTGATGAATGCCAATGTGCGGCCTGGAGATGTGAAATATCAAGATATTAGTGGCCCAAATGGTGAGCCTGATGGTAGGATTTCTCCAGAATATGACCGAACATTATTGGGCGGAAGTATGCCAAGGTTTCTGTATGGAGGTAATATTCAATTGGACTTCAGAAATTTTGATTTTGGGCTCGTTATCCAGGGGATAGGGAGGCAAAATAGCCGATTGTCCGGACTAATGGTGGAGCCAATCGTAGAAAACTGGGGGAACGTGCCGAAAATCCTTGATGGGGATTATTGGAGCACCTATAATAGTCCTACAGAAAATGAAAATGTCAGTTATCCTAGGTTAACCCGAAATAGCCGGTCAAATAATTATGCCATGTCAGACTTCTGGATGATAAATGGAGCCTATTTCAGGTTGAAGAATATCTCTTTGGGGTATACCCTTCCATTGACAACAGCAGAAAGATTGGGAATGCAAAATATTAGGGTGTATGCCAATGCTTCAGATTTACTGACTATCGATAACTATCCAAAAGGATGGGATCCTGAGGTTTCTGTTTCAGGATATCCGATTACTTCTTCCTTCCTGATGGGTGTTTCTGTTCAATTTTAAAACCAACTTTACCATGAAATTAAAATCAATAATATATTCTGCATTTTTGATAGGAATGGTTGGCTGTGCTGATCTGGATTTAAATCCACTATCGGAAGGTTCAAGTGAAGCCTGGTATTCCAACGCTACCGAAGTTGAAATGTCAGTTAATGATATCTTTAGAAGTGTGTTTTGGCAAGGCTATGCGGATTCCTGGACGGATGACTTTACCAATAGAGAGGCCCTAACACCTGTGACTAATGCAACCATTAATGGTGAATGGGGAACCTTAAATAATTTATGGTCCAATACTTACAAAGTAATTGCCCGGGCAAATACCCTATTGCTCAATATGGATAAAATACAGGGAACTGTTCCACAGGCTACCATTGATACCTATACAGGGAATGCCCATTTTGTACGGGCAGCCAAATACGGGGAGCTTGTATTTTATTTTGGGGATGTGATCTATTCCACGGATATTTTGAGTTTGGAGGAAGCGTTTACCATGAGCCGGACAGACAAAAATACGATAAAGGAAGCTGTTTATCAGGATTTTGATACCGCAGCCAATTTGCTACCTGAAGGATATGGGTCTTCCGAAAACAAGTATGCTACCAAAGGTGCCGCCTACGCTATGAAGGCCCGGTTTGCTTTGCAAATGGGAGATTTCGCCATTGCCCGAGATGCTGCTAAAGCTTGCATGGATCTGGGGGTCCATGAATTGTACCCTGTTTATGAAGAATTATTTCTAACAGGGACAAGAAATCCCAGTGAAGTCATCTTTGCCATGCCGAGATCGAGACCACTGAATGTTACCTGGTCCGTAAGGAACTACCTTCCCAGGAATGTTGGTGGCTGGGGAGCTGCATTTGCTCCTTCCTGGGACTTGTTTCATGCCTATTTGTGTACGGATGGTATGCCCATAGACGAGTCACCTTTGTACGACCCCAGAAACCCATTTGAAAATAGGGATCCCAGGTGCGCCGCCACCATTGTGCCCTTCCAATCACGCCATCTCAATTTTATATACCAGCCTCATCCTGATTCCACAATGGTCATGAATTTCAATTCAGGTAACTACCAGACCAATAACGATACGCGTTCGGTAGCTGCTTTTGCTTCTTTCAATGGATTGATGCGGAAAAAAGGAGTTGATGACCAGTGGTTGCAAAATTATGCTGCAGAAAATGATGAAATATTGATGCGCTATGCAGATGTATTGCTTATGTATGCGGAGGCAAAAATTGAATTGGGAGAAATCGATGCCAGCGTGCATGAGGCAATGAATGCCGTTAGGGCAAGAGCTTATGGCGTAGACATGGGCCAAGTGACGGAATATCCTGCGATAACTACCACCGACCAAGCCACATTAAGAACCATATTAAGGACCGAGAGAAGAATGGAATTTGGTTTTGAAGGCATCAGGTACAGTGATATCATCCGTTGGAAAATTGCAGAAAAAGTGCTCAACAGAGATGTTTATGGCATGTTGGACGTGGCTGAGTTACAAGAAAAGGTGGTCAATAAGGACCTTTGGTTTTTTCCCATGACTCCGGAAATTGACCAAGATGGTATAGCCGATCTTTCGCCAATGTACGATGCAGGTCTGGTCAAAAGACTGGCAATAAGGCAATTTGAAGCGCCTAAACAATACCTATGGCCAATCCCTTCAAAAGAGATTTTGATCAATAGCAATTTAAACCAGAACCCAGGCTATTGAAATTTACCAATTTAAAATTTTAATTCTCTCATTTAGGCCATACTTTGGTCTGGATGGGAGAATTTATAACTTTTCCAAAACCTCGCTATCAATGAAAAATATGCGATTAGTCATAACAATTTTTATATTCTTACTATACTCCCCAACCTTATTTGGCCAGGTAACGACCAAAAATCCTTTACAAGTAAGTGGTGTTTTTCCTTCTCTGTCCATGACGGCAGATCATTATCCGCGGACAGAAGCCGGCACAGGTGCCTTAATGCCTTGGGCAAATCGCCTATGGGTGATTACTTATGTGGCTCACTTATCTCCAACGGGAAGTGGAACCGGACTATATGAAGTGGACGATAACATGGTCTTAAAAAAACATCCGAAAAGTGTTGTGGGTACCTATGCCAACCGCCTTATTCATACCCAAAGTATGCAATTGAGCATAGGGCCTTACCTAATCGATACCTTGGGAAATGTTCGTATAATTGAAGAATTTAAAAATCATCGTTTGGCAGCTACCATGTCTCACCTGGCAGACCCTGAAAATAAGTTGTATTTTTTAGCAATGGAAGGTGAGTTTTTTGAAGTGGATGTCCATAGCTTGGAAGTAAAACAACTTTTCCAGTTAATGGATGAGTTGGAAGCTCCTAAAGGCAGTAAACCTCATTTTAAAAGTGGGTTCACCAATCATGGAAGGGTAGTAGTGTGCAACAACAGTTACAATGAAAAAGACTTCAATGGAGAATGGGAGGCTGGAAGATTAGCAGAATGGGATGGAAAAGGAAAATGGAATATTATTGAAAAAACTGCTTTTACAGAAGTGTGGAGTGCCGGTTCTTTTGGACAACCCATGATAGCAACTGGCTGGGATGATATTTCTGTGATCATGCGCGTTTTAATAAATGGCGAATGGAAGAGATACCGATTGCCCAAAGGCAGTAAAACTTTCGATCAAACCAGTTGCACTGAATGGATGCGGATAAGGGAAATAGAGACAGAAAGGGCAATGATGGATTGCCATGGATTGTTTTATGAAATTGGGATGCATACCTATGGAGATGAATTATGGGCCATCAAACCTATTTCAAGCCACCTTAGGGTGATTCCTGACTTTTGCTCCTGGAAAGGTATGTTGGTGTTGGGAGGCAATCAGGCGACCCCTATGAAGTTTGGACCACAGGACCGAAACCCTTTGGCGGGGCAGTCTCAGGCCGGGTTATGGTTTGGAAAAACTGATGATATCTGGGGTTTTGGAAAAGCTACCGGTACCGGAGGAGTATGGTACAAAACTCCTGTATCAGCCAATGAAAAATCAGATCCTTATTTAATGAATGGTTTTGATAAAAAATCAGTACATCTTTACCATGATGCAAACAGCCCTGCCCAAATTACGATAGAAACAGATTTTATGGGAAACGGAGATTTTCAGGTTTATAAAAAAATAACAATCGATCCTGGTGCTTATGTTCATTATGAGTTTCCAGAAGCATATAGTGCCCAATGGATGCGCATTTCTATCGATCAAACCTGTAACGCCACTGCCATTATCAATTACAATTAGAAATGAAAAATTTCCTAACCTTAGCCTTAAACCTCTTTTTGGCAACATCCACTTTTGGTTATCAGCAAGACCTTCTTGCCATAAGAAAACCAAACATCATCTTTATTTATGCGGATGATCTGCGATTTGATGGCGTAGGAATCAATGGAAATCAACAGATTTTAACTCCAATGTTGGATCGCCTCGCTTCAAAAAGCGTAAGGTTTAATCAAGCCAATGTAGTCTTTTCTTTATGCAGTCCCAGTAGGGCTTCTCTCCTTACAGGTAGGTATGGCAGTGCCAATGGGGTTTTGGAACTTGGTAGTGACCTTAATGCAGGTGAACGCACAATTGCCCAATACTTGAAGGACGCAGGGTACCATACTGGAATGTCAGGGAAATGGCATATCGGAAGGGAGCCAAAAGCCGCAGGTTTTGACTTTTCTGTGTTTTTTAGGGGCAATGGCACCTACTATGGAAGAACAATAAATGATGAGGGCACAGTAGGGAAAGTGGACGAACATTGCGACCTCTATTGTGTCGAAAGAGCTGTAGACTTTATAAAAGAGGCTGCAAAAAATGACGCTCCTTTTTTCCTTTTTCACAATACCCAATTGCCTCATATGAACGGCGATTTAATCTGGGATGCGCGAAAAGAGACCAAGGAGAGGTATGAGGTGTCTGAAATGCCAGTGGCGGCAAACCGTCTGGACGACCTGTCAGATAAGCCCGAATACCTTAAATCAGTAAGGAACCTCAGCCAGGCAAAAGTATATGGGTATCCAGACGAACAAGCGATTCAAAAGCACACCCGAGATTATTATTCTGTAATTACCGAAATGGATGAGTACCTAGGTTTGCTGTTCCAAACCATAGACGACCTGGGTTTAAAAGAGAATACGTATGTTTTTTTTATGAGTGACAATGGCTGGATGTTAGGAGATCATGGTTTTACAAGCAAAGTGCTGCCCTACCGTCCGTCTACCCGTGTACCCCTTTTTGTGATTGGACCAAACATTCAACCCACAGACCTAGATCATTTGGTAGTTAATATTGACATGGCCCCGACCATTCTTGAATTGGCGGGTATTTCGGCACCATCCAATATGCATGGTAGGAGTCTTTTGCCTTTAATAAATGGTGACCCGGTTGATTGGAGAGAGTCCTTTGTCTATGAAGGCCTGGGCACCTATGGAGGAGCTTTACCCAATTTAACGGTGATCAATAAAGATTTTCGGTATATTGAAACATTTGAAAATAACCTCTTGGATAATGTTATTTTTCAGGAATTATATGACCAGAATACCGATCCGATGGAAGTAAATAATTTAATGGGATCAGAAACGGTCACTTCAAAAGTTACCGAAGCTCAAAAACTTATCATGGAGCATAAAAAAATGATAAACCGACATTAATTTTTACCCAGACCTAAGCAATTGAAATGATAAAAAATAATTTTCTTTACCTGTTAGTGCTGACAATATTCCTTGCTTCAGCATGCCAATCTGAGAAGGCTGTTCAGTCATCAATCCACCCCTCAATCAGTGGGATTTACCCACATTTGGCATATTATAACAATGAAGGGGAATGTGGAACAGGTGCTGTGGTGCCCTGGGCGGACAAGCTTTGGGTGATCACCTATGGCCCTCACTTACCTTTTGGCTCCTCGGATAAACTCTATGAGATAGACCAAGACCTAAACATGCAAATCAGGCCGGAAAGTATTGGCGGTACACCAGCTAACAGGATGATTCACAAAGAAAGTGAGCAATTGTTCATAGGACCTTATGCCATCGGTAAAGATGGAGCCGTAAGGACCATTCCTTACACGGAGATGCCTGGAAGACATACAGGAAACGCGAGACACCTGACAGATCCTACCAACAAGATTTATTATGCCAGCATGGAAGAAGGCTTTTATGAAGTCGATGTAAATGATTTGACCGTCAAACAATTTTATGAGGATGGAAATGTTAAAAACAAGAAAAAGGATGATTCCGATGCCAATCCAGCAGGAAGTCTTTTAAAGGGAGCACATGGTAAGGGGTATTACTCAGGACAAGGCGTAACTGTTTATTCAAACAATGGGGAGTCCGGAACTTTGGCTCAGAAGCAGTTTGATATAGAAGCAGGTTCGCTTTCGGAATGGGATGGTAAGGATTGGAAACTTGTTCGAAGAAACCAGTTCGTAGAAGTAACAGGCCCGGGAGGCATTTATGGCAATGTCAACCCAGCAACAGATCCCATCTGGGCTACAGGATGGGACCATAAGTCGATAATCCTTGCGTCCAGGAATGCTGAAACCGGTTGGTCTTTTTATCGCCTTCCCAAAGCCAGTCATAGCTATGACGGTGCACATGGTTGGAATACAGAATGGCCAAGAATCAGAAACGTTGGAAAAGAGGGCGAGCCTGATTATCTGATGACCATGCATGGTATGTTTTGGAGATTTCCTGGAACGTTTAACGAAGGCAATACAGCAGGAATTCGACCAAGATCAGCCTACTTGAAAGTAGTCGGAGACTTTACCCGTTGGAACGATGGTCTGGTATTGGGAACGGATGATTCAGCCAATAGGGAATTTCTGAATAAAAGGAGTGCCAAAGGAAATATTCAAGGCCCCGGCCAGTCCAATTCTAATTTATGGTTTGGTACCATGGATTTGCCTGATGCCTTGGGCCCCAATACAGCCAATGGCGCATTGTGGCTGAATGAAGAAATAGCAGCCAATGTTCCTTCTGATCCCATGCTCTTTGCAGGCTGGGAGCACAGAAACCTTTGGGTAAAAAACGAGGGGACATCCAATGTGGTTTTTACGATAGAAATTGATGCCAAAGGCGATGGCAATTGGGAAACACAGGACGAGGTGGAAGTGAAAGCAGGAGAGAGTACAAGGATGTATTTTGATAAAAATACCAGTGGGGAATGGATTCGATTGACTTCTAGCCAGAATACTACAGCCACGGCTCACTTGGCCTATGCCAATCCTGAAAGTAGAAAGGCCTACCAAGCAGGGATCTTTGAAGGGGTAAATACCATCCAACAAAATGATTTTACAGGAGGGTTCTTGTATGGTTTGGGGGACGACCGGAGAAAGTTAGGCTTGGTTGCCAAAACGTATAAGAATGGTCAAGCAACAGACCTGGGTTATTATGAAATGGACGATAAGTTCCAATTGGTAAAAGTGGAGGATCCGACCACCCAGCAATTTATAAATGAGAATTTTGAAATCCCTACCAATGTATTTGAAGTGGATGAAGCTTCAGTACTGGTCATCGATGACAAGGGCAGAAGATGGCGTTTGCCCAAGGGCAATGAAATGTTTACCGAGCCTTCAATGGCTGGTAACTTGAGAATATGTAGAGAAGTGGCTACCGAAAGGGATTTGTTCAATTGCCATGGCACCTTTTACGAATTGCCTGCGGAGAATGCAGACGGTTATGCTAAAATCAGACCAGTGGCTTCTCATCAGTTGAAAATCAATGATTATGCCTCTTACAGGGGAATGCTATTGTTAACGGGTGTTGACCCTGAAGCAGCTGCTTCCAACGAGCATATTGTAGTCTCTGACGATGGTGAAGTAGCCGTTTGGACAGGGGCAATAGATGACTTGTGGCAATTAGGAAAACCTGTGGGGAAAGGTGGTCCTTGGGCCAATTCAGAAATCACGGCAGGAGCGCCATCTGATCCTTACCTGTTTGCTTTCTACGACAAACGTTCTCTTGAAATCAGCCACGACGGTGCGGAAGCAGTGACGTTTAAAATTCAAATGGAGCCTATAGGCCATGGTCCCTGGATGGATTGGAAAGAATTAACGGTACCCGCAGGCAAAAAGCATGTAGAACAATTCCCTGATGGGATAGAGGCAAGATGGGTACGTTTGGTAGGCAACCAAAACTGCAAA
>Ga0335398_10004676_pt1 | contig 18813 bp, 9 predicted proteins | sample BON03_FD_205742 | JGI IMG/M metagenome (GOLD analysis project Ga0335398, IMG submission 205742) | Freshwater microbial communities from Lake Bonney liftoff mats and glacier meltwater in Antarctica - BON-03 (spades assembly) (version 2) | ecosystem: Environmental > Aquatic > Freshwater > Ice >... | reverse complement strand
GCCGCCCCGGCCCGCGGTGCCCCCCCCCCCCCCGTCGTCTCTCTCACCTCGCGCGACGAGCGTTCGCGTCATTCCTTGCCGGGCGTGACTCCTCAAGCGTTCCGTTCCGTGCTCACCCTTCTCTCCGACGCCAAAAAAAAACCCGACGCGCTCGCCGCCGACCAAAAAAACACACGCCGGCCAAAAAAAACACGCCGGCAAACGCCACAACCAAAAACAAAAAAACAGAGGGCGCCGCCGCTGGCCCCGTCAACGACACCACGTTCGAGGACCTGGTGCTCAAGTCGGACGTGCCCGTGCTGGTCGACTTCTGGGCGTGAGTTGCTTTTGCCTTTTGCCTTGTGCGCAAGTCCCTCGGGGTCTGAAAGACGCAGGCAACCGCCCTGGTGTTTGAGAACGCCGGCCGCGCGCGCGCTCACTTCCCCCGCCCCCCTCCCCCCCTCCCCAACCCCGGCCCTCTCGCCTCCTCCCCCCCGCAACAAACGCGCAGGCCGTGGTGCGGCCCTTGCCGCATGATCGCCCCCATCGTCGACGAGCTCGCCGGCGAGTACAGCGGCAAGATCAAGTGCTTCAAGCTGTTGAGTCCTCCTACTTGCGACGAGCGCGCGCGCGCCTGTTTTTTGTTTTCTCTCGCCGCTCTCTGGGGCCCCTCTCTGCGCGTCTCGGGCCGCCCGCCGCGCGCGCGTGCCTCGACGCTCAGGGCCTCCCGCCACTCCTCGCCGTCCTCGTCGTCGAGCGGCGCCAACTCACAGCAGCACCCATCAAACGGCCATCGCCCGACCAAACAACAATCCAAAAAACCACACACGCAAACACAAAATCTCGCACAAAACAACCACACCCCAATACGCCCGCCCCCCCCCCCCCCCCCCCCCCCCCCCCCCCCCCCCCCCCCCAATACGCCCGCCCCCGCCCGCCCGCCCGCCCGCCCGCCCGCCCAACAGCAACACGGACGAGTCGCCCGGCGTGGCGACCGAGTTTGGCATCCGCAGCATCCCGACCATCATGATCTTCAAGGGCGGGCAGAAGATGGAGACGGTGATCGGCGCCGTGCCCAAGTCGACGCTCGTGCAGAGCATCGACAAGTTCCTTTGAGCGGCGGCGGCGGCGGCATGGAAAAAGCGGGGGGCGGGGCGGGAAGGGGGAAGAGGGGAGATGGAGGAGGGCAGAGGAGGCCGGGCGGGGGGCGGCGGGCGGCGGCGCGGCGGGCGCTCGGGGAAGGAGTGGGGGCGGCGCCCGCGCGCGCCGACCCTTCACCCGCTCTCTTCCTTGCGCCTCTCCGCCCCCACCCGCCTTGTTGCCGCACCTCGCTCGGTCCAGCCGGACCGCTAAAAAGCAAAACCTTGGACCTGTTCTAGGCTCCCACTCTTCTCGTCTGTTGCGCCCGGGGCTCGTTTCGTTCTCGCCCGGTCGCCGTCGTCGTTGCCGGCGTGAGTTGTGGCTGGCGCCCCTACAAACGCAGGATTGAAAGCGCGCCCAGGGCAAACACGTCTCAATCTCACTCCTCCGATATCCCGCCCACTCCCGCATCGACGCGCCCCCCACCCTGAGCTCAGCATCGAGAGAGAGAGAGAGAAAATCAAAACACGGAATCCGACTCTCTCTCCCCTCTCCCTCCCCCCGCGACATGGCCACCGCCCCACCGGGCGTGGCTCGCCCGGCGGCCGGCGATGCGCCCGGCAGCCCCGCGACGGGCACCCCGGCAGCGGCAACGGACACGCCCGCGACCCCCGCGCCGTTGCAAGCGTCGCCGCCAGCGCCGCCAGCGCCGCCGAGCCCGTCGCCTCGCCACGCCGCCGTGCTCGCCGCCGTCGCCGGCTTGCTTCACGACCCGGCCTTCCACGACGTCGCCTTCGTGTGCGGCGACGGCGGCGTCGTCACGGCCAACCGGGCGTTCCTGGCCGCGCGCAACCCCTACTTCGCCGCCCTCCTCTACGGGCCACACCGAGAGGGCGTAGGCGCGGCGGCGGCCGCAGCGGTTGCGGCCGCCGGACCCGCCGGCTCGGCAGGCGCGAGCCTGGCAACGGTGTCGCTGCCCGCGGCCTCGGCGCGCGCGCTGCGGCGCGTGCTCGGCTTTCTGCACACGGGGGAGCTGCCGCCCGAGGGGCGGGGCAGCCGGGGCGGCGGCGGCGGGCCCGAGGCGCCCGCCGAGGCCGACGCCGGCGCCGCCGCGCCAGAGACCGCCGCCGCCGCGGCCGCCGACGCCAACGCTGATGCAGCCGACGACGAGGCCTGGCGCGACGGCCGGGCGGCCGCCGGCCCCCCGGCTCGCGACGCCGCCGACACCGCCGATGCCGCTCCTCGGGACGCCCCCCCGACTTGGCGCGTGCTGCTGGAGACGTGCGGCCTCGCCCAGCAGCTGCTGCTTCCCGAGGTCGTGCTGCCGCTGGCACGTCGCGTCGCCGCGGGGCTGCCGCCCGAGGACGCGGGCCCCGCGCTGAGCGCCGCGCTCGAGGCGGGCTTGCAGCCCGTGGTCGGGCACCTGTGGCGCGCGCTTCCGGCGCTGATTCCGCGCGGCGCGGGCGCGTGGCGGCCGGCGGCGGCGGCGCCGGCAGCGGCGGCGCCCGGGGGCGCGGGCCAGCGCCGCATCGGCCCGCTCGCCGCCGCGGGCCTCGCGCCCCGCTTCTCCGGGGACAGCGGCTTCTCGGCGGCCGCCATCGCCTTTCTGCTCGAGAGCGTGCCCGCGTCGGTGGTCGCGGGCCCAGATCCGCCGCCGCCGCCGCCGCCGCCGCCGCCGCAGGTTTGGCCCGCGTTCCCCCCGATGACGGCGACGGCGGCGGCAGAGGACGCCAAGGGGCCGCCGGCTGCTGCCGCTGCAACGGTTACAGGGGCGGCGGGCGAGGGCGGCGCCGGCCCCTCTGGCCAAGGGGACGATGGGCCGGAAGGCGGCGGCGGCGGCGGCGGCGGTGGCGGCAGCCTCTTGGCGGGCACGAGCGCTGGATTCGGCGGCGGCGCGCCGGGCGAGGGACCTACACACCGGGGAGAGGAGGAGGGCGCGGCGGCGGCGCCCGGCGGGACGGCCACGGCGGGCGACGGGAGCGGCGGCGGCGGGGGCCTTTCGCGGCAGCAGCCCGCGCCCGAACATCCGTCGGCAGCGATCTGCGGCGCCGGAGGGGGCGGCGGCGCGCGCTTACCGCCCGCCATGGTCACTTCGACGGCGGCACCTCCGGCAGCCCTCGCGAGCGAGGACGAGGGCTCGCCGCGCCGCCTGCTCCACGATCTGTGCGCCGGCGCGATAACGGCGGAGGAGCGCCTGCTGCGCGGCGTGCTCGACTGGGTGCTCGAGCAGCACGAGCAGCAGGACGACGAGGAGCAAGAGGAGCAGCAGCAGCAGCAGCCGGAGCAAGAGGACGGCGGCGGCGGCACGACCGCGCCGGCCGTCCCCGACGCCCCGGCGCCCCCCGCCCGCCCCGCGGCGGCCCTGCGCCCGGCCCATCAGCAGGCCCTCGAGTCCCTGCTCCTGCGCCTCGACTGGTCGGCCGTCGCGCCCCGGTGGCTCGAGCGCGTCCTTCGCGCGGGCGCGGACGGCGGCGGCGCCCCCGCTCTCCTGTCGCCTTCTCGCGCCGCCGGCGTCTCGCGCGCCGCTCTGCTCTGCATGCACCAGTCGGCCGCCGGCCGCCTGTCGCTCTCCCAGACGCCCCCCCGCCCCCGCTTTGACATTGGTCCCGCGTTCGCGCTGCCCCGCCCCTTCTTCCCCGCCGACGAAGACCCCATTTTCTCCGACGGCGCCAGCGCGTCGTCGCACCTGCGGCAGCCGCAGCTCCCGCTCGTCCGGCGGCTGCAGCGATGGGGCGGCGCCGAGGTGCTCGAGTGCGAGGCCGTGCCCCACGTGACCGTGCAGAGCCGCCTCCCTCTACCTCTTACGGGGCGCCACTGCTTCACCGTGTCCGTCGAGGCGGCGTGCGACCTTGTGTGGGTCGGCCTGAGCGACGGCGCCGTCGAGCCCGCGGGCTGGGGCGGCAAGCACCACGGCGCGTGGCTCGCCGGCTCCAACGACGCCCTTTGCCACTACGCGCAGAGCGACCGCTCGGCGTACGCGACGCTGTGCGGCCTGGGCAGGTGGGGCGAGGGCGCGGTGGTCGGCGTGTTTCTGGACTGCGACGCGGGCGAGTGCTTTTTCGCGCTGCTCAGCGGAGGAGCGGGACAAGGGGGGAAAACACGAGGCGGCGCGGGCGGGAGCGGCGGCGGCCGAGAGCTGCGCCCGGGGTTCCAAGGCCTGCCGACGGGAGAGCTCTGCCCGCTGTCCGAGCGGCGGGCGCTTCACGTGGCGGTGTCGATCCGCGCGCCCGCGCAGCTCGCGTTCCGCTTCCGGCCGTGGTCGTGGGTGCAGCCGCGGCAGCATTAGCAGCAAGCAGCAGCTGCAGCAAAAGCAGTTTGGATACTCAAGACATGTCGATTCTTGCAAACAACCCCCGCCCCGCCGCCCGCCCGGCGCTCCCTTTCATCAAGACAGCCCGCACTCGCGCCCAAAGACCCAGGCGAAGGAAGCCGACCTGCCGCTCCCCCTCCTCCGGTCGCGCAGCCGCCGCTCCGTCTGCAGGTCCCACAGCGCCTTGACGCGCGCGCCGTGCCCGCACGCGAACGCCGCGCGCGCCCTGGCCTCGCGCGCGCCCTCGGCGTCTCCGCGCGCGAGTGCGGCGGCGGCGGCCGCCTCGCCCGCCGCGCCCACGCCCCACGCCGCGCACAGGGCGTCCAGCGCGGCGGCGCGGTCGCGCAGCGTGAGGACGCCGAGCGCGTCGGCGGCGGCGCTCGCGTCAAGGAAGAGGCGGCCCCCGTCGTCCGCCCCCCCTCCGCCCCCCTCTCCGTCCCCCTGCTCGTCCCCCGCTCGCGCGGAGGGGCCCTCCTCGCGCCGCCCGAGCGCCGCGGCCGGCGACCGCAGCAGGCCCCCGCCCGCGATCGAGGACGACAGCGCAGCCAGCGCGCCGGACGGGTCGCGGCGCAGCGCCTCGCGGGCGGCGGCCGAGAAGGCCGCCTCGTGCCGCGCCTTGTCGGCGGCGATCGCCTGGAGCAGGCGCGGCAGGCAGGACGCGGCGGACGCGCACGCGGCGGCCCGCTCGGCAGGGGTGGCGGAGGACGCCGACGCCGCCTCGTACGAAGAGGCTCCGCCGCGCCCCTCCCCCGCACCTTCTGCCCCGCCCTCCTCCTCCTCGCCCTCGCCGTCCCCCTCTCCCGTGTGGTAGGCCGCCAGGCGCGCCGCGTTGCCCGCCGCCACGGCCCCCAGCCGCGCGTGGTACGCCGCGTGCATGAGCGCCGCGTAGTACGACCCCTCGCCCGCGCGCGGCCGCTGCTGCTGCTGCTCTTGCTGCTGCTGCTCCTCTTCTTGCGGCCGTTGAGGCCGCTGCCGCTGCTGCAGCTGCTGCTCCTCCTGCTGCTCCTCTCCTCGCGGCTCCTGCGTCTGGAGCTGCGGCTGCGGCTGCTGCTGCTGCCTCTGCCCGGGCGCCTCCTGGCCCGCGACGAGCGCGGCCCCCTGCCCGACCAGCCGCTGCTCTGAGCGCGAGAGCGCGGCGCTGTCGGCGCGGCCGCTCAGGTATAGCCACGTGCGCAGCGCGTCGCCGTGGCGGTTGGCCTCGGCCGCCCACGCGCGCGTGAACCGGGCCCACGCGTGCGCGTCCGAGCCCGTGTGGTCGCGCGCGGGGGCGTGCGAGGAGGAGTGCAGGAGGGGGGCGTCCGCCCCCGCCGCCCCAGCCGCCGCTGCGTTCAGCAGCGCCGGCAGCGACAGCGGCAGCGCCGCGTCCGACACGGCCGCGAGGGCCAGGCAGACGACCAGCTCGTCCGGGAGGCGCGCGGCGGAGGCGCGCAGGGCGGCCACGGCCGCGGGGAAGGTCGGGCGCGACGCGTCGGGCAGAAAGTCGGCCGGCTGCCACGCTCGCCGCTGCCGGCTCGCGCCGCCAAAGGGCGTCGCCGCGTCTGGGTCGGGCGGCGGCGCCGTCGCCGGACGGAGGTAGCGCGGCAGCGTCTGCTCGGCCCAGGGCGCCGCCATGTCGGCCAGGACCTGCTGCGGCGATGGGCGCGGCGGCGGTGGCGGTTGTGGTGGTGAGGACTTGGTCCTCGGCTTCTTGGGCTGCTGCTGCTGCACGGCTTCGCGCGCCGCTCGAAGGAGGGGGGGGTCTCGGGACGGCGAAGGCGATGGCGATGGCTTCGCGGCCGCTCGCCACCCGCCGGCCCCTCCCCGCGCCAGGATGGACGGCGGGCGCGGGAAGACGGTTGTCATCAGAGGAGGCGGCTGGCTTGAGAGACCGAGGGCTGGAGTGCCAAACCCGCCGCAGCGGCTGTCGACGATGTGAGGGCGCCTGCGGCCGCGAGGGCCGACAAAACGCCGCGGGCGCCGAGCATGTTGAGCAGGCTGCCGCCCGCGCTCGCGATGCGGGTGTACATGCCCATGCCGCCGCCGCCGCCGCCGACGCCGCCGCGGCTGCTCCTCCTCCTGCTGTCGATGTCGCTGGGGCTGCCGACCCGAAGCGATCGCCCTCGTCGAAGTAGGGGGCGGCCAGGTCGACGGGCTTGCCGAGGTTGCGCACTTCACGGCGTGCAGAGGCGGCGGCGGGCGGCGGCGGCGGCGCGTTTTTCCCGGCGGCGGCGGCGGCGACTTTTTGTCCTCCGCCTTCTGCTCCGTGGGCTCCCGCTGCTGCTCCTGCCCCTCCCGACACCGCCGCGGCCGCCTCCGCCGCCGCCGCCTCGCGCACGTCCTTCTGCTCCTTCTCCTTCTCCCGATACGCCAATAAACACACGCGCCAGCCACACCCTCGTTCGTTCTCCCGATCCGTTCCCTGACGCCGCGAGATTTGAGCAACAACAACAAAGGCGCAACACTAAAAACTTCGCAAAAAACTGCGAGACTCCAGGGCGGGTGGCACACACACACGCCGACAGATCCCGACACACGAGAGACGAGAGACAACCTACCGGCGAGGCGCCGACGGCCGACCCGACGACCATGGACAAGACGCTCGAGGACGCCAAGGCGGCGGCGTCCGGCGCCGCCGACAGCGCCAAATCCGCCGCTGACGCCGCTCTCTCTGCCGCCGCCGGCGCCGTCAAAAGCGCGCTCCGGGGCGCGCTCAGGTTCGCCGACGCCGCGGCCGACGAGGCGCGCGCCGCCGCCGCCGCCGCCCGCCGCGAGCTCGACGGCGTCGCGGCCGCCGCCGCGGCGCAACAGGACCGCGCCTTCTCGGCGGTTGCCGAGGGCGTCTCGGCCGCGCTTGCGCTGCCGCCCCGCCTCTCCTACCCCTTGGCCGCCGCCGCCCTCGTCCTGGCCCTACCGCCCGCGCGCCGGTGGGCCTGGCGCGCCACTTTCGCGCGCCTCCAAAACCCCCAGGCGGCCGTCGAGTCGGCCGCGCGGCGCGTCGAGGACGCCGCCGCCGGCGGCGAGGCGTTTGCGCAGGAGGCGCGCAAGCTCGCGCAGGAGGCCGGCGAGGCCGAGGCCGAGCTCGTGCGCGCGCGCGGGCGGCTGGCGGCGGCGCGCGCGGCCCTGCAGCGCCTGGGTGGGCAGATCGGACGCGCCGAGCGCGGGGCCGAGGGCGCCGCGCGGTCGCTGCGGGCGCTGCGCGGGCCGCCGCCCGAGGCGCTCGAGCTGAGGGCGCGGGCGGCGCAGGCCGCCGGCGTGCTGGGGCGCGAGCGCAAGGGCGTCGAGGCGGCGGTGATGCGGGCGGCGCGGTGGGACGTCTAAGTGAGGTTCGTTGGGCGCTTGGCGGCAGCCGTTTGGTCGCGCGTCGAACAGCGACGATCGTGCGTGTGTTTTTTATTTGACGCCTCGCCTGCGTCTCGCTCGCCGTCACCGTCGGTCTTTTTGGGGGGGGCGAGAGGTGGCCGCGAGAGGCGCTTGGCGGCGTGAGGGGAGGCCTCCCACTTTCCTTCGCCCGCGAAAGGTGCCCGACCCGCCGGGTTACTCGTCAATTCAAGAACTAACCATCAGGTGATGGACCCTTTGGCGACGCTCGGGCCATTCGCAAGGCCGCGTTTCCTCCATTCAGCCGGCCCGCTGAAACCCTAAAAAAGAGCGAGGCCTTTTTCTCTCCGCGCGCTGAAAGACCCCCTCTCAACGAGGCGCCACCCAAGCCACGCGCGTGCCAACCTGCGCGCCGCGCACCTGGTCCACACCGTGCATTCGCGCCCCGCTCCCGAGGCGCGCCCAGCGCGGGATTTTTCGCTCGCTCGCCCCTCCGGCGGCAGAGGTCATCGCGCGGCCGGCCGGCGGCGGGCGGGCGGGCGGGCGACGCTTCGGCGCACAAACGGAGGAAAAGGAACGTTCACACCGTTCCTCGCTCTTTTGCGCGCCCACCCACGCCGTGAGCCAAAAGGAAATGGGCGCGGCCGTCTCGTGCGTGTCCGCCGCCGTCGCGGACCGCGGGCCCTCGCCGCAGCTGCTCGCCGACTCGCAGGCCCTGCTCCGGGCCGCCGCGGCCTCGGCCTCGCCGCAGCTGTGGCAGCAGCCCCGAGCGCCCGCGCCCGCCGGCGCCGGCGCCTCCTCGACCCCAGCGGCGGCCCCCCCAGGAGCAGCAACGAGAACGACGGCCCCCGCGAGCAGCAGCGGCGGCGGCGGCGGCCTCTTCGCCGTCGTCGACGTCGATGCGCACTTCCGCGCGGCGCTCGCGCGCGACGCGGCGGTGCTGCTGTGGACGCGGTCGGCGGGCGGGTCGTCGCTGCTGCACCTGGCGGCGCGCGGGCGCGACGCGGGCCGGCTCGAGCTGCTGCTGCGGTGCCTGCGCGAGCACGCGCCCGCGCTGCACGCGCGCTACTGGGGGCGGCAGCGGGGGGTGGGAGGAGGGGACGAGGGCGGCGGCGGCCGCGGCCGCGGCCGGCGCTCCGCCTCGTGCTCCTCGTCGTCGTCGTCGTCGCCGTCTCGGCGCCGGCGGAGGGCGGCGGCGCCGCCCGCCCTAGAGCCGCCGGCCGGCCCCCCGTCTCCCCCGCTGGCGCCCCGGACGCCGCGCGTGCGGGCGCTGAGGCGCGTGGCGTCGGCGCTGTCGCTCGGCGGGAGCGGCGGCCGAGGCGGCGGCCTGAGGCCCGTCGGCAGCAGCAGCAGCCTCGGCAGCAGCAGCAGCCTTGGCGACGACGACAGCGGGCCGCCGCAGCCGCTGCGAGCGGGAGGAGCCGAGGGCGACGGCAACGAAATCGCTAACGCGGCCGCCGCCAGCGGCAGCAGCAGGGGCGCGGAGATTGAGGACGCCGACGCGGGCCTGCCTGCCGGCAAGAGCGACAGTCGCGCGGAGGCCCTGGGGACCGAGGCGGGGGCGGCCGAGGCCGTGGCCGAAGCTGCCGCCGCCGCCGCTGCCGCCGCCGCCGCCGCCGCCGCAGCCTCGCCGCTGCCTCGCTCCTCCTCCTTCGCCGTCGACGGCGACGAGGCGGACACAGAGAATCGGCAGGAGAGCCAGCACGTGCCCACCTCTCACCGAGAGCAGCGGCCCTCGCCGCCGCTGCCGGCGCTGCAGTTTCCGCTGCTGCCTCCTCCCCCGTCGCCGCCCCGGCGGCGGGCCCAGCAGCAGCAGCAGGAGCAGCAGCAGCAGCAGCAGCAGCAGCCGTCGCGCCGCCGCCACCCCGTCGCCCGCCGACCCGTCGCCAAGCCTCCCCTGCCGCCGACCGCCTCGCATGATCTGGCGTCCCCCGCCGACCTCGTCCGCGGGTTCCTCGACGCGCGCAACCGCCGCGGACAGACGGCCCTGGCGCTCGCCGCCCGCGCGGGCGACGCGCCGGCCGTGAGGCGCCTCCTGCGCGCCGGCGCCTCGCCCTTTGTCTGCGACCGGGCCGGGCGGTCGGCGCTGCACCACGCCGCGCAGCACGGCCACGCCGAAGTCGCGCGCGCGCTGCTCGAGGCGCAAGTGCGCCTGGCGCCGCCGCCGGCCGCCGCCGCCGCCGCTGCCGCCGCCGCCGCCGCCGCCGCTTCCTTCCCCTCCTCCACCTCCCCCTCCTCCTCCTCGTCCCCCTCCTCCCCCTCCGCGCGGCTCGCGCGCGTGCGCGCGGCCGACGCCTTTGTCGTCGAGGCGCGCTCGCCGCTTTTCGAGGCGGCGCTGGAGCGCCTGGCATTGGGCGGAGGCGGCAGCGGAGGCGGCGGCGGCAGCGGCGCGTTTGGCTTTGGCTCGGCGCGGTCCCCCGACAGCGCCCACGGCGGCAGTCGGGGAAGGAGCCCGGCGGGCGGCGGCGGCGCCGGCGGGTTTTTCGCCGCCGCGTGGAAGGCCGGGTCGCTTTTCTTGGCCGCCCCGTCTGCGGCCGCCGCCGCCGCCTCGAGCCCCGCTGGCAGGCCTGCGACGTCCCCCGCCCAACCCGACCCCGTCGCCGTGGCCATCGCGATGCTCCTGCCTTCGCCGCCGCCGCTCGAGGGCGCCGAGGACGCCGCCGCGGCCCAGCCCTCTTCTGCCGCCGCCGCCACCGCCGCCCCCTCTCCCTCCTCCTCCGCCCCCTCGGTCGCCGTCGCCTCCTCCCCGGCCGCCTCCTGGCTGCTCCCCCCCCACCGCCGCGTGCGCTTCGTCGACCTGCGCACCACCGCCGGCTTCACCGCCCTGCACCACGCCGCCTTCCTGGGACACGCGGGCGTGTGCGCCGAGCTGCTGTCCGCCGGCGCCTCGGTCGCCGTCGTCTCGACTAACGCCGCGGACGCCTGGGGCGGCGAGCTGCCGCTGGACGCCGGGTCCAACGCGCTGCACGCGGCGGCGGGCGCGGCCGCGGAGCGCGGGGCGCGGGTGTCCGCGATGCTCCTGAGCGCGCACGCGGCGGCCGAGCGGCGCAGGGGCCACGGCAGACAGGGGGGCGGCGGCGGCGCCCCCCGGCCCCCCCGCTCCTCTCTCCCGCCCGACGCGCCCTGGCAGCCTTGGGAGCGCCGCGCCGACGCCGACCCGCGCCTCGCGCGCACCTCCCGCGGCGAGACGCCCCACGCCCTGGCCGCCGAGCGCGGGCACGCCGCCGCGGCCGAGCTGCTCTCGCCCTCGATCCCTGCGCTTTGGCTTGGCAGGGGCCGCAACGGCGGCGGCGGCAACGGCGGCGGCGGCAGTGGCGGCGGCGGCGCGCCTAGCCTGGCCGTCCCGCGCTTGTCGGCGCTGGCGGCCAGCGCGCTGAACGCCCACCTGCTCGAGCGCCTGGCGCGGCCGCCGCCCGATTGCAAGCAGCAGCAGCGGCAGCAGCAGCAGCGCGGCGACGAAGAGTGTGGCGTCTGCCTCTGCAGCGGCGGCGGCGGCGGCAGCGGCGGCGGCGGCGGCTGCCCCCCGGCGTGGGCCACGCTCCTTCCTTGTTCGCACCGTCTCTGTACGTCGTGCGCGGCGGCCATCGTGCGCGGCGCCGCGGCCGAGCGGCCCGCAGGCCTGCTCGACCTGCGGCGCGCGGCCAGGTGCCCGTTCTGCCGCGCGGCCGTCGCGGGCGTTGCTTGAGGGACGAGGGCCCGACGGGTTGCCTCACTGCGCGGAGGCGGGACGCGCCGCCGTCCCTCTCCGTCCTGCGCTGCAGACCGCGCGCTTCTTTCGACTTTGTATTTTGTACTTGTCGTTTTTGTTCGAGACCTCTGTCGTCGGCTCGCGTAGCAGCTTTCCACAAGACGCAACCCGCCCTCATCCGCCATTCCCCATCGTTTTCTCGTCGCGGCGCGGCGCGATCGCAGCCGCCCGCCCGCCCGCCACCCCCAGTTTGAATCCTACACCTGCTTTTTGACCCCCTTGACCCCCTATCGCACACACACACACACGTGCCGGACCATGCTCAGCTTTGGGGAAACAAGCCACAACCCGGCAGTTTGTCATATATTTGCCAACGCCAATCCCTGCTTTCTCCTGCTTTTTTTTTGACGGCGCCGCCGTACCTCTCATCGCCGCCGACGACGACGAGTGAGGGACGGAAAAAGTCTTTTCCAGGCGGGCGCAACTGTACGGCGCGCGCCACGCTCGCCCTAATGACCAACCCCTTGACCCTCAAGACCACTCCTTGCAAATAACCCTAGCAGCGAAACACACCCACGGCGCGCACGCACCCACGCACAACGACGATTGGGTGTCAGCGAGGGCACTATCAGAAACGCCTCATCTGTTCGCGGATGCGCGCGCGCCACGTCGTCGCGGGCGCCGGGCTGTACCTGGCCGTCGCGGGATCGACGTACGCATGGATCAAGAGCAAGAACGACGGACCAGGAGGAGGAGGAGGAGGAGGAGCAGGAGGGGGTGATGCCGCCGCCGCCGCCGCCGACGCCGCCGCGCTGCTCGGCGCCCGCGGGCCGCGCGAGGCCGCCTCGGCCACCGCGCGCCGCTTCTCCGCCCTTTCGCGCGTCTACGACGACACCGTGGGCTCCGAGGAGCGCTGGATGTTGTACGGCCTGCTGCGCTCGAGCCTCCTGAGCGACGTGAAAGGGGACGTATTGGAGATCGGGGCGGGCACGGGACGGAACCTCCCGCACTACCGGTGGCCGGGCGTCTCGTCGCTGACGCTCGTCGACGCCTCGGCGGCGATGCTGCGGCGCGCCGAGGCCAAGTTTTACGACGAAGAGCGCGTGGGTTATCGGCACCCGCACGTCAAGGCGCGGTTCTGCGTGGGCGACGCGGAGGACCTGGTCGCCGGGCCGGGGGAGGCGCCGCGCGCGCCGCCGCTGCCAAGGGTCGCGGCGGCGGCGGCGGTCCCGGCGGCGCCCGCGCGCGCGGCGGCCGGTGCGGCCGCGGAGGACGGCGGCGGCGGCGCCTTTGCGCAGCTGTGGAGGACGCCCGCGGCCAAGCAGGAGCATGAAGAGCAGCAGCAGCCGCCTCCTCTCGCGCCGCGGCCGCCGCCGCCGGCGCTATCCGCCGCCGCATCGCACCCGCAGCGGCAGCAGAAGCAGCAACGACAACCCCCGCCACCGCCTCCGCCGCCGCCCCCCCCGGCCGCCGCCGCCGCCGCCGCCGCCCCCGGCGCCAAGTTTGCGCCCGGCTCGTTCGACGTCGTCGTCGACACCTTCGGCCTCTGCAGCGTCGAGGACCCCGTCCGCGCCCTGGAGCAGGCCGCCCGGCTGGTCAAGCCCGGGACGGGGCGCGTCCTGCTGCTCGAGCACGGCCGCGCGTCCGCCCTCTGGTCGTGGCTGCTGGACGAGCGCATGGACGCCGCCGCCGCCCGCCACAAGACCAAGTGGGGGTGCTGGTTCAACCGCGACGTGGCCGCCGCCGTGCGCGCGAGCGGGATGCGCGTGGTGACCGAGCGGCGGTGGCACTTCGGGACGACGTACGTGTACGAGCTGGCGCCGGCGGCGGCGGGGGGGGAGGCGGGGGAGCTGGGGGCGCGGACGACGGGGGGGGCGGCAGCGGGGCGGGATGAGGCCTTGGCGGCGGCCGGGGCGGCGTCCCGGTAGCGCCCCGGGGAGGGCAAGGACGCGCCGCCGCCCGCCGAGCCCGTCGACCCGCGCGCCTTCGTGCGCGAGGCCGAGGCGCTGCTGGCGCAGTCGAGGGGGCAGCTCTCCGAGCTCCGCGCCGCGCTCGACGGGGCCCGGGCCGGCGTCGGCGGCGGCAGCGGCGGCGGCGGCGGCGGCGGCGGCGGCTTCCGCGGCGGCGGCGGCGCGACCCGCACTTCGTCGGCCCTGCGTCCCGCGCTCGAGGCGGCGCGGCGGCGCGAGCGCGCGCTCGCGGGCCTGGTGCTAGTGCTGGTGCTGCTTGGCGGCCGTCGCGATGTAGTTTTGTGCTTACACAAATGTATGAACAAATGGTTGTTATTTGGGAGAGACAAAAGGCGGCAAGGAGGGCCGCCCGTCTTTTCCGGGTGGCGTGGTTTGCCAAAGAAGGGGTTGGTGCGGCCGCGGGCGCTCGCTTCTCCTCTTGTTCTGCGGGCGGGGGCCCGTCGTTCTCGACTTCATTTTTTTGTCCGGCACCCGCCAACGCGCGCCTTGGCATCAGCGCCGGAACGGGTCGTCCGCCGCGCGGCGCGCCCGCGCGGCCGACGCCGCGCCCCAGAGGCGCCACGCGACAAAGGCGAGCACGGCCAGGTCGTCGAGCCACCCTATGATCGGCAAGAAGTCGGGGATGAGATCGATCGGGCTGACGGCGTAGAGGATGCCGAGGGCCGGCGTGGCGTAGGCCCACAGGGCGGAGCGCCACTCGCCCATCTTGGCGCGGTCAGCAGCCGAGGCGCGTGCGGCGGCGGCGCTGGCCGCGGCGGCGGCGGCCGCGCGGGCGCCCGAGGGGCCGGCGGCGGCGGCGGCGGCGGCGGCCGCGGCGGCGGCGGCCGCGGCCGCGCCGGCGTGGTGCTGCTGCTGCCCGGGCTGCGGCTGCTGCTGCTGCTGCTGCTGCTGCCGGCGCGACGAGCGCCGGGCGCCGCCGGGCGGCGACGCCGCCGCGCCCGCCGCCGCCGCCGCCGAAGCCCGCCGCGCCTCGAGCAGCCGCATCAGCGAAACCGCCAGGTGCGGGTTGGACAGGCGCGCGCGGCACTCAGGGCAGCGCGAGAACGAGTTGCGCGACTGCCGCACGCACGCCTCGCAGAAGCAGTGTCCACAGCCGAGGTCGTAGGGGCGGCGGTCCGCCGTGTTGAACGCTGTCAGGCAGACGCCGCACGAGAGCGCGTCGGCCTCGTCGTCGGCGGCCATTTTTTTGGCGTTGGCGTCGGCGTCGGCGTCCGGGGATGGCGTCGGCACCTGGGGCGCGTTTATTTTTTGGCGCCTCTTGCCCCCTCTCTGCCCGGGGCGATCGACGCGCGGTTGGGTCGCGCCGAGCTCGACGCGCTGCGGGATGCTGCCCTCCGAGGGCGCCGCTCTCAAAGGCGTGGGAGGAGCTGCGTGTCGGAGGGAGGAGGTGTCCCGTGGAGTGAGAAACGCCGCGCGCCTCCCTCGTCTCTCTCTCTGTCCCTCTCCGACAGCGGCTGCGTGCGTCGCTGGGGGCGTCGTCCAAGCTCTAGCTCGCGAGCATGAATGCACGCTGGTTGAGTCTCCAAGGAAGAGGGGGAGAAAGGGCAGAAAGGGTGGAGGGGGAGAGGAAAAGAGGGGCGCGGCGCGGCGCTCGGCGCTCCTCGGCGCGCCGCTCGGGCCAGATATCGGCGCTCCGATCAGATTTTCATGTTGCGCGCGATCTCTTCCTCCTCTTCCTCTCCCGTTGACTTCGCCCTTCCCCCTCGCGCTCCGGCTCCCCTCCGCGACCCATCAATCCACGACCCCCTTACCCATCGCCTGGACGCCAGTCGCCGCGCCGATCCTTGCCCTTGCCAAAACCACCACGAAAAGACCCCCCCCCCCCCCCCAAAACAACATGCGCCCTTCCGTTTTTTGCCGTCGTCGTCGACCGGAAATCATTAGTCGACGTGGCCGAATCCCCCGCCCGCCCTTGACCTAGCACTTCCCCACCATAGCATCCTAGCACTGTGAGCTGTAAATACAGATCCACACGTTTTGGTGTTGATGGTCAGACACAGGCGCGCGCGGGTGAGGTGGGGCGTCACAACAAGAGAGGGGCTCGCAAAATTTCGTCGCGGCGTCGGATCGCCAGTCCCGTTGCGACGGCGGCCGGACCGAGGATTCTCTTCAAAGCTCTCCCTCTCTCTCTACCCGCACAGCTTGAACTCGTCAACGTGGAATCCAACGATCAGACACTCATCCTCGTGTCTTGACCGTATTGATCGCCGGGGGGCACCACTCATGTCGCCGCGCGCGCCGCTCGCACAAACGCCGACACTTGTCCCTCCCTCTCTCGCTCGCTCTTTCGAGACCATGCGCGAGCTCGTCCGAGCGCGCGCGTCCTGCGTGCGCACTCGGCCGGCCTCCTGCTGGGCCTCGGCCGCTCCCCCGTCCGCGCGCAGGAGACCAACGCTAGCGGCGGCGCCGTCGGCGAGCGCCAGCGGCGGCGGCGGCGGCGGCGGCGGCGCCCTCGACCCGCAACGGCGACGCCCGCGGCGGCGGCGGCAGCCCGTTGGCCCCCCCGCCCCTCCTCTCCAGGAGCAAGCAGGGCAAGAGGAGGACCCGGGCGAGGTCGCCGAACGCGCGGCCCTGGAGCGCCTGCTGCTGGACATGGGCGCCGACCCGGAGACGTTTTTCGACGAGGTCGACGAGGCGGCCGAGGCGCAGGAAGACGGCGACGACGAGGACGAGGACGAGGGCGCCCGCGGCGGCGACGACGAGGGCAGCGGCGGGCGCGCCGGCGACGCTGCCGGCAACACTGACCGCAACGACGCACAGTCGCTGACGGGCGAGCGGCTGCTGGCGCGCCTGCGCGCGGCCGCCGGCGCCCCCTGCGCGGGCGTGTTCGAGGCCGCGGCGGCCGAGGCGGACGCGGGCGACGCGCGCGGCGAGGACCTCGTCGCGGCGCTCGGGCCCGAGCTCGCGGCGGAGCTGCCGCCGGGCCACGGCGGCGTGGTGAGTATTTCTTTAGTGGAGATTTGCCCGGCTCGGGTTTCCGACGCGCCTTGTTCAGCTCTTCTCTTCCCTTGTTTCCTCGGGGCGCATCATGCTCTGGCTAACATGTATCTCAACCCTCGTCCTCCCTGAACAACCGCATTATACCCCCCTCAAACCGCCGCGTCAAACCCCGCCCGATAAAATAAAAAACAATCCAAGTCGCGCGCCGCCTACCGCGCCAAGGCGGCCGCCGTGCTGTTGCTGCTGTCTTGCGCGTCGGCGGAGGAGCTCGAGGCGCGCGCGCGGGAGCTCGACCGCGCGCGGGAGCTGGACGCGGTGGCGGTGCTGATGCTCCGGCGGCGCCTGCAGGCCGCGGAGCACATGGAGCGCGTGCTCGCGGGCGCGGCCGGCGGCGGCGGGAACGGCGGCAACGGCGGGAACGGCAACGGCGGCGGCGGCGGCAGCGGCGGCCGGCCGGACGAGGCGCAGCGCGCGGCGGCGGCGGCGACGGAGCACGTCCGCGCGGTGCTGCTGTGCGCGGGCGGGCGCGTCGCGCGGCGGTCCGCGGGCCCGGTCATGCGCCTCCTGGACGACGCCCTGCGGCTCCTGGGGGGCCAGGAGGAGGAGGAGGAGGAGGAGGGCGCTGGCGGCGGACAAAGGGGGGCGCGCGCGCGGCGCGAGGCCGCCGGCGCCGCGGCCGCGCGCCTGCTTCGCTCGGCCTTTGCGGTCGGTCCGTCCGGCGACGCCGCCGACGCCTTTGCCGCGGCGGCGGCGCTGGTGCCCTGGGAGGGCAAGGACGCGCCGCCGCCCGCCGAGCCCGTCGACCCGCGCGCCTTCGTGCGCGAGGCTGAGGCGCTGCTGGCGCAGTCGAGGGGGCAGCTCTCCGAGCTCCGCGCCGCGCTCGACGGGGCCCGGGCCGGCGTCGGCGGCGGCAGCGGCGGCGGCGGCGGCGGCGGCGGCGTCCGCGGCGGCGGCGGCGCGACCCGCACTTCGTCGGCCCTGCGTCCCGCGCTCGAGGCGGCGCGGCGGCGCGAGCGCGCGCTCGCGGGCCTGGAGCGGGTCATCGACATCGCGCGGCAGGTCGCGCCCGGGAGCGCGCAGGCGGGCGGGGAGGAGGAGGAGGAGGAGGAGGAGGAGGGTACCGACGGCGGCGGCGGCGCTCCAGCGGCGTTGACCGGCCGGCGCGAGCTGCCGGTGCGCGGGTTGATTTGAGTTGGTTTTCTGCGTCGCGGCCGTTTGTTAGCGAAAACACAACCTCAAAAAGGAGCGGGGTATGGCTTTCGTGCTTTCTTTTTGTTACCCGACCCCAGAATAGGGGGACTGTCTCTATGTGGGGATGCGGTTGGGGCGCGCGGCGGTGGAGCGCGCGCTCTAAGAACTTGTGGCGATTGGGATTGGTGGAGGCGTGGAGGCAGAGGGGTGTCGTGTTTTCTGGGGGGGTTTCGGGCCGCCACCGCTCTGCTGCCCGCTGCTGCTGCTCCTGCCCGCTGCGCAGGAGGGCCGCCGGTGCTACTGCTGCTGCTGCTGCTGCTGCTGCTGCTGCGCAAACGCAAAGCGCGACTGCGCGGGCGGCGCGCCCCCGAAACCGGGCGGCGGCCCCATCCCGGGCGGCGGCGCGCGGGGCGCCATGCCGGGCGGCGGCGGCGGCGGCGGCGCGAGGAACGGAAGGGGGGCGCCGGGAGCAGGGCCGGACGCCGCGCGCGCGAGCGCGAGCAGCGCCGGGTCGAACATGCAGCTCGCGCCGGAGGCGGCGGTCGGGAGCGCCCCGCCAAAGCCCGGAGGCGGGGCACACGCGGGGCCGCCGCCAAAGCCCGGGGGCGGCGCGCGGGCCGCTGTTGGCGGCGGCAACAGAAACTGCTGCTGCTGCTGCTGCTGCTGCTGCTGCTGCTGCTGCTGCTGCCAATGCGGCTGCTGCTGCTGCTGCTGCTGCTGCTGCTGGGGGTGATCGACGGCCGCCGCGCCCCCGCCGCTGCTGCTCCCGTTGCCGGCGACGGCGGGCGCCTCCCCGGCGGCCGCCGCGGGCGTCGCCGGGGCCGCGACCGACGGCGCGAGCGGCAGCAGCAACGGGGCCGCCCCGGCGCCCGCCGCCCCCACCCGGCTCGCGGCGCCGCCGCCGACGGCGCCGGCGCCGCTGCCGATGCCCAGCGACGCCGCCGCCACCAGCGACGGCCGCTTCGTGGGCTTGACCAGCATCGCCATTGCCTTGGGCTTGGGCGGCGGGGGCTGCTTGACGGGCGGGGGGGCGGCCGCGACGGCCGCCAGCGACAGCACGGGCCGCTGGGGCGACGGCGCCGCCCCTCCTGGCATGGGTGGCGCGGCGGCCGTTGTTCCCGCCGCCGCCGCCGCCGCCGCCCCGCCGCCGTTCGCGGGCTCGGCGCCGCCCGGCAGGCAAGGCCAGTCGGCGGGGCTGTCGAGCGACGCCGCGGGAGCCTGCTGGTGCTGGTGGCCGACGGCGGGCGTGGACGAGGCCGCGCCCGTCAGCGACGGCCACTCGGACTGCTGCTGCTGCTGCTGCTGCTGCTGCTGGTGCTGGTGCTGGTGCTGGTGCTGGTGCTGGTGCTGGTGCTGGT
>Ga0335398_10004668_pt1 | contig 18827 bp, 24 predicted proteins | sample BON03_FD_205742 | JGI IMG/M metagenome (GOLD analysis project Ga0335398, IMG submission 205742) | Freshwater microbial communities from Lake Bonney liftoff mats and glacier meltwater in Antarctica - BON-03 (spades assembly) (version 2) | ecosystem: Environmental > Aquatic > Freshwater > Ice >... | reverse complement strand
CCACGAACTTGTCGAGCACACTGTTATTTTCCATCAGTGCGTCGATCATGCTCTGATCCATCACAATCGCGTTTGGATAAAATCCGCACTGCATACGGAACGCTTCCTTATAGGCACGGAAGTCGTTCGTGACGTTGGCAGCATCGTCGTCAAATTCATTCGTCACTCCCGTCGTATCAAGAGCATTGACGACTGCGATTATTCGCTGCTCATGTGCCTCGATTACACCGTGTCGGGTAAGCATACCGGCCACCATGTCGGAATCGATCATTTCCGAATAGATTGCCGAATCACGGTAATCCACACGCATCTCAAGACCGTGGTCAGCAGTCTTATAATCCGCCACCTTGAAATCTGCATCGATCCGCTTGAATCCACCGTCGCTATTTCGCGACGTGATTCGAGGCTGCAACATCTGATTCAGATCCATCGTTCGGTATTGCCCGAACGCCAAATTAGCCTCTGCGACTGGCGCGATTTGCAGGCCGATATAGCCCTGCCGTAACGCATCCAGATCCAGCGGCTCGAAGCCAAGTCCAATGTCCTCGCGAGGAGTCACCAGTGCTGATGATCCTCCGTAATTGATACCCATAATTATACTCCCTGCTGGGAACAATGTTTCAAAGTTCGCCGCTACTCAGCGACGACAAAAGATAGGACTACACCCGATCAGGCAGCAAGAATGGTCGATACTCAATCGACTCATCGTCAGCAACTGTTTCCATCGCCACGCCCAGTTGAATTCCAAGGCCTGCAGATTCAATCTTGCCAGCTGCTGCAGCAGTGACAATATCGCCCTCAGTGATCACGCCTTCAGCGAGACCAATGGCAGTGCCGATTGCACTTAGCAGACGAATCGTGCCCTTGCCCGCGGCTTGAGTTGCCTGGGTCAAGTGCCCGCCGATTTTCTTGCCGATGTTCGTGGCTGCAGTCGCAACCACATAGTTCTGACCGGCTGATGACCACTGCATCAGCGAGTTCTTCGCGTGTGCTCCAGCCACGTTAACCGTGATCTCAGAAGCGTCCGTGCGAGTTTCCGTCATGAAAGAATACTCCGTACAAAATGAATCAAAGTTTGAAGAATTCGGCTGATCAATCAGCCGAAACTATTTGGAGATTGCGACCTGTACGCCAGCTCGCTGACGTCGGGCGGAAACCTGTTCCGGCGTGATCTTGCGGAATGCACTGACATACTGCTGATGCAATTCCGGATGCTCGGTCATGACAGACTGAAGAGCCTGCTGCCGTGGCATTCCGCCCTTGATGGCTTCATCCAAAAGACCCTCAAACTGCTGGAACACATCGCCAGCCAAACCCTTGCCCGCAGATCCGTCCGCAGCAACCTGAGTCAGCTGAGTGCTGCCGACTGCTGCAGTGCCGACCACGACGGTCAGAGCCTGCGACGCCTTCAGCTTTTCGATCTCCGCCACCTGGACAGCGGAGAAAGCCTGCAGCACTTTCACTGCGGAATTCTCCGCAATTTCCGCTTGCTGCAGGACAAAGTCCGCAGTCGCGCCCGGGCAGAGCTGCTTGATTTCAGCAATTGTGATGCCCTGCTTAACGCCGGTCTCTGCCGCCGGCTGGCCTGTGACATTCGTCGTCATCTCGTCACTTCCTTCTACTTTGCCAGCCTTCGTTTCCTGATCAGATCCAGGAAGCTCCGGCTCCAAACTTTGAACCAGCGACACAGCGTCACTGATCACTTCATCCACGCTTTTGATCCCATCAATGAGACCCATCTGCAGAGCTTCTGCTGCAGACCAATATCCACCACTAGCAACAGCCGATTGCTGTTCCGCCGTGAGTCCTCGTGCCGTCAAACTCCGCACAAAACCAGCCTGCTCTCGCGCGACGACATCGGCGAGAAACATTTTTTGTTCATCAGTGATCGGCATACCGCGCTGGCCAATCGCCTTTAGTGGGCCGGTCGAAATCGATACGACTTTCACGCCCTCATCTTCATATTGTTTGCTGGTATCCATCAGCACCATAGCCGTGCCGATCGATCCAAGCTGAGCCGACTTTGTGGCATAGATCTGATCGCAGTGGCACGCCAGTCGATACCCGGCCGAACAGCCGTATCCAGCCACATACGCGACGATCGGCTTTTCGTACTGATCAACGATGTCGCAAACTTCTTCGCAACCCATTGCCGATCCGCCTGGAGTATCAAGCAGCAAAACCACACCAGTGACGGTGGCTCGATCGGCCAAAAATTTCAGGTCCTGGGCGATGATGTCCCAGGCTGGATAATAATACGACGAGCCACGCACGATGGCTCCGGAGATCTGTACCACAGCCACGCCAGTCCCATTGAGCGGCAGACTGACGATGAGGCTCGGCCGATCTTCTGGGCTGTATCCGCTGGCATAACTGTATGGCACCCGCTGATCCACAGCTGGAGCATACGCAGACTGGACCGCGTCTCGCATCTGCTGCTCAAACCGAGCATCAACGGAAAATAATTCGCCTTCGATCGTGATCACGGGGTTGCTCCTACAGGCTGAGGCTCGTCTGGCTGATCCACCAACTGCACGTTGAGCCCGTTGCGATTCGGCAGCGGAAACAGGTATTGCCAGTCAACTTTTCGGCCAGTCAACTTTTCAATTTCCACAGATTTTTGGATGGCCGCAAGGACTGCTTTTCCGTTGCCATCTACGACGCGGCGAATGTGCTCCTCGGCTCCAATCCCATACCGAGCTCGCGAATATCGCTCCAGATCCTGCATAGAATTGCTGAGCGTGATTAAGTCACCGGTGGCATCGTCGACTGGATGAGGATACTTCCAGCCGACCGAGTTCCATTCATGCTTCAGAATCTTCGACCGATGTAGAGTCAGCACCTTTTCAGCGCTGACAAAATCACGCAACATTTTGTCTGTTCGGATTCGGCACCGAATTAGATTTTTGTAAATCCGCTGGTGATACTGGCTGCTAAACCAGCGCTGATGCTTGCCGTAGGTAGCGCGAGCCTGATCGAGCACATTTCTAAACTGCGAAAAGTTTGCGTTTTTCGCATCGAGCCGCAGAACGATCGACGGGAGATCCAGACACATCGCCATATATTCAATAAGCAGGTCGTTTAGCTGCAGCATCCCCGCGCTGATCTGCGGGGATTGGTTGACGACCAGCTCGTAGCCTGGCCGAGACTGCAGCACACGGCCTGGATGCAGTGCGGCAGTCCGCATGGTAAACCCGGCATCATCTTTTTGCAGGAACGTATCTGACAGCGGATCGTCCGGCATGGCTTGATGCTCACTGAGCCATTTGACGAACGCTGGATCGCTCATTTTTTCCGTGAGCGTTATGCAGCTCGCAATCTGAGTCTGCAAAATATGAGCGAACTCAAGATCGTCTCGGCGGCCAGCGATCGTGCCACAGGGTGCAAGTGAGGTGATTCCCCGATTCAGCGAAAATCGATCTGGCTGATAGCAGTGGAACACATTCCGCCAGCCATCGGCGTTGCGGGCCTTGATCGGCTCAACGTCCTGGACCTTGACGACTCGGCCGTATCCGGTCGATTTTTTCGTAAGGAAATAGGTTTCTGGCCGGCCCTTTTCGTCGGTCAAAACACCACATACACCGCGATCGATTTTGCTCTGGCCGGGAGTCTGGCACCGGTGAGCCTCCGCGTGCATAATCTTTGCAGTGTCGCCCTCCGGCACGACAAAAATATCACCGTCGAAAATGGTTCGGATGTACGCGATGTCGGCCGCAGACTCGAAATCGAACCGGCCCATCGCGTCGAACTGATCCGGATCGGTCGAGTACTCCTGCCACATCCCCTTGATGTGTTCATCCAGCGTTGCGCTGCCAGTTTGCGGGGCTGGAGTCATCATGCCGACGTTTACATTATCTCGCAATCGACGCCGAGCCGAGCTGATGATGGGATCATTTCGCTCCATCATGCGGACAAAAGCGACCATCCGCAGAAAGTCGTTTTGGTTTTGGATGTGGTAGTCGGCATCCGCTCCAATGGCACCCGTCAAGGAGAGTTTCTTGCCTGGAGTCGTCGCAGTTTTCGCGAGCTCATACGACTGAGTTGCCTCAGCCTTGAGCTCTGCGAAATTTTCCGAAATTGTCTGCTGCCGTCGTGCCATGCGGCAGAAGATTGCGTGTGCAAATCTTTTTTTCTACGTCTACTTGTACAATTCTACTTGAACACAAAAAACACGTTGTGCACAAAGAAAGGAGAGTGCCTTTACTGTGCTACTCGCCGGACAAAACGTTTACCTCTGAATAAGCATATCACTGAGACAATCATCGTCCACCTCTTGATCGACAGCGACTGCACACGTCGCAAGAAGGTTTCACCTTTTTTGCGCTGACCGTCCTGCCACAGACGCGGCAAAAATGCGGTGTCAGTCCGCCAGCAGAATCGATTCCGCCGCCGCCGGTACCCGCCTTGCGCCCGATTACATCGCGAAATGACATACTCGGCATCGGCTGATAGGTACACATCGCCGCGATCACAGCAGCAGTGCTGCGGTAGCCAAATGTCGTGTTATCAGTGCGGTAGGCCACCATCGCTCAATCTCCGATCAGTACGGGAGGAGACACTAGTTCCGCGTTCAAACTCCAGTGCTGCACACGCTTTTGCCGTGCGATTTTGTGCAAATAGCCACTAGCTTTTTGCATTGCATTAAAAAACGTCATGTGCCTGTCCTCCGCTCGAAATGACCTGTCCGGATTCGAACCGGCTTTACGTGTGATATTCTGCAACTTCGCCACCACACGCTTTATCCAGTAGCCTTTGCAGCAGCTGGTCACACAACTCTGCTTTAGTTGTCATGGGGCTGTTTTGTACTGAAGCCAACATCCTGGTCTACTATTTTCCGTGGCATGTTCCAAAGCAGCCACAACCTTGATTAACCCAGCAAGGATCGGGGTTTAAACTTTACCCTATTTGCTACCCATTGCTACATGAACCTGCTCAAGGATGTATTTCAGCGAGTGACTCACCTTGTCAACATGATGCCCGTTGGCCATTGTAACATGAGACTCACGACAGCCATGATGGAGAGCACTCCACGCCGTGCGAATGTGCCGCTCGGAACTGCTGAGCCGAAACGACATCGCCGGATTTGTCCCGGGAATATTCGGAGCATTCCGCCGGATCGGAACGCGAATCGTGAGCCATTCAATTTCCGACTCATTAACCTCAGTCACCACAGCAGCAGCGGGCTCAGCAGCAGGAACAGCAGCCGGCTCAGCGGCCGAAGAAGCAGATCCATCCTGAGCGGCTAACCATTCCTTGACTGACTCAAGAAACGCCACTCCAGCGCCAGCCGTTGGGCATCCCTTGACTACCCAGCCGGTCATCGTACCGGGAGATACGGACAGAGCTTTTTCAATATTTTCAAAACGGATCGGACTTACCACAAATCACCTCTGAGACAGTAAAAAACGAGACGCATGAAACACATTCTGCTCAGTAGGACGATCCGTTCGATTCCCACTCTCAGACGCAGCTCCAGCAGGCTGAAACCGCTTCGGTAATGCGACCACATCCCAGGTCGCTCCATTCTTTGTGAACCATTCCGCAAGCACTCGGCCAGTTCTGATCTGATCCCCAGCTTCATTCGCTCCGGATCGCTGCCAGCGAGCGCCCTCCTTGTAATCGGCTGTTAATTGCGCGAACCAGCTTTTGTAAGTTTCGTGCCCTTCGACTAGATCCAGAGGGAAACTTACGAACCCTTTTTCACCCCGTTGAATTCGCTTTGAAGTCAACGCTATTCGATAGTCTTGAGTCCGCTCGGTTGCCATCATCAGTAGGTCACCCTCGCCGATATCCTTTTGCATTTTCAGCAGCCTCGGATCTATGGATGCACGGCGATAACCAAACGAATACCAGTCCACATTGTTTCCGCGATCGGTTCGCGAATCGCCCTTCATGGCAATCGCCCGGCCACCGATCTGGTCGACCAGCTCATACACTTCCGTCGTAAACTTTCCGGAGTCCAGCCCAATCGGAAAATCCTTGACAGGCAGACGCAGGCCGGAGCCGATCACGGGATATGTTCGATCGAGTGACTCCAAAAATTTTGCCTTACCAACGGTCAGACCGAAATCGACAACAGCCCCCTGAGCTCCGCGAGCCCACGCCTGGACCATCCAGTGGAACAGCATGTCATCACCGGAGTAACCCACGTCAGCAGTGGTCACTAAAAATGCAGTATCGCCTGGGCATTCCTTGAGCGTGTGTTCGCCGCGCAGATGCTCGGCCAACTCACTCACGGCGACACTGCCGGATTTCTGGACCCAGACTTCCCCGAGCGTCTCAGTGACGAAGTTTTTCAAGGCCTGCAAATCGCCGTTTCGTTGTGCCTCGACGGCTTCAACGAACTCCCGAGCCACAGCACCCCAGCCGGAAATCAGCAGGCTGTAGAGCTTGCTGAGCGGCCCGAAGATCGCGGTATCCGAATCGACGGTCGGCTTTCCACAGATCTCGCCATCCGCGTCAATCCATTCCCCAGGTGCGATCCACTTTCCGGCCCGCATCATCTGCGGACGATGATGATTTTCGACGTCCTGACTGCAGTGCTGGCAGACATATCGAGCTGTCTTCTCTGCCAGTGCAGGAGTCTGCTCGCCTATTTCGTTTCGATCCCACTTGACGCGCTCGAACTCAAGCGGCTGAAATTCCCTGCAGTGCGGGCACGGGACCACATAGCGGAACTCAATCACGCTACCCGACTGTCGCAACTTATGCACTCGCGATTCTGCAGCACTGACCGGCGAACCCTCCTCGCAGATTTTTACGTTTCGCGCGTATCCGGACGTTCGTTTTTCGATCCGCTTGCTGGCGTCTGACTCCTTATCAGAGACTGACGGAGTCGGAATTTTTTCGTGTTCAAATTTAAAAACATACCGTGCAGGATAGCCGGAGGAATCTGAGATCGTCCCCGCATTTGCTAGCCGAATTGAGCAGTCGTTGAAACGGACTACTCGCCGATTTCTCACACCGGCCGCAAGCACTTTTCGCACTGGCCGCGTGGCCTCGAACATCGGATAGAGCTGTTCCGTCACTGTGTTCTGTAGTACCTGCCGATCGCCAAACAGCACAGCCATTGGAGCCGGATCTTCGCACGCGACCCACGCCATGATCGAGAGCAGCGTCGACGTCTTCATGAGTCGCGTTGCCCATTGCAGATTAAATTTTCGGATGCTGTTGGACAGCCATCCACGCTCAATCACGCCCCGAACATGCGGCGCCACATCGAAATCAAATGCAGTGGCCTCCCAGGTCTCCGGAAAACGGACGTGCCACGGCATCCACTCCAGCGGATTCGCTGGCTGCCGCCGCAGAAACGCATGAGCGACAGACTGCCGCAACGAATCCTTTGTGATTCCGTAGCCCTCAAGCATCACACAACATCCTGATCGACCTCAAAAACTTCCTCTGGAACTCGCTCAAGCCATCGCTGGTAACTCTCCGTGACCTTCAGCAAAACCCGCTGCAGAGGGGCCAGCTTCGACACCTCTTTAATTTCCGAGTCATCGACAAAGATCAGCGGTAGAAATTCAGGAGGAACCTGTTGCGACATCACAAACGGAACGTCGTCAATCAACCGCCGCAACTCCCCGAGTGCCTCCGAAAGCAGACTCCGCACAACCTCCGAGCGCACCAGCGAGCCCTCAGCAATCGCTTCTGCCCGCTCTTTCTTTACCCGATCAAGCCGCTTATTCGCGGCCTCCTCCTCCAGCTTCTGCAACTCAGCCGACTGGCGGCGTACAGCAATGCCGTCATCGTCGTTTTTGTCCTCATGCCACAGGCACTGAGCCACAGCAATCCCAACAACATCCCAGCCATCTTCATTGCATAACTCATCCTTCCACCACGGCGAACGAATCCGCCGCATTTCCTGCAACCGCTGCGGCGAAATCCCAAGCAACGACGCAGCATCCGCCTGGGTTTTTACCCGCTTCCGATCTCGATTACTCACACCCTGGGAACGCACCTCTTTAACCATCAAATTTCACCCACCAGGAAGAAAGAAAGCCCCTGTTTTGTACACATGCGCCGAATCCCGCGCTAAATCTTAACTGCGCGGGGCGGGCGGGGTGGCCGGAAGGACCCAAGACCGGGGAGGGGGTTGGGCGAGGTGTATAGTGGGGGCTGGTTGTCAATAGTTCAATGGCTATCGAGTAAAAAAATATTTGTGTTTTTTGTAGTACGAACTGCGATTGTGTGAAGTCGATAAAAACAAAAATAAACGCATACCAAACTCTGAAACAAAATTTCTGTTTTTTTGCATGCCGGGTTCAAATGCTGTTTTCCAATGTTTTATGCTTGCGCGCCGGGTTCGCCGGGTTGTTGTACGAAGCCTATGCGGACTGACTCGGATTGAAACGTTTCAGTTTCAATCCAGACTGACACCTCCGGAAAGTTTCAGCAAAAACCCGGCGAACCCGGCGCGCAAGACATAAACTAAGAGCACATCAGCACTTATAAACATTCCAACCCGGCGCGCAACCCGGCATGTACCCGGCGCGCCCGGCGCGCTGGATTTCAGAAAATCTAAGCATGATGAATTTTTGTAAAAAATCACGATTCAACCCAGCCCCCTGAAGTCTTCCCATTCATCTCAATTCTGTGTTCCAGTCCATAGTCTGTTTCCTGTGTGGATCTCGCACACTCTCCGATCCACTCAAACCCATGGAGATTTCCACGGCGACAGCGAAGCAAGTGTGGTAGTGAGCCCTGCTCAATCTGTGTCCGCAGCCATTGGGTGGACTTGATCACGCCTACTCGCTCGTTGACTGCCGCCGCGTGCCATAGATTGGCGACCGATGATGGAATGAAAATCAGCTCGTTTTCGACCTCGTACCGCAGATCCACCAAACGATCCCGAAAGTATGACTGGACCAGCCCGGCTTCGTCCGAATCCACGTCGATTTCGCGCTGTCGCGACTTGATCAGGGCGATTGCTGGATCTGGATTCGGCAGGCGAGCCACGACATTCAAATCCCAAGCGCCCCAACGAGTGCAGCGCGAAACAGGATCTCGCGGCCCGCGCAGGAATGTCAGTAGATCACAGAGGATCTCTCTACGATGTTCGCGGACGTAGGCCAGCGTTTCGTCGGTCCAATTCCCGCTGTATTCCGGCCGTTTGAGTTTGATCACAATCACACGATCCGCGATATCTTTTCCGACACCGACACCATTCATGGTCATGATCCATGTCAGCGTGTTCGGTCGCTGTGATTCGCCCTTGTAGAGCTCGCGGCCGGAGATCACTGGAGCGGTTATGAGACCCTCAATTTCCGCCGACGAAAACCTTGTGGCCTTGATATTGTCGACGAACAGAATCCGTTTGTCGCGGCCCTCGGCGGTCAGCATTCGCTCAGTGATTTTTTCGACGCCATCGCGCTGACCAATTGAAATCATTCCGCCAGCCAACTGCGCTACGATCGCCGCCAACGTTGTTTTTCCGGACCCTGTGCCGTTGGCTGTAATCATGAACGCCGGTCGCTGGCCACCTCCGCCGCCCCAGAAGACTGTGGCCATCATGAGACAAATCAAATCTCGGTCTGCGTCTTCCTCAACCGAAAACCGAGCGAGCAACCACGCAAGATGCTCGCCATCACCATCGGGGAAATCTCCGCAGGCGTAATAGTGGCCCGGCATCTGCGGTTCATGCGGAATATTTTCGACTGCCTTATACTGTGTCGCGGACTGCTGCAGAGCCTCAAATAATTCCGCCTTAGAGAACACGCCGCCTTCACGGGCGAAGTTACACGTTGCGCCCGTCTTCAGGCCAAACCACGCAACGACGGCCGCTGGATTTTTCAGCCATGAAATCTCAGGACCCTCGTGGACGAACAGTGAATCATTCACACGCCGCGGCCAGCGGTCAGTCATCTGCCAAAGCTCGCCGAGCAGATGATCGATCGGCCGAGGCACCATGGATTTTCCCACGACCCAATAATTCGCCAACTCGCCACCCGCAGCTGGCCGGTCAACCTCAACCGCGGAAAATAAATCATCGGCCTGTTTCAGCAGCTTTCCATAATCGACCAACGCCGCCTGGATGGTCGTGAGATCCGCACCCTCAGACCGCCAGTCGCGTAAATCTTTTCCGTGGGATTCAACGACCGAGTACGGCAGCCGCAAAAGAAACACACGCGAAGCCACTGCCGCCGCATCGGCCGCGAATCGCATCAGACCACGCTGGCCCGGCTCATCAGCATCGCCGCAGCCGATCAGGACTTTGCCCGAAAAAATCAGCAGCGAACGATTCCGCTCTGGGCTGTTCTTATTCCAGTTGCACCCGCAGCTGGGAGTTACCACTGCATGATTCACAGGCAGTAACGGCAGCAGCGCGAGACCATCCGGAAGGCCTTCAACACGCCAGATCACCTCCGCCGCTTGCGTCCGATCAATTCCGCCCACATGAATCCAGCCGGCTTTCGACCCACCTACCAAATGCGTCTTTCGTGACTGTAGTTTTCCGACCGCAGGAAACTGAGTGCCATCGACACGATATAACAATAAAGAATTCGGCGGCTGGCCAGGCTCTGCGTAACCATGAAACCCAATCACGATCTGATCACGCTGGCGCAGCGGCCAGTGGCCGACCATTGGCTGCGACGCCTCCACAGCCGCCGCCTCAATTGGTGGTCGATGGGCGACCCATTGGCCGATCAGATCAGCGAGTTGGCCCGGACCTGCGGTCCACTGATTCCACTTTGCGGCCCAATCCTCCGGCGATTGCGGCGGCAGCGGAGTTCGACGCGCTGGCATCTGCGCAGCCGATCCGCCAGCCATGGATGGACGGGGCGACGTCGCTAAATGTAGAAATTCTGAAACCGCCTTCAGTGCCGCCGCAAAGTCCCAACCGTGCCACCACTGCAGAGTCGCAAAACCGTCTGCGTTGCGCTCAGAAAAACAGTGATTACACCGCACGCCGCCGCGTTCATCGAAATCATTCCATGGCCGAAAACGCGTGCTGCCGCCGCACTTCGGACACTCGCGCTCATGGATGCCATCCAGCGACTGAGCAGGCATGCCGGAGCACAGCGAAAGTACAATGTCACGCCACCGACCGACCGCTGCAGCGGCCACTTCTACCTTTTCCCAGCCCATTTGCACTCCATGCAGCAAAAAAAAACCACGACGTTTCCGCCGTGGCTCATGAGTCAACAACTATTCAACCGCACTCAGGCCGCATTCACTTGCGCCCGCATTTTTTCCAGAATCTTGACCGCAATTGCGTCAGGCATATCTTCGATGTGTCGCAGCTTGTGCCGCTGGCAATTGATCTCTTGGACCTGCACGCGATTGATGCCGAGCCGCTCAGCCAATAAGTACATCTCAGCGAGCCGCGAATCAGTCACCAGCACACGACCAGCCTGATCGTATCGGATGCTCTGCGATGGGGCACTCGCTGCAGTTGGATTCGCCAGCACAGCCGCAATTTCTGACTGTTCAGCCGCACTGGTCGGAGTCAGCACCGGCAGCGACTCGACAGATTCACTCGGGTGGATCTCGGCCGCTTCGCCCGGATCAGCCTCCGTATCAGACTCCCGATCGTCCTCGGAGTCATCAGCCACCATACCGAGTGTCGGCACTCGCTCCACTATAGCCGCCAGCGACTGCTGATAACAATGCAGGGCTTCAAGATAGTGCTTTTCTGACACGGTCACCAACGGGCCGGCTGCGGCCTCAGCAATATGCTTTCGCAGCATCTCCAACCGATCAGCCGCCAACGTCAGTGTCCGCCAGGCCGCAAAACGGTAATAACCATTTGGAGGGACCCAATCGGCACGGCCAATTTCTCTCGATTTCTCCGTCCGAAGCTCCTCCATCATTTCATTCAGAGACAGTGTTTGCCACGACGCACGAAGCACCGAATCGGCACCGCGAGACTCTACAGCCTCCTCTGCCCCACGCGCTTCCATCATTTCATTTAGAAACGGACTCGGAGCATTCTCCGCTGCCGGCTTCGGCAGCAATCGCAGGCCATCGACCTGCCATGCCGCAAAGAAATCGAACAGGCTCAAGCCGTGCACAGTGCAGTGCTGATAGACCAGCATCGCCTGCAGCCGAGTTTTCACGCCGAGCGGCTGAGCCTCCAGCAATTCAGCAACCATTTTTTCCGAAATGTTCCAGTCCATTCAATTCGCTCCGTTCAAATAAAAACTTACTATTTCACAACACCAACTGAAATCCCCTCGAACCCATCCGCACGGAACAGAATAACTTTCTGCCGAAGATCACCGTGATACACCGAGTGACACACAGTTGGATTTGGCAAAGCTACGATCCTGCGAAGATCCCACGACGAATGTAGCACCCCACAAATACGCACACAGGACGGGCCACTGTACTCACGGCCATGACACAGCGGACACGATATATCGCGTATTGAATTGTCGTCGACATCCCAATCCGGCAATTCAAACGCAGCCGTTTCATCGGTCGGATATTCCTCGCCGAACGAAACTCTACGATCGCCGCATTCCGGGCAAGACCCGTTCACAAATTCGGTCGGTCGCAGATCATCAGGAGTCAATTGCCGCCACCGTGGAGCCGCACTCTTATAGTTTTCCCAGACGCTCAAGACGTCTGGCAGACGCCGCTCACCATCCTCAATACGCCCGGCAAGTTCGCAGCGAATCACCGCCTTCGCATCTGTCGCGTAAGTCAAGGCGCCAACACCAAACGGCTTCTCGATGTTATACCGATGATGCGTTTCCGAACTATGACAGAACGCGAGCAGCAACTGCTCATCAGGCACTGACTGACGCAACTGAATGGTCGGAGCCATTACCGCTGCGGCCAACAGTTTTAACGCACTACGACGACTAACCGACGACATAATTTGACCCTTGCAAATCTTCAGACGAACCTGCAATCACCTTTTGCGAGTCGTCGTATTGTGAAATTCCCCAGACGATTGCCCAAAGACACCACAGGAATCGATGCGTGTATTTTTTAAAGTCACCTTCGCTGCCGAATCGAAACATTTTTGGCTCTGTCTTATCGCAACGTTGATAATCGACAACCTCCTCATTGATAGCCTTCTCAATTGCGGCCCGCAAACTATGCTCGCTAATTTCTTCAATGACCTCCTCCTTAAAATATTCAATCTCTTTTTCAAAGTCGCGGTGGATTTCATGGACTCTTAAATACTCCGCAACCTCGTCATTTAGAGACTGAATGAACGCCTCCGGATCGTCCTCTAGAGATCCGTCGACCTTATCAACCGCCTCCAGCTTTTCATGCCAATAGTCCTCATTGATGCCGAGAGCTCCGCCGTTGCGGATTCCGGTGCCAAAGAAGTCGAACATATCCGGCGTACGGACAAAGACAAAAGTGCCCATGTCTCCGGTGTAAATTAGTCGCCCTGGAATACACGTCAGATTGAAGTGCATATTGCTATCTCCGGGCTGGCCGAACCGGATGTGGCGATATGGTAAACCATTCACTTTCGTGTCGAGTTTAATTTGCATTTCATGCTTCAGCACGTCCTGCAAAAATGATTCTTTTGTAATGCTCATGGACCTTCATCTCCATTTGTTAAAATAAAAACAGGACAGCCGATTGCCACCGTGCTGAGTCACGGGTGAAAGGACCCGAGCGGCATGATGCGAACCGCTCTATTGGCAGGAGTCTGGCTGCTACTCCAGAGGACGCTACTACTGCCGTGTCAGACACACACACGTTACAGCCTCGCCCGTTGCCTCTGCGGATTCGGATCAATACTACCTCGACAGGACCTGCAGCAGATCGCGCTCGAGCTGGAGCTGGGAAGCCGCAGCATCCACCAGCTTTAAACTGCCAGGCTCCGCCGTGAACTGCTGATAGACTTCCAAATCCGTCAGCACATATGGAATCTCATGATCTGCAATCCCCAACGCAGAAGCCGCCTGAGCCAGTCCGCCGATGTCTTTGGCCCATGCCCACCACTCGGTAGCCGACACCAAACTTGATGGCTGACAATCAATATCCCAATCGTCGAATCCAGCATGCAAACGACGAGCAAAAACGATCCGAATTACCTGATTCGCATCCCACGCACAAACGGCAGACGCAGACGCAGGGACTTGCCACTGACTCCACGCAACGCGTAGATCAGCCAGGGCCGCGGCCTCGTCTTCCAGCGACGCCGGAGCGAAGGAAACGACCTCCGCACTCTCACCAGCTCGCCAAGCGATTGCCGCAATGCGACATGACAGAGGATTGCGAGCCACTCGCGAAACCCAGTCTGAGAATGATTCCGGCTTCTGGCCGCAGCAATCACACACCATATCACGAGCCAGCTTTTCGCTCGTCACAGCGGCCAGCACCATCTGACGCGGTTTCTCGCGCAGCTTCTCGGCCGCTCCAATCTCCAGCAACTGGTCGTCTGGCAGCTCCGGCTGGATTAACTTGCGGACCTCGCCGCCGCTGAGCTCCGCGAGTCCAGCCAGATCGACGCAGACTTTGCCGGTCGAGTACCGAGCCGGCAAAGGAAACCGAGCCACATCTGGCACCGTCAGCAGACAGACGGAAAACAGATAATCATCACTGCTTTCGGCCTGCACCGGAAGCACGACATCCAGCAGCTGCTCTGCCTCTGCCTGTGTGATTTCGTCATCAAAATGCACATCGAATAAACTCTCGATCGCGGACATGATCTCCCTTTCAAAAACTAAAACGGTGTCTCTTCAGTGGCAGCAATTGCTGTCTCGGCCGACAACCGATGATCGGACTCACTGGCCCCACTCGCCGCTGGGCCGCCACCTGGCTGAGCCCCATCACGGCCGCCGAGCAATTGCAGCGACTCACACACGACCTTGAGCTTTGAGCGATTGCCGCCGGTCGTTTTATCGACCCACGTTTCCTGCTTAAGCCGCCCCTCAATCAACACTGGCTTCCCCTTTCGGAGATACTCGCCAGCGATCTCCGCCGTCCGGCCCCAGCAGTCGACCTCAACGTAGGTGACCTCCTCGCGCTTCTGGCCCGTCTGCTTATCGAGCCACGAATTATTCATAGCAAGACTTATCGAGCAGACAGCAGTCCCGCTCTGTGTGTATTTCGTTTCGGGATCTCTGGTGAGATTCCCGAGTAGCACAACTTTGTTAAACGATGCCATTAATTCTCAATCCTTAAAACGTGATCACCGGCCAGCGCGGGTTTGATCTCAATCTGCTTCCCGAGCTCGTAGGCCTCGCGAGACAAATCCACGCCGCGAGGCTTCGGTAAATTTCCAAATCCCTCACTGGCAACCTTGAACACAGACTCCAATCGGCCGGAAACAATCAGCATGTCTCCTCGCTCTTCCGTCGTGCATCCGTCTTTCAACTGCCGCATACGACTACACAACCCAATCGCCAACGAACGATAAAACCCAACCTTACCAACAGATTTATTCAGCAAAGCAAGCCGATGAAATTCACGACTTAGAAACACAAACACGTATACGGCCACAGAGCGAGACGGCAGACACCCGAACGCGAAATACTCATATTGCACAGACACGTAAGGAGACTGATCAATCTCCTTGTCACGCCGACAACGATATATTCGGACATTGAAAAACTCATTAAGGATCGCATTCACAGGTGAGACCCACCCAGGCACCCGCTTTGCAAAAACAGCCAAACTGGTTGCCCCGAACTGAGTGGCCTCTTTTCCGAGAGCATCAATATCAATCGAATGCTTTTCAGCCAGACGAGCCGCCTGATGCAGTGCAGTCGCTCGCTCCGCATCACTGGCCGATTCGCATTCAGCGACGGCCAACAGTTTCCGAATCTTGTCGTCAATATTCACCAGCACGATCCTTAAGGAAGATCGACAATATCGACCGCGAACACATCAACGGCGCTCGGACAATTCCGGAGCTGCGTCCGGCCGTCCTGGTTATTGAACCAGCCCGCCAACTTACGAGCGGCCTCATATTCATCCGGGTCTCGCAGCGGGACATCGACGACTTGCCGATTAGGAAACGCAACGCCCGCAACCTGACTCAACACATTCAGCGTGTAAGTGATCTGGCTGGGCACGACTAATCGCAACACCTTCATACTGTCCTCCGGATAATCACACCACTCCGCGATTCGGCCGCCTTGAACTGCTTCCCCCGCATCTCTGCTGGGTGGGATCTGCGGACGGCGTACAGATTAGAATGGTAGTTATGCACCAAACCGCGAAACAAAAAATGAGTTTCATTCACGTTCAAGCTGAGCAGCTGGTACTTGTCGCGCACCATGACTTTCCGCCTCCCTCTTAACATCATCACGCTGAATCGACAGCTCCGCCGGTGCCTCAATCCGCAGCCGAGCCCGCCCGGGCCGACAATCCTCAAGAGTCACACGGATATTTCCGCCGATCAAAACCGATTCCGCAGTTTTTCGAGTCAAAACTAAACCCGCCATTGGATTCCATTCCTTATTCAATCAGTCTCTGAATCTGTTGCGACCGCCACGCGATCCGCATAACCGAGCCACAAAATCGCATAGCCAGCAAGATCACTAATCGTGTCTCGCAGACTCTCACTCACTTCTGGATTTTTCCCGGCCGCGAGGCCAGCGATTCGGGCGACCTTATCGGACATTCTGCATTGGATCGCATCTAACGGCGACATTCCAGGAGCCAGCACTGGAGCCTTCCAGGCGGAAGATCCGTAGTCAGCATTTTTTCGCAGTAGCAGTTCGACCAGCCGCAACCCAGTCTCAGCGATCAATTGTTGATCCTGGCCGTAATGTCCATCGAGAGCGGATCGGATCCGCTCTAAAACTAATTGATCCATGCTCAAAAATCCCTCTGCATCGCCCGCGTGCCGGCTGGCATCGTGCGAATCGCACACTGCTTCACCGAAACCTCATCCGCGTCCACCATGTGGTGTTTACGCTCCATCCGAATCTTGTAGGCCAGCCCGGGATCACCGCCGGGCACGCCCCAAATTTCCTCCTCGGTCGGATCATCCGCTTCCATTTTTCGAGTCATATGATCACCGCTGGGCATAACCGTTCCTTCAGTTCGACCACTCAATCCCATACTTTTCAACCGCCACCAGACATGCCGCAGCCGTCTGCCGATCGTTCAGCCCGAAGGCTCGGCAACCGTGGCGAGTCGCCACAAACCGCACGAGTCCTCGGAGCTGACACTTTGCCGTTACAACAAACCCGGAGGCCTGCATTGACGACAGTTGCCGATGATCTTCCGATCCCTCTCTCACCAGCAACCAGTTCCGCGTCCCGCGAAACCTTTGATCGCGGTCGGTGCACGTCAGCATCTGAGTCAACAAATGAATCTGCCACTCAGAAATCCGCAGCGCACCAACCATGATCGAGCCCCTTAACCGATGCGACGCCACACGGACGCAGCGACCTTTTGGAACGTGATTGCCGCACCGGCCAGGAGGCCAGTAACGTCCTCCGTGATGGTCAGGCCAGCCCCGGAAAACGTTACCGCGGTGATCTCCGCTGAGGTGCTGATCGTCACGATTTGACCAATGCGGGAATTCGCATTGGTCGGGAACGTGAACGTATGAGCCGCAATCGTTCCGGCCGGTGTACAGACCAGATGCGCATCGTTGACCGCATCAGTCAACACCGTTGTTCCGGCATTCACAGGCGTAGCTGTCTGAATGACAGTCACACCGTAATACAGCTCAGTCATCATCGAGTTTAACGCCACGAACGCTGTCGCCAGCTTCCGCGCGAGATCCCCGAACGATGCCTTTGCCCACGTCACACGCAATGTTTGCTTCGCCACAGCAACTCTCCTTAATAGGGGCGAAAAAATCAGCCCGGAGCATTCCGAGCCACCAAAGAACAGAGCTGCGTCGGGAACTGAACCCGAAACTGGAGTTGCATCATGCGGATGTCTTCCCGTCGCTATTCGCGACAGCAAGACGACTCCAGCCACCGACACGGTCGCAGCAAAGGAGGCCAGTCACGCCGGGGGACCTGACCAGCCAAAAGGGAGGACGCTCCCCTGATTTGCCGAGCCGAGATATTGCGGACGTCGGCCCACGCACTCAGACTCAGCAGGCGACGATCAGCCGCCCGTTCTGCGCGCGGAAATCAGAGATCGTGATCACTTTGGGAATCCGCGGAATGAGCATCGCGAAGAAAGGTTTTGATATCCGCATTAATCGACCACTGCAGAAGCACAGTGATCACCAAGCCACCAAGCACCATGGCAGGCAAAATATAATCAATCAAAAAATCCGTCATCGCAACACCATCCGTGCAGCATTCCGCCGCGGTTGCGTCACATTCCACCCGAGGCTCGGGTTGCAGTGACAAGTCAATTAAGTCAGAAGCACCCCAGACATCACTCTGTTTTGCGACTGCATCAAAAACACGACAATCTGCGAGGGACGTTATCGGGTGCTAATCCACCCGTCAAGATGCACCGTAGGATTTTTTTTGTTTTTTTCCACCAGCTTAGAAAGTGGTATCCCAAGTGCGATTGCAATCTTCTCCGCCCTATCGAGCGTACATCCTTCTTTGGCGCGCAAAACCTTCGACAGGTTTGAGCGGTCCATCTCGCATCGCTCAGCCAAATCTTGAATTGTCAATCCGCGATCCTGAAGCACGGAGAGCACGTTGTTCGAAAAATCATTCATGATAGTCATTTTGCACTTGCTCCACGCGCATGTCAACGGGTGATATGGGACCCGCTATGAAATACAAAAAAACCTGAGAGGTGATGTTGTCGTGACTGGTGAGACTTGTAATCAGCCAGCGTGACACTCTCAGGTCAATGCGCAAGACAGGACTTGAACCTGCACGGGTTACCCCACACGCCCCTCAAGCGTGCGAGTTTTCCTGCGGGTTTAACCCACCCGAAATGTTCACAATATTGCACACCCGTGAGTTATGTTTTCC
>Ga0335398_10004665_pt1 | contig 18834 bp, 13 predicted proteins | sample BON03_FD_205742 | JGI IMG/M metagenome (GOLD analysis project Ga0335398, IMG submission 205742) | Freshwater microbial communities from Lake Bonney liftoff mats and glacier meltwater in Antarctica - BON-03 (spades assembly) (version 2) | ecosystem: Environmental > Aquatic > Freshwater > Ice >... | reverse complement strand
GCACCGCACCTGCGACCATCGATCGCTTGGCTGTCATCGTTCCTGTTTACAACGAAGACCGCACCGTCGCCGAACTGCTCCGCCGTTTAGAAGCACAGCCATGTGTTTCCCAAATCATCATTGTGGACGACGGCTCGACTGATCGAACATGGGAAGAACTGGAACCATGGCGAGCCCGTGCAACTTTCACCGCAAACTCCGGGGCAGACACGCAATCAGTCATCGTTCTCCAGCATGACAAGAACCGAGGCAAAGGCCGAGCGATCCGCACCGGCCTCGACCACGTCACATGCAGCCATGTGATTATTCAGGATGCAGATCTGGAATACGATCCTGCAGATATCAACAAACTCTGGACCGTGATGCAGACTGGTGAGGCCGACGTCGTTTTCGGCAGCCGTTATCTCGAAAACTCGGCATTGCAAAGGGGACGTTGGTTAATGCAGTCTGGGGTTCGGTTTCTGAATCTCTTAGTTCGAATGCTGTATGGCATCAAACTCACAGACGAAGCCACCTGCTACAAAATGTTTCGTACGATCGAATTGCGTAGGATGAAGTTAAAGTGTGAGAGATTCGAATTCTGCCCAGAAGTCGTGGCCAAGATTTCATTGCATAATCTAATTGTTCAGGAAGCACCAATCCAGTATCACGCTCGAGGTCACCGGGATGGTAAAAAACTCAGCGGTCTTGACGCGATTGCCGCAATTTGGCAATTGGTCGCGTCACATCCGAAGTTGCGATGGTGCCAAGGCGCGAGTGACCGTTTTGGGAGCAAAACTTTATTAGGGATCTGTGTTGTTCTGCTGGCTGCAAGTTTCCTCGTGCGATCACCAGTGATACCTAAATCAATTTCTGTAAATACCCCTGAGGAAGACAGTCGGGACAGGTTTTTTGAAACTTATGATCTCGGCGTTACGACGCCGGGATTTAAGTCGAGTCGCGACATTCAAATTCAGAATACTTCTTCTGGTACTTGGAACATCGTAGGAAGTTCAACAACCTGTGGCTGCACCAAAGTCGCATTGGGGACAAGTGACATCGCGCCGGGTGGTTACCTGAAAGCTACGATTTCCGTGAATTCACCGTTTGTTCAAGGGCCATTCAGTGTTGCCGTTCAATTCAACTCGGATCGGGGGCCGATTATTGGCGTAACAATTCATGGAAGTGTCACTCCATCATTTTCTGTGATTCCGAGTACGTTGCGAATCACGAAAGACACTGAATCAGGTATTGCATTTAACGGCGTCTTGTTCACAGCCAAACGGATTTCTGTTAACTCAACGCCGACATGGTGCGACGTTAACATTTCTGAGGCCGATGGCCAAGCCTTCACTGGTATGATTTCGGTTCGGTCAGGGACAGACTGCACTTTGGAAAGAACTGGCAAGTTGATTTTCACCGATGAAACGGGATTTAGACAATCGGTCGAAGTGATACTAGATGCCACGCGACACTTCTCCGTTTTTCCAAGCACCCTACACTTTGGCGAAATCGAAGTGAATGCCACTCACTCAAAGGCGTTGGTTGTCAAGCAGCACGTTCGCGGCTGCGAGGTGTCTCCGCCAGAAATACTCTGTTCAGATGAAGAAATTCAGATCGCAGTTGTTCCTGCTGGTTTGGGTGTGTATCGAGCAACGGTGTCAGTTCGTGAAGGTAAACCGGGCTTCCATTCACACGACATAAACGTTGTGCATGAAGGTCAAAGAGTAACCGTTCCGGTCATTGTTAAGGTGACTGATTGATCATTTAGGTCGTTGTGTAATTCCGTTTTTGGCATGTTTCAGTAGAAGGAGATTTCCATGCGTCAATTATTAGTTCGTTCGATGGTTTTGTTCCTAGCGACCGTTGGATTAGTGACGTGCGTCACGGCACAAGCACCAAACCCGTGTGATGAAACGGGAGTAACTTGCTGGGGCGCAGGCGGCTCGAGTTGCTCTGCCTGGTACGCTTGCAACGATCCATATGGGCCGAATCCAATTAGTACTGACTACATCGATTGCACCGTGGCGGCTGGCTGCGGATGTAGTAACCAAGGCGTACCGGCGAGTACTCAAAACCCATCATATTGTGGATGCGCTGGCGTGATGACGTTGCGTATTTCGCAAACAATTGCATGGGCTTTTCCGTGTACTCCCGGCCAGCACAACAATTGCAAAGACAATTGGACGCTCAAAACGAAATACAACAACCTAGGGCAGCTCGTTTCAGACGGCGTCCAATGTGGCACAGTCAGAAGTTGTCCAGAGGATTGCCACGCAGAACCTCACATGGTTAATGGGCAGATTGTTTATGGTCCAAACGTCTGTTATCCGCCAAACAGCGTTCGTGCTGTTTATTCGAGTCAGCGCGAGCTTGCGGGAAATCCTTGCTAATGTGTTTCAGCGTGATCGTTCAGCTATTGTGTCTGCCGAGTTTCGCATCAGCTAACATCAATATGCTGGTGTTGATTGCAGGTGTCTCTGAGGAGTTTGCTGGTGCTGAACTTTTCGATCTACTTTAGTATCATTCTTGGCGTTACTGTTGTGGCGAGTGGGGCGGAAGACGAACTTCTTGGGACGTTGAGTCAACAGTCAACCGAGACTGTAGATGCAGCGACGCCTGCCACAAACACACCAGAAATCGTTGTTCCGGCGAAATTCCCGTCGCCATCCGAGGTGGATCGAATGGAATTTGAATACCTCATCGATGGAATGAAAGCCGCGAGGGAATCAATCGCACAAGCGACGGTGACTTACACCGGAAATCGAAGAAGAACGGACAAGCGTGATCCGTCACGAAATATCGACGGTCGTATCGAGGGCATGATGGCGTTTGATGTTCTAAAGCAGAAGCTTCGTATAGAACATTCTATGCCGGAGTCGTACGGCGATGATATCAGTGAATCGGAGTTCAAGGCGTTGTCCGATTCTGGCGACCTGAAGGAATTTCTCCACGGCCCTAGTGTGCAGACTGATCAGTTCATTATGTTCGTTAAGAACGAATCGTATTCTGCAGAGTATGAAAAAACTGGTATTCATGATTCGAATCTGAACATTTCAACCCCGGATTGGCCGCTGGGAGAAAACCGGGATCTCCTGCATCTGATCGACTATCGATCGCTCGGGATGATCGACGTCCAAGACTACAGCGGCTGGAGACCATGGCTGATTTACGATGGTTCCACACTTGAATTGGACAATTCGAGCCTGCTGTGCCCAGTGGAAACCGTCATTCACAACATAAGGGTACGCAATTATTTTCGTCTGATCAAGAAGTCTGGCTTGGTGACAATAGACTGGGGGCCACACACCCTAACAATCGATGAACGAAACGGCTTCACTCCTGTGGAATACCGAACGACCGATGCCTATCGCGAAATGTTCAACTGCACGCATAGTGCCACCACGTCGTGGGGCCAAGTCTCGGGGCATTGGGTACCAACGAATGCCGTCTTGGAGATGAATAATGAAAAGCATGAAACGATTGAGCGATTCGAGTTGCATCTCGAATGGTCTGGGATCAACGAAGCACTTCCCGAGGAGTTGTTTGAATATGAATCGTTCAAGAATGTGGAGGACGAGACGTACGTCATTGATTCGCGCACCGGCAGTCCCGGACTTCTTGGCGAGTGGATCGGAGGAAAACTCCAGACAAGGTTTGCGGCTCAGCCACCGCCGCCACGTTCAAGCCGACTAATCATCGTTGTCAGTCTCACCCTGTTCATCGTGCTTGTATTGTTGTTGGTTCGGGCTCGGTCGCGATTTCACTCAGGAGCCAACCGCGGATCGGGCTCCGCTGAGTGAGCGGATGGAAGCCTACGATGCCAAATTACCTAAATCTAGTTTCAGGCTTGCTCCTTGGGGCGCTTCTTTGCGTCAGCATTTTCGTACATAGCCCACCCATTGATGAGACAGCACATTTGCCTGCCGGTCTCAGTCACTGGGAAAGTGGAAGGATTCAACTCAACGCCGTCAATCCTCCGCTTATTCGCCTTTTGGCGGCGATCCCCGTGTATCTCGCGGGACCGAAGTATGACTGGTCCGCATACGATCCACAATGGGGTGAACGTTCGGAGTGGGCCGTCGGTCGGCGGTTTTTCGCTGTCAACGGTCCTCACACCGTCGCCTACTTCCGAATCGCTCGACTGTTTTTGCTGCCGTTCGCGTTCGTTGGGGTTTGGGGACTCTTTCGAGTTGCCCGAGAATTCCTCCATGAATCGGCTTTCATTGCCGTACTTCTGTGCGCGATCAGCCCGCTGATGATCTCACACACGAGTTTGATCACATCCGATGCGTGGGCGGGATTCGGAGGTATGCTCTTCATTTTTACGTTGCGAAAGTGTCTTCTTGCACCGTCATCGCTTTTTGCGGCTGGTGCCGGTGCGGCCGCAGGTTATTTGATCTGCACAAAAGCCACTTGGCTTGTCTTGCTCCCAATCGTCGTCGCTACCGCCATGGTGGTGCATTTTGATAAACGGAATATGGATTTCCGAAATGCAGCCCGCGTCAGCATCGGCATCATTTCATGCGTCTTTGTGATCAATGCTGTCTATGGGTTCACAGATTCATTTTTCTACGTGCGGGATTGTCCGTTCCAAAGCAAATCGCTTCGAGCCTTCGGCAGTTCGGACATTTTTGGTGAGCGGGCGGACGCTAAACTTAGCGTCGTGTCAGCATTCATCGCTAACAACGTTCCGTCGCCACTGCCAAGGAATATGCTCGAAGGCATTGACATCCAACGAGGAGATTTTGAACGTGGGTTTCCGTCCTACTTGATGGGCGAATGGAAGAATGGGGGATGGTGGTATTACTACTTGGTTGGTTTCCTTGTCAAGGAGCCGATTGGGTTTCAGTTGATGCTGTATGTCAGCATTGTGAGTGGGCTTTGGTCTTGGAGAAAATGGACGCGGGAAAGTGTTCGTGAATGGTCGCTGATTGTTGTGCCGCCGTTGCTGATCTTTGGATTGGTCTCGTCGCAGACGGGGTTCAATCATCACATGCGGTATGTGCTTCCGGCGTATCCGTTTTTGTTCATTATTGCGGCTCGGACGGTTACGCTGGGTAAATTCTGGAAGTGGTTTTCTTACGGCTGTCTGACGTGGCAGGCGGCGGCGGTGTTGTGGTTTGCTCCGCACTGGATGTCGTACTTCAACGAAGCGGCGGGTGGACCGCTGAACGGTCACAAGTACCTGGTGGACAGCAATATCGATTGGGGTCAGGACATTCTGATGCTCAAGTGGTGGCAGGATAAACATCCGGAAGCGACCGACCTGCAGGCCGCACTCTTTACCGGTTTTGATCCCAAAGATATTGGTTTGAAATTTCGATTGCCGGCTCCGTACATGCCTCTGGAACCGCAAACGTTGAGCAAGCAGGGATTACGAGGCCCGCAACCTGGCTGGTATGCGATCAGTGTGTGTCAGTTGAAAGGGCACAGCTTTTCAGTCCCGGAAGGCGATGGCACATGGAGCTGGTCGGACGGTCATTTCACGTATTTCATGGACAATTTTGAACCTGTGGATCGCATTGGCTATTCGATTTACATCTATCACATCACAGAGGACCAGGCGGCGGAAGTTCGGGCGCACTTACGGAAACAAGAATGGGATGGTTTAGCAAAGTAGACGTCACTCTCCGGGTGACGGAGGCCGCGAGAGGCGGCCCTTGGCATTCATCACTCGGAGAGTGATGGCGACTTTAATCGCAAAAACGGAATCGCTTCAGAGTCTAAGTGCGTGTTCGGAACATTGAAATCGGCGGTGGAAAAACTATGCGACATCTTTGGCACACTCGAAGCGTTCGTTTTATTCTGTCGGGGTTGATTGCCTTCACGACTGGCTGCTCGCGTTCCAATGACCAGCAGTTCGCAGACGTGGCTCAAATGGCCAAAGACGGTAAAACTAATGTCGTCGATGTTCGCGAAAAGCCGATCTCGGGCGATGAGGCACTTGCCCCGTTGCGGAACACCGTCGGGTTGCGGAAACTGAATCTCGACAATAGTCCTGTCACGGATGAAGGACTGCAGTCGCTGGGGCCGATGCCCGAACTGCGAGATCTCTCGCTCTCACGAACACTGATTACCGATGCCGCGATACCCATGATCGTGCAGCAGTTCCCGGGGCTGGAACATTTGCGATTGGATCGAACTGCGATTTCGGACAAGAGCCTGGAGGAGATTGTCAAACTTTCATCGCTGAAGGATCTGTCACTGTTTCGGACTCGTGTTTCTGACACTGGCTGTACGCACATCGCAAAACTGTCAGCGTTGAAAAAGATCAGCCTTGATCAGACATCGATTACGGACGCCGGTTTAAAGTCGTTGCAGACGATGAAACAACTGGAATCACTGTCCGTGTGGAAGACGCAGGTCACGGACGAAGCGGCGGAAGAGTTTGCCAAGGAACGACCAACGGTGAAGTTGAATCGGTAACGGGGAAGGCCGAACCATGAAAACCTGGAAGCAATCTTGTCGGGGAAAATTCCTGACAGACATCAATCCGCGACATGGATTTACGCTCGTCGAATTGCTCGTTGTGATTTCGATCATTTCTGTGCTCATGGCCTTGATCCTGCCTGCCGTCCAGAATGCGCGCCGCTCGGCTCGGCGCGTGGAGTGCCTGAACCATTTGAAGAATCTGTCGATTGCGATGACGGGTTATGCCACGACGCAGAAACGATATCCTGCCGCTGGCTATTGGGCTGGTGTTCCGGGAAACCGATATCCCAGTCACAACTGGTGCGTCAATTTGTTGTCGTACGTTGATCATCGAGACCTCGCCGATCGCTGGGACTATGCAACCAGCTATTCCGACGCACCGAATGGGCACCTTGGGTTGACTCAAGTGGCGGTCTTCGTCTGCCCGGAAGACGACAGCGCGATGGGGGCGGGTGATTTGAGTTACGGCGTCAGTGGTGGTATCGGATATTCAACTCACTTGAATAACGTTCACGACGTGCCGGTTGATCCGTTCGGCAATGCGATTGATCTGAACGGCAATGGGATTATCGGACTGGCAAACGATGCACTTGATGGTCACCCGAGTGATCGGACGCTGCTGAAAAGTCTTGGCCTGTTCTTTATGGAAAACTTCGGGGCACAGGGCGGAGTCGTGCGTCACTATACACAGGATTCTGTGACAGATGGATTCTCCAATACGCTCATGCTGATTGAAAACATTCGAACAGGGCGAAATCCCGCCGCGATCGAAGAAACATGGGCGACACCGTACGCTCATAAATCGACGGTTTTTTATAGCCCCAAAGTTTGCGAAGCGAATGTGTGCCAGGCAGGTTCTGTGGATTATCTGCGTGCGAACACGGGCGAGTGGAAAATCAACGCAGGCCTGTTGCTGTCGGAAGGACGATCTGCGTTCGCGTCCAGCCATCATGCTGGTGGAATCAACGTGGCATTTGCTGACGGCAGTGTTCGTCTTTTGGCCGAAGAAATCAATGGCTCCGTTTATGCAGCCCTGTTCAGCCCGTCGAGCAACGCTCTGAATGCGACTGCGTTGCATCAGATCATTCCGTCTGAGAATCAGTTTTAGTCAATGGCGAGACCGTTTAAGCGCCGACCACAGGTTTCGGCACGCTCACTTGTATCTCGTCGCCTTCGATGCGAACTTCGTAACAGGCGGATTTGATTTTGCTTTTGGAGTTATCCAGCCAGGTTCCGTCCTTCAGGCTGAATCGCCATGCGTGCCATGGGCACATGACAGCGTCGTCTTCAACGTGGCCGTCAGCCAGCGAGGCACCCATGTGCGGACAAAAATCGTTGATAGCAAGGTACTTTCCCTGCGACAGGAAGACGCCTACCATTGTGCCGTTGACAGCAAATGAGCGGCCCTGTCCTTCAGGAATATCGCCGATTTTCGCCACCGTCTGAAACTCCGTCATAATCCGCTCGTAATGATTTGAAGTATTATACCAGTGCCGTAATTTCATCAGAAATACACGTTGAAACACAATGTTGACTTTTTGCACACGGAATTACCACCACACACGAAACCGACTCAGTTTATTTATACTCTCAGTGCTATTCTTCTTAACTAAACGGAAGTTGTCTGACTTTCGGTCAGGAAAACGCTGAACAGCAGGAAAAGTCGTTGAGGTATCGTAGTCAGCGTCGGTACTCTCTTCGATGACTCGGAATGACACCGAGCGCTTACTTTTCAAAACTCCTCGAATGGATGCGTCGATTTTTGATTGATTGCGGGGACTCAACAATGCGGATTCTTTCAGTTTTGATCACATTGGCGGCCGTTTTGGCAACGCCACTTTCAGCAATGGCCGGGCTCTGCGGAGTCACCTCCTACAATTGCTGTCCGACAGCAGCATGTGCGCCCGCATCGTGTTACACGGCATGCCGCGTGTCCACAGAAACATGTTATCGCACAGTCTGTGAAACAGTTTATGAGCCGCAGGAATACACGTCCTCGCGTACACTGTACGAAAACACCTACGAAGACGTGCAGCAAACTTGCTATCGCACGGTTAACGAAACTGCAGTGCGTGAAGAATGCTACTCGGTTTGTCGCCCGGTAACAGAAACTGCGGTGCGTGAAGAGACATACTGCGTTCAGAAACCCATGGTGGAAACGCGTTATCGTCAATGCAATTACACTGTTCAGCGTCCGGTCTGGGAAGACCACGTTCGTGAACAACGCTATACCATTCAACAGCCTGTGTGCGAAACCATCCAGCAGGAACAACGTACCACTGTGATGAAGTGCGTCACTGAAACAATTCAGCAGGAACGTTGCTACACCGTTCAACGACCAGAAACTAGAACTCGCTGCGTGCAGCGGATGACTGGGCAATGGACCACGCAAACTCAAACAATTCCGGGTCCCGTTGTGCCTCGTATGGTCTGTGGCCCGTGTGGTCCTCGGCTTTGCATGAGCCAACTTCCTCCTCGTCAGGTTTGCCGCCGAGTCTGGTGTCCGCAGGTTGTCCAACAGCAGATTCCATACACCGTCATGGTGCCGCAGGTTGTTCGTCAGCAGTGTCCGGTTCAGGTGACTCGCTACGTGCCGGAAGTTGTCGTGAAGACGGTGCCGATTCAGGTCACTCGTATGGTTGCCAAAGAAGTCGTGCAGCAGATCCCGTATCGGACTTGTCGCATGGAATGCGAAACCAAGACTCAGCAGATTCCATATCAGGTCTGCAAGATGGTCACGGAACAACGAACACGACAGATTCCATACAGCGTTTGCAAAATGGTGACAGAACAGAAAACTCGATCCGTTCCATATTGCGTGTCAAAACAGGTTCCATACACAACGACTCATCGCGTTTGCAAAGCTGTTCCTCGACAGGTGGAACAAACATGTACGCGAATGGTCGCTCGTCAGGTGATGCGTCAAGTTCCCTACACCCGCCAAGTCCTGATTCAGGAGCCTGTTTGCTGCACATCCACATGTGCCCCTTGCGGCCAGGGAATGATGAGCGGCGGATGTGCCAACGGAAACTGTTCCGGCGTCACTGTTGATACGGCTCGCCCCGTGTATCCAACTGTTGATCCTGCGTTCAATCCATAATAGTGATTTGAACAGCATCGATTCTCTGCAATCAAATTCAGCCCAGCCAAACATGGCTGGGCTGTTTGCATTTGTGCCTGCATTCTCCTGCTTTATGCGTTCCCTTTATGCGTTTGCCATCTTTATGTGTTCCCCGAGAAAACCTGCTGGCCCTGTCTTGCTTTCAAAATTGAGCCCCCTGCACGCTTGTCGTGCGGGTGAATGTGTTGTGCAATTAGCCGTAGCAAGTTCAAAACTCCGCTACTACCGGGCAAGCCAGCAGCGGGTCGGTGAGGTGCGGGGCATGACAAGGACTGACGTCTCCGGCTGGCCAGCAGCACTTCTCACCGTTCGGATTTAACGATTCTCAAGGAGTTACAGACTATGCCTCACTTTCGTACCGGTGTTGATCGGCGAAGATTTCTGTCAGCATTCGCGGGTACTGCGGCGATGACGGCACTGAGCGGTCGCTCCGTGCTTGCTGATGATCCGCCGCCGGTGACGAATCCTCGAGCGACCGATGGCGACGAACGGTTCGAACCGAACTGGGACGAAAGGCTAACGATCAGCGTGGGCCAAAAATCGGGCGATCTGATCGGGCAGACTGACAAAGTCATTCAAGCCGCGCTGGATTATGTGGCACGGCTGGGCGGCGGCACAGTCAAAGTGCTGCCGGGAACCTATACGTTTCGGAATGCCGTTTGGATGCCTTCGAAAGTTCGTCTGCTTGGAAGCGGAACGGATTCGATCATTACTCGATTGCCATCGACCAGAACCGAACTGACTTTGGATTCCGACTGGTACGATCAGGAAGTCACTCTGAAGGACGGCCATGCATTTCAGGTCGGCGATGGCGTTGTCTTTCAAGCTACCAATCCGCATAACAACGGCGCGATTGTGATCAAACGCACGCTGGTCGCTCGCAATGGCAATCGCTTCAAACTCAACGATGGCCTGCGGGAGAACTTGTGGCTATCGGGCAAGCCGAGCTGTGCTTCGTTGTTTCCGTTGCTGACCAGCGAACACACGGCCGATGTGATCATTGAAAATATCACGCTCGACGGCAATCGCGAGAACTGCGAAAACTTCAACGGCAACTATGGCGGCTGCATCTTTCTGCAGGACTGCAATCGTTACACATTTCGCGGAGTGACGGCTCGCAACTACAACGGCGACGGTATCAGCTTCCAAATCTGCCACGATGTGGTCGTTGAGAATTGTCACAGCCACGACAACGCGGATCTTGGCGTTCACCCTGGCTCTGGTTCGCAGCGACCGATCATTCGCGGCAATACACTGGAACGCAACAGTCAGGGCATCTTCTGGTGCTGGGGCGTCAAATACGGTCTGGCGGAAAACAACATCATCAATGGCAACACGCTGTACGGCGTTTCGATCGGGCATAACGACACGGACAACGTGATGCGAAACAATCAGATTCGCAACAGCGGCAAGTTCGGTATCCTGTTTCGCGACGAAAACCGAGGTCTCGACTTCTGGGCGAATCGTAACGTGATTGAAAACAACATCATCGAAAACAGCGGCGATGATGACGGTGCCGCGATTGAAGTCACAGGTGAAACCAAAGACATTCGCCTCGTCGGCAACACCATCACTGAAACTCGCGCAGCAGCACGCCGCGTCGGTATTCGCATTGGTGAAAAGGTAGGCAAAGTGGATCTCGCCGACAACAAGATCTCCGGCGTTGCGACCCAGATTGTTGACCGACGAGTGAATCCGGTATGATGTAGTGCCCGCCTCGGTCTTCTCTGCACCATAATCCAATTCCTTCATTTCTGTCAGGGGACAACTCATGGTTTCTGCACGTCGTTTGTTTCTGAAACAATCCGCCGGGCTTGTCGGCATGCTGGCGCTGTCCGGCTTCAGCCGCAATGCTCTGCGAGCCAATGGAGCCGTCGCTGCGGAGAAGCACTTCGAGATCACGCACATCAAACGCACAACCGTGAAGCTGGAATTCCGGCCGACTCCGCGTCGCAACATGGATCGTGAGATTCCTCATTGGCGATATATAGAACTTTGCGACGTCACGTTGAAATGCGGAGTCACCGGCACTGGTGAAACACTGTTGTTTTACACATGGGGCGTGACTCCCGACGAAGCCGTCCAACGAGTCATCGGCCGCAGCGCTATTGAAGTGATGTGGGACGATTCACTCGGCGCGGGATTGCAGATGGCTCTGTTCGATGCGGTCGGGCGTGCGGCTGATGTGCCCGTCCATGCGCTGCTGGGAAATAAGAACAATCAGACGACTCCATTGTCTTGGTGGAATATCGATACTTCCGCAGAAGACATGACGTCCGAATGCAAAGAAGCGATGCGGCTTGGTTACATGTCGTACAAGACAAAAGGGCGTCCGTGGTTCGACGTCTTTAAGCAGGTCGAGATGGCAACAAAGGTTGTTCCGCCCGAATTCAAAATCGATATGGACTTCAACGACACTCTGCGAACGGCCGAACAGGGACTTCCAATTCTGGATCGGCTTGGCAAGTATCCACAGGTTGACATCTTTGAAGGTCCGATTCCTCAGGAAGACGTCGATGGCAATCGAAAGATTACGAATGCGACTCACGTGAAGGTCGCCATTCATTACGGCACGCCGGATCCAGAAACCTGCTCGCAGACGCGTTGTTGTGATGGCTTCGTGGCTGGCGGCGGTGCGACGAAGCTGATGAAGACCGGGCGGTTTTGTGAGGAGACGCGCTTTCCGCTGTGGCTGCAGCTTGTGGGCAGCGGATTGACGGCCGCGCATTCGCTGCACTTCGGAGGCGTTCTCAAACAAGCCATCTGGCCTGCGGTGAATTGTCATCAGTTGTTCGAACATAATCTATTGACGGAGCCGATTCTTCTGAAGGACGGACACGCAACAGTGCCCGATCGGCCGGGGCTGGGCTACGAAGTCGATCGAGATGTCGTTGACAAACTGAAGATCGAGAAACCGGCAGAACGCCCCGAGCCCGAGCGGCTGATCGAAACGACATGGGCCGACGGCCGCCGGATGTACACCGCCAACAACGGCAAGGTGAACTTCATGCTGACCGCCGCGAACGACAATCGCTATCCCTATTTCGCCGACGGAGCGGATACACGCCTCGTTCCAAACGAAGGCACGGCACGCTGGCGAGAACTCTACGATCGTGCTCGCAAAGAAGGCCCGATCAGTGCCTGATTCAGAATACAACACGAGAAGTCCATACCCAAGTAGGGATGTCCGCTCAACGCCGTCGCGTTGTCGTGTCAGCAACCTGGCTCCGGTCGCAGGTTGCAGCAAGCTGCAAAGTCCTTTCCGGCAGAAAGGACCTACGTAGGTCCTCCTTGCCGAGGAGGACTTTCGCCGTAAGGCGAACCCAAGGGCCGACGTCCGCTCAACGCCGTCGCGTTGTCGTGTCAGCAACCTGGCTCCGGTCGCAGGTTGCAGCAAGCTGCAAAGTCCTTTCCGGCAGAAAGGACCTACAGAAGACTGTTCTTTCCGGCAGAAAGCCGGAAGCCGGGTTTTTATGAGAACAATCAAAGGCGAGACCTATTCTTCTAAAAAATTTCTATGCATTCAGTCTTCACGTTTAGTTTCAAGGAAAGTAAGGAAAATGGTGTGTCACCGAGACACCCTATGCTTGTTCCAGGCGTGCAGTGTTTGACGCAATCCGTCTCGGAGAAAATCCCTGCGGGACGGTAGTAATTCACCGTCAGGGAAGACATAGTCTGCAGTCTGGTTGCTCTCTACCCGCCAAAACTTCCTTTCAAGGACCCGCCTTATGAGACTGCTCGTTACCGGACTGATGTTGCTTACCTGGTCAGCAAATGCGTTGACCACCGTCGCTCAGGACGCGAAGCCTGATCCGAACCGCGTTGCCGCAATGAAGGCAAACGACGTCCTGCAGACTGCAGCATGGTCAGACTTGTTCAATGGAAAAGACCTGACGGGCTGGATCGGCGATACTGCCGGATACGAAGTTGTGGACGGCGTCCTTGTTTGTAAAAAGGGCGGCAAGGAACTTGCCACAGAAAAGGAATATCGTGACTTCGCGTTGCGATTTGAATTCAAGCTGGAAGAAAGCGGCAACAACGGAATCGGGATTCGAGTCCCCCAAGGCGGACATCCGTCGCAGAACGGTATGGAGATTCAGATTCTCGATCATGACGGCAAAGCCTACAACGGCGAAGCAGTCATGGCCGACGGCAAAAAACAGAAGTTGAACTGGCTGAAACCGTGGCAGTATCACGGTTCGATTTATGGTATCTATCCTGCGAAGACCGGCTATCTAAAACCGGTCGGCGAATGGAATTCGCAAACAATCATCGCGATTGAAGATCATATTGTGGTGATCGTCAATGGTGCTGTTGTCGTCGATGCGTTTCTCAACGACATCACTCCGGTGGACGGCACGCCTCATCCCGGCATGAAAAACAAGCAGGGACACATCATGCTGGCTGGGCATGATGATCGAGTTGAATTCAAAAATCTGCAGGTCGCCGATTATTCACCTTCTCCAACCAAGCCTGCAACAGCATCCGATAACACGCCACCTGCGGGATTCAATGCCTTCTTCAACGGCAAAGATTTGACCGGATGGAAAGGCCTGGCTCACGGCAACGCCAACGAACGCTATAAACTTCAGGGCGAGGCATTGACGGAAGCTCAAGCCAAAGCGGACGTTGTTATGAATGAACACTGGATGGTGAAAGACGGCGTCCTGATCTACGACGGCAAAGGCGATAGTCTCTGCACAGCAAAAGATTACGGTGATTTTGAATTCTACACCGACTGGAAAATTCCCCCAGGAGCAGACTCCGGCATCTATCTTCGCGGCGCACCACAGATTCAGATCTGGGATCCATGGGACCCGCGCGTTGGAGAAGGCAAGCCTGATCCGACAACGCCCGAAGAATGGGTGACGCAGTATTCCAACGGTCGCAATCTTGGTTCCGGCGGATTGTGGAACAATCGTCGCTGGCGAAATGCTCCACTTTCGCTGGCTGATAAAAAACCAGGCGAATGGAACACGTTTCTCATCCGCATGGTTGGCGATAAAGTGTCGATTTGGCTGAATGATAAGTTGGTGGTTGATCGCGTCGCCCTCGAAAATTACTGGGACCAGACCGGCCTGACTCCGCTTGTGCGGACCGACCAGATTGAACTTCAGCATCACGGCAGCGAGTTGTTTTTCAAGAACATGTATATTCGTGAATTGCCGTATTAGTGTCGTAGGACGGGTCTCCAGACCCATCCTTATAAATTTATCCGGACGGGACTGGAGTGATAGGGCCGGCTTCCGTTGAGGCTCAGCCGCAACGCGGCAAAATGCAATAGCCTGGGGCAACGCCCCAGGAATAGGATCGATAAACACAATTGAGCCCTGATCAAGGGCGGTACCGAGTATGTCAAAATTTCGCCCTTTCAGGGCTTTTCGATTACGAATCGGCGGATACCCAGGGCGTTGCCCTGGGCTATTACATTTTTGGGCCGTTGGCCCTTAACACATTTGTGTTCAATCGCATTATATTCTTGCCTGGGGTGTTGCCCCTGACTTTCACATCACGTCGCATTGCGGCTCAATCGCACACATTCATGAACTCCCAAGGCACGTTTGAATTCGCTGAAACGCCGGAATGGCAAAACGCAGCGAACGAAGACGTCATGGTCGCGGACGTCGTCTTTAATCTTCCGCTCGAACGCCCATACACATACGCCATTCCGGATGCGTTGCGAGATCTGATCAAACCAGGCCAACGCGTCAAAGCGCCGCTTGGTCGCGGCAACCGCAGCGTCGTTGGCTATTGCGTCGCCGTGCGACCGGCCGAACAATCTCAACGCACACTGAAGCCGATTGAAGAATTGCTCGACAGCGAGCCGCTGCTCAATGAACACATGCTGGAACTCACGCGATGGATCGGTGAACGTTATCTCTGCGGCTGGGGTCAAGTGCTCGACAGCGTCATTCCGGCCGGCGTGCGGCGCAAGAGCGGCACGCGGCAGGTGCAGAGTTTCATTCTGACGCCACACATCGACGAAAAGCTGGCCACAACACGGCTCAGCAAACAGCAAAAGACAGTGATTGAGATTCTCCAAAAAACTGTCGGCCCGGTTGCCGCTGCCGATCTTTGCGAACGCGCTGGCTGCGGACCGGGACCGCTCACAAGTCTCCGCAAGAAAGGCATCATTACCGCATTGCGAATTCGTTCCGACATCAGCGGCGATGAAATCGGAACATTCGAACAACAACAGGACCTGATCCTGAACGATCAACAGCAATTGGCGCTGGATAGGATTCTGAAACCCATTCGAGCCAGCGAATACGAAACGCTGCTGCTGCATGGTGTCACCGGCAGTGGCAAGACGGAAGTTTATATCCGAGCAATTCGCGAAGTCGTCAGCTACGGGCGACAAGCCATCGTGCTGGTGCCGGAAATCAGTCTCACGCCGCAAACAATTCGCCGCTTCCGCAGTCGATTCAATTCGGTCGCCGTGCTGCACAGTCACATGACCGATGCCGAACGGCACTGGCAGTGGCAGCAGATTGCCAGCGGCGATATCGAAGTCGTCGTCGGGGCTCGCAGCGCGGTTTTTGCGCCGACGCCACAACTCGGCCTGATTGTCATCGACGAAGAGCACGAGCCGTCGTTCAAGCAGGACAGCACGCCGCGTTATCACGCTCGCGAAGTGGCAAGGCAGCGATGTCTGGATGAAAAGGTGCCGTTGATTCTGGGATCAGCCACGCCGACGCTGGAATCATGGCTGCGAGCCCAGCGGAAAACAGATGCCCTGGTCTCGATGCCGTCTCGAGTGGAAGATCGACCGCTGCCGCCTGTTGTGATTGTTGATACACGCGACGATCCGCGCATCAAACGCGGTTCTTCCATCGGCCGCGCGATGTTTCAGGCGATTACTCGTGCGCTGAATGAAAAGGGACAGATCATTCTGTTTCTAAATCTGCGCGGCTATTCTCCAACCGTCTGGTGTCGCAGTTGCGGTGCGGGAATCAAGTGTCCCAATTGCGATGTGACGCTGACATGGCATCGAGACCGTGCGGCGGCTGTTTGTCACAGTTGCGATTACGAAATCCCGCCGCCGAGTGTTTGTCCGACATGTGAAAGTCCTTCCGTGCGCTATCTTGGCACGGGAACACAAAAGCTGGACGAAGAAGTTCAGAATACGTTTCCCAATGCGCGAGTGCTGCGAATGGACAGCGATTCTATGAAGAAGCCCGGCAGTCACGATGAAGCGCTGGAGAAGTTTCGACACGGCGAAGTGGATATTCTGTTGGGGACACAAATGATCGCCAAAGGTCTGGACTTCCCCAACGTGACGCTTGTGGGAGTTGTCGATGCCGACACGATGTTGCGTCAGCCGGATATGCGAGCTGCCGAGCGTACATTCCAGTTGATCGCTCAGGTCGCAGGCCGTACTGGTCGTGGCGAGCGTGGCGGTCGCGTGTTTGTCCAGACGACATCTCCCAATGACCCGGCCGTTAAGTTTGCGGCGATGCACGACTTCATCGGCTTCGCTCAACACGAACTGGCCGAACGCCACGACGGCGGCGCTCCGCCGTTTTCGCATGTGGCGCGCGTCATCTTTCGAGGCCCCGACGAAGCCCGTGTCCGCCGCACAGCGCGCGACGTGGCCGACAAACTTCGCGCCGCCCGAAAAGGTGATACCAAAGAAGTCCGCGTCCTCGGTGCCGCACCAGCCCCCGTGATTCGTCTTCGTACGTTGTGGAGATTTCATCTGCAGATCGCTGCGAAGACCCCGGAACTGGTTCGTGAACTCTGGCAGAGCGTTGAAAGTTCGCTCACGCTTCCGGAAGGTGTCGAACTCGCCGTCGATGTTGATCCGATGAATGCGCGTTAAAATCCACTCTCGGTATGTTTGTCGAGAATCGCATTTCTAACAGGAGTGCGTTGAACAGTGCGGATTGATGCCGCGAACTCTTGTTCTTTAATTGCACTACTCTGGAAACGTTTCTCCGTGAACTCCGTGTTCTCTGTGGTGCAAACTGCGACTTCCTTTGTTACCACGGAGAGCACGGAGGAAGCCAGTAATGCAGCATCGGAACAAGAGCCTCATTCTTGGCTGCAAAATCCGTAGCTGGATTCGCCAGAGGTCAGTTGAAGTTGGAAAACCCGAAGTCTTGCGACTCCGGCTACGAGCGAATCGGGAAGTCATCTCAGGACTGGTCCATAGGAAGTAGACATGGTATGACAAGCGAGCGAACGCGAACGCAGACAATCCAAGCCGCCTGCCGAATGTTTCTATTGAAATAGAAATAGACTTGCCAGAAGCAGTCATTAAAGGTAAACTCTATCGCAATAGAAATAGCCTGGCGACAACTACACGTTGAATTGAGGTGCAGGATGGCGAAGTCAACACGCGAGTCTCCAACTGAGCTGGAGCTATTGATCCTGAAGATCCTGTGGGTAGATTCTCCGCAGACTGCACGGCAGATTCGTGATGCACTGGCCATCGGTGGTCGTGATCTGGCTCATACGTCGGTGATTACGACGTTGCAGAAGATGGTCCACAAACGGCAGTTGAGCCAGCTTGATCCGGTTGAGGGCAAAGCGTTTCGCTTTGAACCGCTCGTCAGCGATCAGCAGGTCAGTCGTGGAATGCTGGGCGACATTGTCGAGCGTGTGTTTGATGGATCAGCGGAAGCCGTGATGTTGAGTCTGTTCGATGTGGCGGAACTCGACGACGAGGCGTTGAAAAGTCTTCGCAAAGCGTTCAATCAGAAGCTGAAGGAGAAGAGTCATGAGTGATTCGATGGTCGATTCGTTGTTCCTTCTCAACTCCGAAATGTCTCTTCGCTGGACGATCACGCTGCTGCATTTTTTGTGGCAGGGTTGTGTGATCGGACTCGCGGCGATGGCATTGTCGCGGCTTTTCAGAAATCAATCAGCGACGCTGCGATACTGGCTGCACTCGATCGCATTGTTGGCGTGTCCGACGTGTGTGGCGATCACCTTTTCACTGGTGACCGTGCCGGAGAGTTTGCTCGGGAATCGCTCAACGGCGAATGAACAGGCACATTCTGCGAGCGAACGTCAGGACAATATCGAGTCGCTTCCTGCCGATGTTCCTTACCCCGCGTTAGTGCCACCGGGAGCCAATGCGCCGCCAGTTGCCTCGACCGACGCTGTTTCCGCGGAGACGAAGACAGCAGCCACAATTCTTTCGCTGTCGGCAAATGAATCTTCATCAGCGAATTCGTACGCGAAGTGGTATCGGACAATCGCCACATGGGCAACCGTGGCCTATGTGATCGGCGTGGTCTGTTTTCTGCTACGACTGAGCGTCGCGTTGTGGGGCGGTCATCGGTTGCGAGCCA
>Ga0335398_10004664_pt1 | contig 18835 bp, 17 predicted proteins | sample BON03_FD_205742 | JGI IMG/M metagenome (GOLD analysis project Ga0335398, IMG submission 205742) | Freshwater microbial communities from Lake Bonney liftoff mats and glacier meltwater in Antarctica - BON-03 (spades assembly) (version 2) | ecosystem: Environmental > Aquatic > Freshwater > Ice >... | reverse complement strand
ACAACTAATTGGATTTCGGCGCTTTGACACCCACTCAATTGCTCTAAACGCACTTTGGCACCGAAAAATAAATTGAAATAATCGATTTTACCTGATTTATGGGGACAGAATTTTCAAGTTGGGTTAATGAGGAATTGCTTCCTTCTGATTTTACCCTTCCACGCAAGTATTTCGCCCGAGAAGGAATGATTTATACCTTTTTGAATATTGACGATGAACTTGCATTTGTACGAATTAAACCAACAGTACATGAAAACTAAAACTAGAATTTTACTGGCTATAGCGGGAGCTTTTGCCCTATTTTCCTGTGGAGAAAGCTCCGATTCAGAATCAGCTACTGGGGAGAATTTTGAATTTTCCTACACGACAGACACCGTGATGGTCGATGCCGGTGAGCATTTCTTTTTCCTGAATTTTGGTCTGGGCATGTCCGATGTCACCAATGACAGCAAATTGCTTTATAACCTAAACCCACAGACGCTTCTTTTGGAAGTGGTGGATTTGGATAATCTGAAACTGAAAGAAACGATCCAACTCGAAATGGAAGGCCCGAATGCCGTGGGAGGAGGTTTTATTTCTAAGCTGCAGGTTCTTGACAATGGAAATATTATGCTTTTTGATTTCAATAAAATTTCTGAAATCAATCCTAAAGGTCAGCTAGTAAGACAGTATGAGTTCGATAAAAATACGTTGAGCGGCTATGAGTTTGGAGAGACAGATGAGGTGAGCTACTTGGGGATATTTTCCGGTGATGGGAAAACGTATGTGGCATCTTTGGATGATGTGGACTATACAGCCCCGGTGAAGGGATTTACCAAGATCAATGTAGAAACAAATGAGATGACCTTTGTGCCTACAGACGCGATGTCCAAATTGGATGAATTTAACATTACTTTGGAAATGTCTGGAGGTGGCAGGATGTCAACTGGAGAATCTATTTTCTTGCATATTATTGGCGATGATTTTGTCTTTACCAACTCAGGTTTTAACGAGGTTTATATCTATGATTTGTCAACTGATAGCTTGAAACATAAAACTTTTCAGGCCAATCTCACCACCAATGAAAGAGTCAAGAACTTTCCAACCCAAGTAGATTCCAGAGAAGAGCTTTTTGCATCCTCAAAAGAAAAAAATAAGCAAGTTCGCTTCGGTCCGATGATCAATCAGGAGAGTGAGAAGTTGATTTGGAGATTTAGTAAAGATCTGGATCGGATGATTGCAGACTCTGTCGTGACTAAGGATGTGGTGACTTTTTTTGATCAGGACTTCAAGATGCTTAAAGAACAGCAATTGGAAAATTTCACTAATTCAAATAATCCTTTTTTCAAGGATGGGATGCTTTACAGTTTCGTGAATATCGACGACGAGATGGCATTTGTAAGGTTGAAGCCAATGATTTCTAGGTAAACTAAGATTTATTCGAGATTAACGTTAATCTGTGGGAAAGCATTTATTGTCGAGTTGATTACCGCAGAAAAAAAGCGCAGATTATTACGGATCGCCATCGGGAACCTCAAAGGACTGGCGGCTTGGCTAACCTTTGAGGTGTTCCTTCAGACCTCGAAGGTTTTGAAAATAATATATGGCGCACTTTAATAATGTGATACATAGAAAAGACCTTCAAGGTTAAAAGAAATCTCAACGGGCTACCAAATTTTCAGCTTTCTAACTTTAGCTTTCTGCTTTTTCAATACAGGCCGAAATACTTTCATAGGAGCTTCGGGGTTAAAGAGAAACCCCAAGGGGCTACCTTTTTTCAATTTTCTCACTTCAGCTTTCAGACTTTTCAATGGAAGCCGAAATACTTTCATATAAGACCTTCGAGGGTAAAGAAAAACCTCAAAGGACTACCAAATTTTCAGCTTTCTCACTTCAGCTTTCTGATTTTTCAATGGAGACCGAAATACTTTCATATAAGACCTTCGAGGTTAAAGAGAAACCTCAAAGGACTACCGAATTTTCAGCTTTCTCACTTCAGCTTTCAGACTTTTCAACCCAAGCCGAAATACTTTCATATAAGACCTTCGAGGGTAAAGAAAAACCTCAAAGGACTACCAAATTTTCAGCTTTCTAACTTTAGCTTTCTGCTTTTTCAATACAGGCCGAAATACTTTCATATAAGACCTTCGAGGGTAAAGAAAAACCTCAAAAGACTACCAAATTTTCAGCTTTCTAACTTTAGCTTTCTGCTTTTTCAATACAGGCCGAAATACTTTCTTATAAGACCTTCGAGGTTAAAAAGAAACCTCAAAGGACTGGCGAATTTTCAGCTTTCTCACTTTAGCTTTCTGATTTTTCAATGGAGACCGAAATACTTTCATATAAGACCTTCGAGGTTAAAGAGAAACCTCAAAGGACTACCGAATTTTCAGCTTTCTCACTTCAGCTTTCAGACTTTTCAACCCAAGCCGAAATACTTTCATATAAGACCTTCGAGGGTAAAGAAAAACCTCAAAGGACTACCAAATTTTCAGCTTTCTAACTTTAGCTTTCTGCTTTTTCAATACAGGCCGAAATACTTTCATATAAGACCTTCGAGGGTAAAGAAAAACCTCAAAGGACTACCAAATTTTCAGCTTTCTAACTTTAGCTTTCTGCTTTTTCAATACAGGCCGAAATACTTTCATATAAGACCTTCGAGGTTAAAGAGAAACCTCAAAGGACTGGCGAATTTTCAGCTGTCTCACTTTAGCTTTCAGACTTCCTATCTCAGTCTGGGTAAGCTCAACTTATACTTCATCGAAATCAGTCGAATGCTTATAATCAAAGAAATCGAAATCAGCATATTGTAGTTTCTCAGCACACCGTAATAATTCAGTACCAAATATAAAATTGCTCCTGCCAAGCAGGCTGAAGCATAGACTTCTTTTCGGAAAAGAATCGGAATTTCGTTAGTTAAGGTATCTCGAATTACTCCTCCCATTACCGCCGAGAACATCCCCATAATCGCTGCAATCTCTGGGCGGACACCAAGACTCAAGGCTTTTTCCACTCCCAGCACCGTAAGGAATGCAATCCCTAGCGTATCAAAAAGAAAAAAGGTTTTGCGAAGACGACTTAAAAAGCTTGGGAAGATAAAGGCAATTAAGATTCCCAAAAGAATCGAATACAGAAACCAAATATCGCTAACCCAAACCAACGGATAGCTATCCAGCAAGATGTCTCGGACTGTTCCTCCACCTATAGCGGTGATAAATCCCGTAAATCCAGCACCAAAAAGATCATGCTCACGCTCCCGAATTGCAAGCGCACCAGAGATCGCAAAAACAAATGTTCCAGTCAGTTCGAATGCGTACTGTAATTCCATACCCCAAAATTAGGAATATTATTTAGGGTTTTAGCGTCTAAGTCAAGCCCGCCACCGGTAGATAAGCCTTCGAAGTTCTTTATGACAAAGGTACCGCACCTCTGGTGCTTTTATTTGGCGCCCTTTGTCTCTCCTCCGTGACCTTTGTGGTTAAAAACACAACCTCCAACCGTTTTGGCTAACCGGCATTTTCCCGATTGGGCGAAATTCGGTCAGAACCTAAAAGCGGTGTGATTCTATTCTACAAAGATGCCGCACCTCTGGTGCTTTGCTCTTAGTGTCCTTTGTCTCTCCTCCGTGACCTTTGTGGTTAAAAATTATTTCTCTCCTCCAAAATTGGCCTTATTGATTTTTCCAAAACAAAAACTCCCATTTCTCGCTGTCCGATCACCAAGACAGTTTTTGGGGCTTCCAAATAGTCATAGCCCATGTCCAGCAGTCGATCCAAATGCTTTTGTTGCAAAACAAATCGCTCCGATTCATCGGGTAAAAGGAATCTTCCGGCTCCCAAATCCTCGCTTTGCTCCAGAATACCACCAAAACCTGTTGTCATCCGAAACCAAAGAATTCCTCCGGGCTTCAACACCCGATCCATTTCATGGATCATCTCCCAGAAACTAGACTCACTTTTTGCAAAATGAAGCACCGCAGAGCAAATCACCGCATCAAATGCTCCGGCGTGAAAGGGGATTTCTTCCAATTGACCCACTTGAAATCGATGCGAATCGTAATTTGGATTTAAGCTTTTAGCTACAAATCGTAAGTACTGAATCGCCAATTCCTCCTGGTCAATTCCAAAAATCTGATAGCCTGAATTCAAAAAGTAAATGGCATTCCTTCCTTCCCCACATCCTGCATCGAGGATTTTCATATCTGTGGTGAAGCGATTCTTAAGAATCTGATCCAGCAGATAGAGATCAATATTTCCGAGCAATTGGTTAAATTCACTGGGCTGCATCCTCAAGCTTATTTAGTGCATTCGTCATCTTGATTCTGCCAATCTCTACAAGTTCGGCTGACCGATAAAACTCAATAGTGCTCGCCTGCTTCTTACTGATTTCGATTAGAATGTCAGCAGGATGCTTTTCCAGGGTCAAATAAGACACCCGATCATGGAGCAATTCCATCGATCTGTTCAAAAGCTCCAAAGAACCTAAGCTTTTGATTTTTGGAGATCTTTCCGCGATATCAAAATAACCACTCATCTTTTTCTGATAGTCTTTCATCCAAATCGGCATAGTGATCAAGCGTTTTCCGTCATGATCTTTCTTTGGCGGATTCAGATAGCTATCGCCCAGGGCATTGAGATTAACAGCAATCACCAGATTTTTTTTTGAGTTTTTCAGAAGATCCATAGGCAAAGGATTGAGAACACCGCCATCGATGTATTCTTTTGAATCGATCACTGCCGGCTGCACCAAAGTAGGAATACTGGATGAAGCTCGGATAGCAGCAAATAAACTTCCTCGCTCAAAAATTCGCTCTACTCCTTCGTGATAATCTACGGCGTTGCAGTAAAACGGGAGACTCAAATCCTCAATCAGACATTCGCCGACGATCTTTTTAAGCTCCAAAAAGACTTTTTCCCCTTTGATAAAGCCTCTGCTGGAAAATGAAAAATCCATCAAACCGAATACATCCACGCGACCTAGATTACAAATCCAATCTTTGAAGAGCGGCAAATTTCCCTTGGCATAAACCCCACCCACAAGCGCCCCAACAGAGCTTCCAGCAATCTCCTCAATGCGGTATCCACGCTCCACCAGCACTTCAATCACGCCGATATGTGCCATTCCTCTGGCGCCACCACTACCTAATACTAATGAAACAGACTTTTTTGACTTCATTTTATGATCTTTTTAATCCTAAATTTGGTAGCATTAAAATCCCTGTTAATTTAGCAATATGAGCGAATTTAAACCTTTTCACTTGGCTTTCCCTATTCGAGAGATCGAAGAGACCAGAGCATTCTACGGCGATTTATTAGGCTGCGATATCGGGAGAAGTACCGATAAATGGATCGATTTCAACTTCTTCGGACACCAGCTATCCGCCCACATCAAGCCCGAAGAATTGGCGCTAGCGCAGACCAATATGGTGGATGGAAAGAATGTGCCTGTTCGTCACTTTGGGGCAATTCTTCCTTGGGAACAATGGCACGACTTGGCTGATAAGCTAAAAGCACATGGAATAGAGTTTGTGATCGAACCTTATATCCGATTCAAAGATGAGGTAGGAGAGCAAGCCACCATGTTTTTCTTAGATCCTTGCGGCAATGCACTTGAATTCAAATCCTTTCAAGATCCATCACAGATCTTCGCCAAGTAAATCCATACACTTTGAACATCTTCAATCTGGAGCAAAAAATCGATCGAATTATTCTCCACCAAGAGAAGCTCTACCGCTATTTCAGCGGAACTTCTTACTTGGGAATGGGAATGGATTCAGCGTTTCAGGAAAAAGTAATTGAGGGTTTTAGACGCTATGGTCTAAATCATGGACAAAGCCGTGGGAATAATGTTCGATTGGCAGTCTACGATGAATTTGAAGCTTTTTTTGCAGATTCTGCCCAGTCAGAAGCAGCCCTGGTAATGAGTTCAGGCTATTTGGCCGGTACAGCGGCCTTACGATATTTGCAGACAGATGCTGAGATTTGGATTGCACCAGATACCCATCCAGCCATCTGGCCAAGCGATTTAACACCCGATCTCAAGCAAAGTTTTGAAGATTGGAAATCAGTATGCCTGAAAAAAAGTGAGCAGGCTTCCCCTCAAAAAATCCTAATTCTGGGAAATGCAGTAGATCCACTTTACAGCCAAATTCACGATTATTCTTGGTTGAATGATATTGGAACAAAGCATGAGCTGAGCCTATTGATCGATGATAGCCATGCCTTTGGGGTGATTGGCAATGGGCTATTTGGAACGTATGCGAACTTGAAAAAGCTTCCTGCAAAAGTACTCGTGTCGGGATCCATCGGAAAAGGACTTGGACTGCCGGCCGGGATTATTCTCTGTGAAAAATCGGTCAAAATCAAAATCTTACAATTGCCGATTTATGGTGGGGCTTCCCCTTGTCCTCCGGGATATTTGCAGGCTTTCATAGAGAGTCAAAATATATATATGGCTCAGAAAGAAAAGTTATCCACAAACTGTAGAATCTTCAGCCATCTGACATCTGATCTTAAGGCAATTTCAGGAAGTGCAGACTTTCCAGTAGTCAACTATTCAGACGACTCTTGGGTAGAAAAATTGGAGCAAAGCGGTTTTATTACTTCTTCATTTCCCTATCCCACGGCAAATGATCCTCAAGTAAACCGGATCGTTATTTCAGCTTTTCATCTGAAAGAGGACCTAGACCTTCTGGCTGAAAAATTAATTGAGCTGTCTTCTGCAAAAATCTAATTCATGCGCGCGATTCTTTCTATCTCACTTTTTGTTCTCTTGTTTTCAGGTTGTCAGACTGAAGAAATTGTCCCTTTTATGGATGGCTTGGAAGATTTCCCGATTCTGAAAGAGGTTTTGGAAAACAAGGATAAGTATCAAGTTCAGATTCTATATACTCAGATTGAGCGCAATGAACATGGAAATCCTCTGATGACGAATTATACTTTTAACCTAGATGATAAGAGATACTTCTATCCTGCAAGTACAGTGAAATTACCAGTAGCTATTTTGGCTTTGGAATGGCTGGAGGAGCAAAATATCCCCGGATTGGATGAGAATACAATCATGCTGACGGATTCGATTCATCCATCTCAAATGCCGGCACTTGTGGATAACTCAGCTATTGATTCCCTTCCAAGCATCGTTCAGTACATCAAAAAGATTTTATTAGTATCAGATAATGATGCATACAATCGCCTTTACGAACTCTTAGGCCAAGACTACATCAACCAAAAAATGGCTACAAAAGGTATGGATCATACTATCATCAACCATCGCTTGAGTTTCCCTGCATCTGCGGAAGAAAACCGAATGTTCAACCCAATTCGATTTGTGGATAATTCGGGAAATTTGATTCATGAAATTACTGCCAGAACCACTGAAAAAACCTACTCAAATGCAGAAAGACCAATGATCGGTAGAGCATATTACAGCGGGGATTCTTTAATTGAACAGGGAATGGACTTTTCATTCAAGAATAAGTTTGCCGTATCTGATCTACATGGAGTGATCCAGCGAATCACTTTCCCAATGGCATTTCCGGATGCAGAACGATTTAATCTGAATGCCGATCACCGCAATATAATTTTGAAATACATGAGCATGCTTCCGGGAGAAAGTGATTTTCCTAACTATCCGCAGCCGGCATATTGGGAAAGCTATTCTAAATTTTATCTGGACGGGAATGATAAAGGCACTACCCGGAAAACTCTTCGCCTTTTCAATAAAACAGGTGAAGCCTATGGGCATTTATTGGATGGCAGCTATTATGTGGATTTCGAAAATGGAGTGGAGTTTTTTGTGACGGCGGTCATTTATGTCAATGCAGATGAAACCCTCAACGATGATGTCTACGAATACGACTCAATAGGCTTTCCATTCTTTGCGGAGTTGGGAGACTATTTATACCAAATCGAATCAAAACGAGAAAAATTGATTCCGGGTGATTTGAGCAAGTTTCGGTTTGAATATTGATATTTTTCCTCGCGGATTCTCGAAGATTTCAAATGCGCAGATTTTCGCAGAATTCTAGGTATTTTGATTTAATGTTTAAAGAAATTATTAGAAGTTATTGAACTTCATAAAAAATAGCTTCTGAAATATTGCCATTATTGAAATTAACTGGTATTCCAACTTTCAACTCCGATAATCTTAAATAAGTTAAAATCTGTTTAAGATGAACATCTGCCAAATTCTCAACAGATTTTATTTCAACGATCACTTTGTTCTCAACAAGAAGGCCTATTCGGTAACCTACGTCAAAATTTAAACCGTCGTAAATTAAAGGTAGTCCAACTCGGTGCTTTACAATCAATCCTTCTTTCATAAGTTCAAGTCCCAGATTAGCTTCATAACTAGATTCTAGAAGTCCTGGGCCAAGAGCTTTGTAGACTTTAAAAATCGCTCCTCGGATTGCGCGGATAATGTCATTTTCAGTAAAAAAATTAGTTTTTAAGGTTTAACTGTTTACTCAAAAAAAATTAGATTAATATAACCTCACGAAGGATAAATAAAAAAAATACTTTAATTCTATCAAATCAGCGAAGGTCTGCGCATTTTTCTTTGGCAATCAGCTGGAAAAATAATTAGTCAAGAATAAACTGATATCTCAATAATGAAACTCTTTAAAAATTTATCTAAAAAGAAAATGGTGATTTGGACTTACTTGTGCCATACCTGTGGTTTTTATGGCAAAAAGTTATGTCTATCCCAAACTTCGTTTTGAATTTGATTTTATTTTTGAACTGGAGACCTATATCCTATTCGCTTTATATTACATCATATGGACAATTGGTTGGTATTTCCTCTTCTGGAACCCTAATTATTTACATCAACAATCAAAGAAGAAAGAATCTGGCGCTTGAAAAGCATTCGACTTTTAGCGATTCACTCCACGGAGCAGCAGACTAGACGATAAAATTAATTTTTATAAACCGATCTTAACATCAACTTCAAAATCAAGGTCTTTAAACTCTTTCTAAAACAGACCTAGCGCTTCCTTGCCATGTTTGTAACTATTTGATTTATGTTTTCTGAGGGGATTGAATATTATCCAATCAGTTTTTATTTGGGCTTTTGACCTAGCTTGAAAGCTATCGGAATTTAGCCGTAATTGGTATTTACGCCCAATCAGTATTGTTTTTAATTTTTGAGGACCAATGTGTTATTGAACAAGACAAATTGAAAGGAGAAAATAAAATTCTGCTTACCTAGTAATTACTAAAACTCCTGATCTGCCAAAATAAGTGACTACAATCAATTTATTTCAGTGACACATCTAGCTTAGGAATAATTTTGACACTAATAATATCTGGTACTTGAGACCCGAACTGTAGCCTGAGGCATAAAAAAAGGTCCAAGTTTGAAAACTTGAACCAGAATTTAATTTCGCTTTATGCTCTCAATGAAACCTTTGCGTCTTTTGTGGTTAAACAAAAAAAACTATCCTCACACCCACTTCTCCATCTGCACCATTGAATGTGGATAAGTACTGCCTAATTGAATTTTTAACTCCTTTAGTTTCGATCCGGACATCTCTTGAGGCTGATGTATATCAAAGCCTTTAATAGCGGCCAATTCAGGAATCCATGTCCTCACGTAGTTTCCATTTTTGTCGTAATTTTTTCCCTGACGAAGGATATTGAAATAGCGATTTTCCCGGGGATCATTTCCTACTCCACCTACATACATCCAATTACCCCAATTAGAGCATACATCGTAATCAATTAACTGACTTTCAAAATAACTTGCTCCCCAAGTCCAATCGATTCCCAAGTCATTAACCAGGAAGCTTGCAACATTCTGCCTACCCCGGTTCGACATAAATCCAGTTTGGTTTAACTCCCGCATATTAGCATCTACAAATGGGACTCCCGTCATCCCCTCACTCCAGCGCTGAAACTCAGCTCTATCCCTTCTCCAGGAGTCCATTTGATTTTTAATACCAGCAACTTGAAAAACTTTTTCGCCGTGTTTCTTACTGATAAAACGGAAATAATCTCTCCAAATCAACTCAAATACCAGCCAATAAGTACTATCATTCTTTTTCCGCTCTTTCTCATAACGCTTGACTTCATAATAAATCGTTCTCGGGGAAATACATCCCAAAGCTAGCCAAGCCGAAAATCGGGAGCTAAACTCAGTACCAATCAGACCATTTCGGGTCTCTTTGTAATTTTTCAATAAATCTTTATCCCAAAAATAGGATTGGATTCGCCGCAGACCAGCGCGTTCTCCACCATCAAAACCTAACACCAAACCAAGCTCTGGTCTAGGCTCCTCCAATCCGTATTGACTTAGATTTGGAATCTCACCAGAACTGAGAATCACCTCAGTTCCAGGATAACTTATCGTACTCGGGGTCGGATATTCTTCTTTGATATCCGACATTTTTTCAACTGCTTTTCTGAATTGCGTAAAAACTTCTGGCAGTTGGTTGATTGGAAAAGGCAAATCATCCAAATGATATAAAGTGCTTTGCCAGAAGCTTTCTGTTACGATCCCCTTACCCCAGGCAGCAGAATCCAAAGCGTTATCTACATTTCGTTCCTCCGCAGTAACCTCTTTCGAAAAATAAATAGCCTGAGCCGCATACTTTTCGGCAAATTTGACTAACTCTTCCTCAGGTTTTCCCTGAAGAACAATCAAGTCAGCCCCAAGCTCACGAAGATTTTCACGTAAATTAGATACTGATTCAATCAAAAATTTAGTCCGTAAAACACCTGTTTTAGGTATTCCTAATTCAGTTTCCTCAAACATTCTCGGATCAAAGCAATAGACAGGGAGAATTTCCTGCCCGCTTTGAACAGCCTTCACCAGTGTGATATTATCTTTCACTCGCAAGTCGTTTCGAAACCAAACTATTACACGATTAAACCTCATTTAAAATTAACCTGCTGTTCAATTCAAGTGTTTTAAGCGTTTCAGAAATTAATTTCACCGAGAATTGGCTATTTTGATTTCTCTAATCTTCTAATCATGAAAAAGCTTCTTTTTATTTTGCTGTTGCAAGCATTAACCCCCGATTTTGTTATTGCCCAAAACCTTGCAGAAAAGCTTGGTTACCAAAAAGATGCTAAGCTTCTGATTATTCACGGAGATGATGTAGGCGTCTCACACTCAAAAACCAAAGCGACTTTTGACGCCATGAAAAGAGGTCTTGTGACGTCTACCAGCATGATGGTTCCCAGCGCATGGTCTGCGGAAGTAGGGGAAATGGCCAAAGAAGTACCCAATGCGGATATTGGGATTCATATTACGCTGACAAATGAGTGGCTGAACTTTAATTGGGGGCCTGAAGCGGGTAAGACAGCTGTGCCAGGTTTGGCAAATGAAAAAGGACATATGTATCCTGATTGTGCGCAGGTAGCCGCCAACGCAAGTCCTGAGGAAGTGGAAAAGGAAATCCGTGCTCAGATCCAAACGGCCAATCAAATGGGAATAATACCCACACATTTGGTTTCTCATATGGGATGCATCTTCTATGGCCGCCCGGAATATTTTCGCTCGTATTTGAAAATCGCGCAGGAACTCAAAATCCCAGCTATGGTCAATACCAAGATGATGGAAGGCCTTATCAAACCCAATTTGGCTCTTTTTGAAGGAATTGATTTAAGCAAAATCCCTGTAATCGACGAAATCATCATGGCAGATCCGGAAGATTATAAAGCTGGGATGGAGCAGTTTTATACTCGATCAATTGAAAATTTACAGCCTGGCGTGCATGTCTTATTGATTCATCTGGCATTTGATGATGACGAAATGAACGCAGTGACGAAAGATCATGATACCTATCATGCTCCTTGGAGACAGAAGGATTTTGATTTTTTTACCAGTGAAAAAACAAAAGAACTTATCGAAAAACACAACATAAAATTGATCAATTGGCGAGAAATCGGAAAAGTTTTAAAATAGTAAATTCAACAAATGTCTAAGTCATATACTTCCCTTTTTTTACTCTCATTTTTGATCTTTTCTTGCTCCAGCCCAAAATCTACAAATGAGCAGATCTTTGAGAGTTTGGACGAAATACCAGCACTTACCGGAACTTCAAATTATCTGAAAAGTCCATTTACTGCTGCAGGAGATCGGCTCTATCTGATCGGAAATCAAGATGGATCTTTCCCGGATATGGGATGGCATGTAGAAGGAGAAATGGGAGGAATCTGGACACATCCGATCAAACTGATGGATGGATTTACAGCTTCAGTTGCCCAAGGCGGAGAGACCTTTTGCTTAGACGAAGGGTTGTCTTTTACTAATTATCCTATCGGAAACGTGATTGATTTTGAAGCAGTTTCGGCTGGTCTTCAAGTGAAACGATTGCAATTTGTACCCGATGGTAAACCCGGAATGGTCGTCATGTTCGCTTTCGAAAATGTAGATAAGTCTGATATTTCTTTCGATTTCAACTTCAATGCTTATGTCGATTTAATGCCGGTTTGGCTCGGTGAGCGAACTGGAATGATTGATGCGCGAGATCAGATATCTTTCGACGATCTCACCAAGACTTTCACCGGAAAAGATGAGAAAAACGATTGGTTTACCGTCTGGGGAACTTCCTCGCACTATACAATTTCTCAGGCACCCATCTCCTGTGAGATGCAACCCAAAGGACAAGGAGCGGTAGCAGGTTTGTCAACAACAATTTCTATTCCGGCGGGTCAGCGTTTCATTTTTCCGGTTTTCATAGCCGGATCAACGACTAGCGAGATTCAAGCTTTAGAAACTTTGGCAGACATGAGAAATGAGCTATGGGAAGATTGGAATCAAAAGCAAATCAGATTCGAAAACTTAAAGAATATCGCTGATATTCAGATTCCCGATGCTGAGTTGCAGCAGGCATACGAGTGGGTCAAATACAATACGGATTGGCTGATTAGGGATGTTCCGGGAATAGGTCGAGGATTTGGCGCCGGCTTGCAAGACTATCCATGGTGGTTTGGAGTCGATAGCGAATACACCATACATGGGCTTATCGCAACGGGCAGAAAAGATTTGGTCTATTCGACAATTGAACTGATTCATTCCCTTTCGGAAAAAGAAAATGGCAATGGACGAATCATTCATGAAGTCAGTACCAATGGTGCGGTTTTTAATCCCGGCAATATCAATGAGACTCCTCAGTGGGTTTCGATGCTTTGGGAGGTTTATAGCTGGACAGGAGATCGTGAATTTTTGGACAAATACTTTCCAAGTGTAGAAAAAGGGCTGGATTGGCTTTTAAGTGAAAATGATTCCGATGGAAATCTTTTACCCGACGGCTATGGCATGATGGAGATCCATGGACTTGAGTCCGAGATGATCGATGTGGCAGTCTACAGCCAAAAGGCTTTTGCAGATGCTGCGAGGATGGCTGAAATCCTTGGCAAACCGGTGCTTGCTAAAAATTATCAACAGACCGCTGACGCGTTGGCGATTAAGATCAATACCGATTTTTGGGTACCTGAATTTGGCTCTTATGCAGATTTTATCGGAACAGCTGAAGAAGCGCTGCTCTTGATAGATGGCGCAATAATACGGGCAGATACCTTGAAAAAGCCTTGGGCTATAGAAGAGCTGAAAGCTACGAAAGCAAAGTTATCCACCATGCCAAAAGACCAGAAACAGGGCTTTGTGCTCTATCACAACTGGGTGGTCAATACGCCAATGGAGACAGGAATTGCTGACCCTGAGAAAGCCAAAATTGCATTGGCCACAGGTAAAAAATACACCAATCCATTTGGTGTATTCGTCACTGGAATTGATCGGGACGAACAAGCAGCCAATGAGGATGGCACTTTTTCAGGAAGCAAGATTTTCTCCTACACTGGCGCAGTGATGACTTTACCTACTGGCGTACAATCTATTGGAGAAAATAATTATGGAAATCCAGATGGCGCTTTGGACTACCTGAAGCGCATGACCCGAAGCTTTGGTTTTGCTTTGCCGGGATCGATATATGAGGTTTCGCCTGATTATGGGATGTTTACTCAGGCGTGGAATATTTACAGTTTCGCCGTGCCGATTATTACTCAGTTTTTCGGAATTCGGCCTGATGCGGGCAACCGGGTGATCTATATTCGCCCGCAGATGCCGAGTGATTGGGAAAATGCAAGTATTCAAAAAGTACTAATTGGGGACAATGAAATCTCCATGACTTATGAAAAGTCTGGCGACAAACTCTCTATTGAAATCAGACAAACCCAGAAAAAATGGGGAATCTCGATCGAGATCCCTGAGGCTTATTCCAAAGTGAAAGTCCTAGGCAAAGAGGTGAGCACGGATACCAAAGATGGCTATCGCAGGATTTTGATGACGGGGGATAAGGCGCGAATTGAGGCCAGTCGATGAAAAGAATTTTTCTCTTTGGTTTTCTATTTCTATGCTGGACCTATGCCTATTCCATCAGTACTGAGTGCATTTGCAGTAAATCGGATGATTTATCCATCAAACAGGTAGTTGATGCGGATATGATTTTCAGAGGAACAATAATTTCTCAGCGCACAGAAAAATCTCTAGAATTTGGATATCAAATTGTTGCAACATTTCAAATAGCTGAGCAGATTAGAGGGGAGTATGAAGAACGATCTGTTGAAGTTATAATTGGATATAGGAGTTTTTGTGATCCTGATTTTTTTCCGAATACAGAATATCTTGTTCTCACGAAATACAATTTCGAATCTGAAAAATATGAAACCTCCGTTTGTATAGGTTCTAGAATTTGGGACCAAACTTCTACCTGGAATAAAGCCTCTATTCGGGAAAAGCGATTAATAGATGAATTTCAAAATGAGAAATATCCGATGATTTGGAGGGATCACATGCATCAAATTATTGCAAAAGGGAGAGTGATCGCTGGGCGACCAATTGGGTTGTGGGAGTTTTACAATTCAATTCAAACAACCGAATCCGGGAATTTCCTCAACGGCAAAAAAGAAGGAGATTGGCTAGTTTATTCTAGAAGATCTTGGGTTTGTGATCTAAAAGGGCTTCCTCTCAATTGTAGTTTAGATGATTTTGAGCCTCCACATCCTGAGGGATGGATTTTTTCTAGAACTCCTTATCGTGAAGGCGTAATTCACGGGACCATTATCCTTTACCATGAATCGGGATGTATTGACCAAGAATCTTACTTTGAAAATGGGGTTCAAGTCGGATCTGCTATTCAATATTGAGATAGCTTTCTGAGTACATAATTCAATTTGAACTTATACCCCAAGGAATTCCGTCTTCTTTAAATCAACTTCCAGCTGATCCAACCTTAAATATTCAACCAATAGTTCAGCTTCAATACCAAGCTACGTTGCTTTGGCATAAAGGTGCTGGGAAAATAATTATCTGTATACACCAAAAAGAAATCGGATACCGGAGCATAGCGCCATTGAATACGGGTATTGATATTCAGATTGTCAATTTGATTATTGTATTGGACGAAGGTGGTCCAAAATAAATTTTTTGTGAATGTCAAATCTATTCTAGGCCCCACAAGCAGAAGGCTTGCATTGTTTTGCGGCTCGGGAAGATCGATTTTATTATAAGTGAAATTCATCGAAATATTTGCCGTGTAGCCAAGACGAATACCCAACTGACTACGTATGCTGGCAATCGTCCCGGTAAAATACTCGCCTACTTCTGCATTAAGCTCGATATTAAAGGCTCTTCTCGGGTTACTTTGGAAAGTGAGCTCAAAGGTATTATTGTAATAATCAGTTCCTGCCAAGAGCGGCTCTCCACCTGTACGGGTAGGGTCAAAATCGTTGAATAGATAGATGTACCGACTATTCTGGCTGATGGAAAGTTGTGCCAAAGACTGGAAGCGTACCTGGTATCCAAAATTCAAATCCCGGTCTGTCGTTCCCAACTCTTCATTGAAAAGCAACTCATACTCCATAGTGGGTCCATGTCTGTTGATCAGATTGGACTGGGGGAAGAAGCTATAGCCTATGTCTGGATTGAAGCGCTTATAATTCACCCGTGGGGTAAAGCCAACCTCAGGGTTATAGCCTTCACCGATGTCGAGGTAGCTTACGCTCCAGTTCCAGTTCAAATCATTAAATAGGATAAAGGCATTGAATGTTCTTGGATTTATTCCTGCATCTTTTTCAAAAGTCCGATGATAAAATGCCTTCCCGGTCCACTTTCCATTTGCTGAGGCAAGATTGTATTCCAATCCAGCCAGGCGATTGGATTCGTTTGGGTCAAAGAGAACTTGAGATTCATCTATTGCAAGTGAAGCTCTATCCACGTAGATGAAACCGATATTTGATCGCTCAAAAACCTTTCTCTGAATAGCCACTACGCTAAAATTCTTTCCCGCAATCCCAGCATCATCATCGGTTGCAGTTTGCATATTCATTAGACCTACACGCCAGTCGTCGGTGACCTTACCGGAAAGTCTTGCACCGTATAGAATTTGATTTTGAATATTCTGACCCGTGTTTTCATCCCGATCCACTCCGATTCTTCGGGAAAAGAACGGACGCGCTAGAGGGTGTCCGAAATCTGCAAAGAGGTCTCCATTTTCTAGAAAGAACTGTCTCCGTTCAGGAAAAAAGATCTCAAATCGATCCAGATTGGTTACCTGCTCATCTACTTCCACCTGAGAGAAATCCGGATTGATTGTCAAGTCCAAATTCAAGGCCGGTCCGATCCCTATTTTTGCATCTCCGCCAAAAGCCGGGGTAAGCGCCTCTTCGTTACCATCAAGGAAATTCTTCGATGTTCGCCCAGCTACGTAAGGAATCAGTGAAATATTAGCTGAGTTTTTTCGGATAGGCTCTTCGAAGATCAATTTTCTACTGAAAGCCAAAGAAATGATGGAGAAATTTCTGGGAATTGGAGACCAAGAACTACGCTCACCCGTGTCACTATCGATCCGATAGAAATTTACATTCCAGTTTTGTCCGCCATCTTTAAACCGTAATGTTGCGAGAGGAATAATGGCTTCTACAACCCATCGGTCTTCCAATATCGTCGCCTCAGCATACCACTTGTTATCCCAAGCCAGACTTAGATCTAGGCCTTGATTGCCCCCATTGGCGACTAGACCTTCCCGTAAAACTCCATAGGGGTTTACCCCAAATTGAAAGGCGTTCGTTTTATCGTTGAATGTATCAAGTACAAAGGTAATCCCATCATTTTGCTCACCACGATAATCTCTTCTAAGTGAGGTAGAAACATAATCCCTTTCGCCTCGATTTAGCATTTCAGCTGCCAGATAAAGGTTGTTGTCGTCAAATGCGATTTTGATCCTAGTCTGAACCTCCGCCTGTGAAGTGTCCGAGGGGAAATACTGCATGAATTGGCCATTCCAACCTTCAACATCCTGCCAAATGGCCTCATCAAGTACTCCGTCTAGCGTGATAGGCTCGACCAGTTTGAAGGCAAAAGCATTACTGGGCTTAGCGTCTATTTTTTGAGCAAAAGCAGAAATAGAACAATTCCAAAAAAGTAAAATGTATAAATAAAGTCGCATAAATCAAGGGTAGGTGGCAAAGTTATTCTCTTCGCAAGACCTTGGAAACGCTTTTATACTAAAGGTAAATTCTACTGATAATCTACACAATAATTCAACTTTACTGTCCAAATGCCGTAAGAATCAAATTTCTTCTTCCGCCATTTCGCCGAAACTCACACAAATAAATCCCCTGCCAGATTCCCAGATTAAGTATTCCATCAGTAATGGGAATTTGAAGGCTAGCATTAAAAAAACTGGCCTTAATATGCGCAGGCATATCATCCGGACCCTCATCCGTATGAACAAACCGCGTGTAAGACTCCGGAATTAATTCATTAATGAAGGTTTGAAAATCCTTACGGACAGTAGGATCCGCATTTTCATTGATGGTCAAAGCTGCGGAGGTGTGATGAATAAATACTTGCAGAAAACCAATTTGGAAGGATTTGATTTCAGGAATAGCTGCTACAATTTCATCAGTGATCAGATGATAGCCGGATTGAAACTTTGGGAGCTGAAGACTTTTTTGAAAAAACTGGGTCATAGGCCAAAGATAAAAGCTAGAATTTTAAATAGGCTGAAATCTTCCTTTGCTCTTTTTGGCCAAGGGATTAAATGCCAAGTAAAAAATCCCTCAAGGCTCTAAATCAAAACATGGGTAATAAAATCAATAATAGATGAAAAACAAAGTCTTTCATAGGTCTACCGGTGAACTCCAGCTCACAACCATTTTCGTGTATGATTTGAGCTTGCTATTTGAACCAAGTGATGATCCGATCCTTTTTGGTTTTTCTTTTAATCCAGTTTAAAAAATGTCCGAGACTTATCCACAAATCCATTGGTCACCCACATATTTCCAAGAACTACTTTATTTTTTTCAACCATCAAAATAGAATGGGAACCTTTTGGAGACAAATCCTGAATTTCCATATAAAGCACTCCTCCCTCTATTTGATAGATATATTCCTCATAACCGGAAAAATCGCCTTTCATAATCAAGTTCGAATTATTGACAAAATCCATGGTATCTCCTTTGTCAGAACTGATCCATAGCCCATTTCTGTAATCCGAGTCATAAAAATTGATTTCTACCTCTCTTTCGTACGAAGCAAAAAGAACAATTAAGGATAGGGATGTCAGAGTACATAATATCTTTTTCATAATTTTTAATTTAGTCTCTCCATTAAAATATTGGTGCTTGAACAAACGATAAACGCATCTTTAATTTACGGCTTAAAACAAAACCAGTCAACCTATAAAGTAATGGGAAAGATTAGGACGATTTAATAATTCTATAGTTGTCGAGTTTCACAAGGTTGTTGATGGAAGTTGATTAAGATCAGATTGTAAACTTAGGATTTTGTTTTTAAATTCATTGGGTGTTGTTTTAAATAATTCAGGTTCTATTTCGTACCATTTTTCAAC